>UMGV01037875.1_pt1 | contig 13960 bp, 12 predicted proteins | sample 1965361 | NCBI WGS metagenome assembly UMGV01 (sample SAMEA4836081, study PRJEB28245) | human gut metagenome | biome: gut microbiome; material: fecal sample | place: Denmark | collected 2008
GAAGTCTACCAGGGCGAACGCATTTTGATGCGTCCGCCCTGGCTGGCTTCTGTGGCTTTTGTGCTATGAATGTTGTAACTTTACATCCGTAAGATACAAGCTTTATATAAGGAAACAACTCACAACATATAAGGAATTAAGCTATGGCAAGATATATCAAGCAAGAAATGCCAGACCTACAAGGTACGGGCGAGTCAAAGTGTTACTATCGATTAGAGAAGCGACAGAACCTCTCCACCAAGGAGTTCTTGAAGAAGGCAGGCGCGCATGGTATCCTCGACGACGGCGTCTTGAAGCATGCGCTCAGCAAGATAGCCGAACAACTGGTGGAGGAACTGGCGGATGGCAATACTGTTACGCTCGATGGCATCGGTACTTTCCAGGCAACGCTTGGCGTGAAGAAAGACAAGGAGATGGATACCATCGACGGCAATGAGACCAAACGCAATGCTAAGAGCATCGAGATGAAAAACGTGCGCTATGTGTCGGACAAGGACTTAGTGAGCGACGTGAACCTACGGTGCAAACTGTCGAGGGCAGGAGTGAGGCGAGTGAACAACTCGCCTTACAGCAAGGAGCAACGTCTGAAGCTGGCACAAGACTATCTCGCCGATCCTGCTCATCCCTTCATGCGTGTAGCCGACTATGCCGAGCTGACAGGATTGCCTCGCTCTTCTGCCACAAAGGAGCTTCGAACATTCGCCGAAGACCATTCGAATGGCATTGGTACCGATGGGCGAGGGACGGCAAAGGTGTATGTGAGGAGAACCGAAACTATGTGATGAAGAAATGGCAGAAAGTCCCTCATAAAAGTGTGTAGATAGCCCGAAAAGTCCCTCATAAAAGTGTGTTAATCTTCCAAAAAGTCCCTCATGAAAATGTGATATATTTTGTTATCTCGTTAATTTTAAGTATATTTGCAGCAAAATTCAATATATGGAAAGATTTATCATGCAAGACCTTATTGCTTGGAAGAATAGAGAGGATAGGAAACCTCTTATTCTGTTAGGGGCAAGACAGGTTGGCAAAACTTATATCTTGAAGGATTTCGGGCAACGGGAGTTCGAAAATGTGGCCTATATTAACTGTGACAACAATGCCATGGCTAAGGATTTGTTTGCTTCAGACTATAATATAGATCGCATTCTTCTCACCATTGGAGCTATTACTGGTGTTAATATAGAAGCTGGAAAGACCCTCATTGTTATGGATGAAATACAGGAGTTGCATCGTGGGCTTGCCTCGTTGAAGTATTTCTGTGAAAATGCACGAGAGTATCATGTGGCAGTAGCCGGTTCCCTTCTCGGCTTGGCGTTTCATCAGGGAGAATCCTATCCAGTGGGAAAGGTTAACACCTTGGAAATGTATCCGATGACTTTTGAGGAGTTTCTGTGGGCACGTGGTTTCAAGCAGCGTATGGATCTGCTGCAGCATGGAATGTGGAATGTGGTAAAATCACTCAGAACACTCTATATTCAGCATCTTCGTGAATATTACCTTGTTGGTGGTATGCCCGAAGCTGTAAATAAGTTCATAAAGACCAATGATGCAAATGCCGTAAGAGAAGTGCAGGAAGAAATTATTCGGGCCTACGAAAAAGACATTTCCAAGCATGCACCAAAAGAGCAGGTGGTAAGAATCAACCAAGTATGGAACTCTATCCCTTCCCAACTTGCCAAAGAGAATAAAAAGTTTATCTATGGTGTTGTAAAGCAAGGTGCAAGAGCTAAGGATTATGAGTTGGCCATTCAATGGCTCATAGATGCTGGGCTGGTATATAAAATCAGTAGGGTGAAGACTTTGGGTCTTCCTCTGAAGATTCATGAGGATATCAGTGCGTTCAAATTGTATCTTTTGGATTGTGGATTATTAGGTGCTATGAGTAAAACTCCGCCGGTCTTGCTTCTGTTGCCTAATAATGACAATACTGGGAAGGGTGATTTTACGGAAAACTTCGTTTGCTGTCAGCTGGAATCGCTGCGCCGGATTCCTATATATTATTATAGTAAGGAAAACAGCCAGTTGGAACTTGACTTTGTCATTCAGACAGGAATGCAGGTCATACCGGTAGAAGTGAAGGCGGAGGAGAATCTTCAGTCAAAGTCTTTGAAAGCGACTATAGCTAAATATCCCGGCATGAAAGGCTTGCGCTTTTCCATGAGCGACTATCGCGAACAGGACGGCATTACGAATGTACCATTATATGGGGCAAGAGGATATTTGGAAACTTACATCTGAAGCAAAAGTATGGCTTGGGGTATCGTGTTTTGAGTGAACCAATGGATTCGTTTTGTGGAGTATATGATAAAAAGAACAAGAGCGACAGCCGAAAACATATTTGGTAGCCGCTGCTCTATTTCTTGTACGCTAGGTATGAGCATTGTTTTATGGGTAAAAAGTCCCCCCGATTAATCTCTAATAGAATGTATTGTACAGCTAAAGGCAAGGTCGTCTATTTTGAGGTGAAACTTGTTCACTACGATTTGTAATTGTATTTTGAAACATTACTGTCCACTAAAAATCGCTAAATGTTCTTTGAAATGATTGAAAATTAGTTTGTTGCAGAAGAAATTCGTGCGCAACGATTTGAAATTTTAATTTTGCTGCCAAATTCAATGGACAGCATATGCACAAAGATAAAATCGTTTTCGCACAGATGGTTGAGTTTCTTAATAACTTCAAGTTCCTCCGTATCGTCAAGAAGTACGATGGCAATCGCTATGTGAAGCATTTCACCTGTTGGAATCAACTCTTGACCTTGATGTTTGGGCAGCTTTGCAATCGCGCAAGTCTGCGTGACTTGATTGTTGCTCTGCAAGCACATCAGGAGAAGTGCTACCATCTTGGAGTTGGCAAACATGTCACACGGAGCAACCTTGCCAAGGCAAACGAAAATCGTGACTATCGAATTTTCGAGGACTTTGCCTTCTACATGATAGAGTAGGCTAGGAAGAAAAGAGAGAACGACATCTTTAAGCTTGATGGCAACGTGTATGCTTTTGACTCTACTACGATTGACCTCTGTTTGCAGATGTTTCCATGGGCTAAGTTCCGCAAGCATAAAGGAGGAATCAAGGTGCATACCTTATATGATGTTGAGACTCAGGTACCAGCCTTCATTCATGTAACCGAAGCGAAGGTGAATGACATCAAGGCGATGGATGCAATTACCTATGAATCTGGTTCTTACTACGTATTCGATAGGGCATACAACGGTCACAAACGATTGTTCAAGATACATATGAATGATTCGTTCTTCGTTGTAAGAGCAAAGAAAAACATCAAATGCAAGAACATCAAATGGAAACGAAGAATGCCCAAGAATGTACTATCAGACTGTGAGATAGAATTCTGTGGTTTCTATTCCCATAAGGCTTATCCGGAACGACTCCGGATGGTGCGTTATTGGGATGAAGATGACCAACGTGAGTTCACATTTCTTACAAATGACAAGCACATTTCTGCCCTTCAAGTTGCCAATCTGTACAAAAACAGATGGCAGGTTGAACTGTTCTTCAAATGGCTCAAGCAGCACCTTCGAATCAAAAAATTCTGGGGTACATCTGAAAATGCAGTCAAGATTCAGGTCTATACTGCCATCACGGCTTACTGTCTCGTAGCTATCATGCAGCACGATATGCAACTTGACAGATCCACCTACGAAGTACTGCAGATTCTGGGAATATCACTCATGGATAAGACTCCATTGAGGGATCTCTTCAGCAAAACTAAATTCAATAATGTCAAAGATCAAAGCGGTCTCTATGAACCTGATTTATTTGAAAATTTTAAATTTTAACTCGTCCCTATTTTTTAGTGGACACTAGTGATTTTTAACACAAATGCACTAAAAAAGATCTTTTTAGTTTAATACAATAAAATATTATGTGAAGCGTTATAGATTTGATAGACAGATTATTAAGTAAAGCTTTGCTACCGGCACGACGGGCGCATCACATGGGAGTAGTTTTTGCTATAATAGCTTTTGTTGTAATAATTGTCATTGTGTTAATTGTTACAGGAAGAAATGAAGCCAACAAAGAAAGAGAACGTATTGATGATTTAGATAATATCGTTAATGCATTAGAGGATTTTACAGTTACAAGATCATTAACAGGTTTTTCTAATTATTATAGATTTCTTGTTGATGAACAGCATAAGAAGGTTTGCTACGTAAGTGGCACCAGAAAGATAATAATACCATTTTCTAAAATTTTAAGTGTAGAATTGATTGAGAATGGTAATACGAAAATGTCGAAATCAACGGCAAGAACCTTCGGAGGTGCATTGGTTGGTGGCGTCATTGCCGGAACTGCTGGTGCGATAGTTGGAGGTCTGTCTGGAAATTCTAGAAAGAAGCATCTCGTTTCCACTGTGCAAGTAAAAATCAGAATAAAAGATATTTCTCATTCATCGCTGACTATAGAGGCTTTTAATTCTAAGCGGATGATAGCTTCTACGGTAAATGAGATTGACACCGCTGATGCTTTCTTTGGGAAGATTTATCGCCAATGCCTTTCCAATGCTAACGCTATTATTGATATGGTTAGTGTCATTATAGATGAAGTAGACAGAGAAGAACGCCGGCAAAATTGTAGTGTTACACAAAATATATCTGTTGCAGATGAATTAAAAAAGCTGGTTGAGTTACAAAGAGAAGGGGTTTTAAGTCAATCTGAATTCGATGCACAAAAAGCAAAACTTTTAGGGCCTTCTTCATTATCAATTGAACCCGAAATAATCTCGGAAGGAGAACTTTCAGATGAAGTAAGGTCTTTATTGGATTCTGGTAACATGATTCAAGCAATGAATCAATATATTAAGGAAACTGGAGCAAGTCTAAGTGAGGCGAAATCTGTGTTGGAGTCTTATAAATAAGCATATTAGTTTGACCTTGGATGGTTTCAGTGCTTCTTTTGTTTAATGAGATACCGTTTCAATATGAGCTTCTCGTCTCAACACACACACTGTATTCAGGTATTGATAATTAAACTTGTCTCAAGGTATAATAATTTAGATTAAATATAATGACATGGATAATTTGATATTATCAATCACGACTATAGGTGATTTGTTGCTTCATAATAAAATTTCAAGAAATGGAGATTGTAAGCCTATTGAGGATGTCAAATTGAACATTCCCGAATATCAGCGTCCGTATAAATGGACAGCACGAAATGCAATCCAATTGCTTGATGATATTATAGAGGCGAAAAACGAAAATAAGGAGGTCTATCGTGTGGGTACATTAATCCTGCATAAAGACAAAGATGAGAAGGGTACTGTGCGCTATAATATCGTGGATGGGCAGCAGCGAACAATAACTTTTTCTTTGCTGCTCTATGCCCTTTATGACGCAACAAAGGAAACAGTAACTATTGATTTTCTCGACCAGCAGGTCTTTAATAATGAATATAGTCGTCGTAATATTCCCAATAATTATAATGCATTCAGACGCCGAACAGGTGCGAAAGGTGAAGGGAATGACAAGTCTGATCATGAGAGAAACATCAGGCAATTGCGTCAGTTTATCGAAGAACGATGTGAACTGATAGTTGTTATTACTGATGATTTGTCTGAGGCTTTTCAATTCTTTGATTCGCAGAATGCAAGAGGTAAAGCTTTGTATCCTCATGATTTACTGAAGGCGTACCATCTACGTGAAATGGTCGGCATAGATGAGGCTAAGACGGAAAAGATAGTTGAGGAATGGGAAAAGATTCCTCAACACGATCTGGCAATCTTCTTTGGTGACTATCTCTATCGTATCAAGGAATGGATCAATGGCAACTGGGCATATAAACTCAGCGAACATAATATATTCAAGTTCAAGGGGATTACAAGATCTGCCCGTACGCCTTATGCGCAGTTTTATAAGGGTGCTTACTCGTATGCTGAATTTATCAATTCATCGGCTATGCCTTTTGTGTCGGGAACTCGTGAAGTCAATGCTTTTCAGCTGAATACGCCAATTATTGCAGGTAAACCTTTCTTCGATTACACGAAGCACTATTATGAGATTTTGAAAGATATTCAGGATAATAGTCAGTATGAGGGATTCTATATTAAAGGCAATGAGATTGTAAAGACATTGGATGGCTATTTCAATCATGGAACCGGAAACAGAATTACCCGCCTGCTCTTTGATACGGCATTGCTGTTGTATGTTGACCGCTTCTGTCCTGCAACATTTCCAATGAAGATAGATATCGAACTGTTTGAGCAGTTTGTTGTTTTTGCTTTCATCTGGGCTTATTCGCTTCGTGCCCAATACGATAATCTGGGTTGGCAATCTGCTCAAAATTATATTTTGGGGAATAGTGATAAAGTCAATTCGTTCAATATATACAAAGTTACTACCGATGCTGATACTCCTATATCGCTATTAAGCATGATGGCAGATAAATTATCTCCTTTATCTCCAAACGATTTATCAAATCGCATGAAGAAATCTCTCGCTAACGAAGAAATGGGGATAGATAAAACGAAGGAGGGTGGTGAGGTTTATGTAAACTATCTCCATTATTTTAAGTCTAACCAATTTTACGCAGAGTAATCATGGAAAAGAAATTACCATTGGAAGAGATGTCCATATCCGATATTTATCTGAAAAGTCAGGATATTATGACCTATATGATTCCCGTCTATCAGCGCAATTATGCCTGGGAGGAAGATCAGATAACGGCATTGATAAAGGATGTGTATGACTCGTGGCAGAAGAATCCTTCGGCACCGTATTATATTGGTACCTTGGTGACCTACAAACGTAATGACAGTGAGTATGAGGTGATTGATGGTCAGCAAAGACTTACTACCATTTACCTGATCATTAAAGCATTGGGTATCAAAGATGTTAAAAACAGATTGACTTATAGTGCCCGAAGTACATCTACTTCTACAATATTGCGGCTGAATGAAAATCAGGAATTGGGAGATGAGGCTGATGCTGGTATCAGAAATGGATATTGTTATGCAAAGAAGGCATTGGAGGCCATCGTCTTGTCGGATGAGCGCAAAGGCTTTCATGAGTATTTCCTGCAGCTTGTGAAACTCATACATTATGATGTTCCAAAAGATGTGAATCTGAATCATTACTTTGAGGTGATGAACTCTCGTGGTGAACAATTGGAAAAGCATGAGATTGTGAAATCTATGCTCGGTCAGTATCTGAATAAGCAGCAGTTGGCTACCTTTTGCCGTGTTTGGGAGGCATGCAGCGAAATGAATGTCTATATTCAGCAGGTGTTTCCTGACAAAACTGTGTTTGGAAGTAATCTGCAGGATTTCTGTATATGTGATTTTGAGGAAATTCCTCAGCAGGATGAAACGGAAGGAAAAGAGTCTATCATGAATCTTTTGCGTAATCCCGTTACAAAGGCTGATACATCGAATATCACAGCTCAGAATGACAAGTTCCAGTCTATCATTGATTTTCCGAATTTCTTATTGATAGTATTGAAAGTTACCATGATGGAAACTGCCGGATTCGATTACAAGGCTTTCAAACTGGACGACAAGGAATTGCTGATTGAATTTAAGAAAGCTTTGGATAGCAAGGAGTCTGAACAGAGACAGAACTTCACTAGAGAATTTGCTTTTAATCTGCTAAAGGCAAGGTATTTGTTGGACAACAACATCATTCATCATACTCTTTCAGACAAAGAGTTGTCTGGTGATAATCCATGGAAGTTGCAGTATTATAAATTCGAAAACCGCAAGGGCTATCCTGTGAATTTGTCAACAGACGATAAGGAACAGGAAGAGATGGTGCATCTGCTTTCGATGTTCGAGGTTGCGTTTACGCCTAAACAGCGTAAGAACTATTTGGTTTACACCATGATGTATCTCTTTGAAAACTACAAGGCTTCAAAAGATAAGTATCTTGGATTCTTGCAGCGTCTTGCCGACAGGTATTTCTATCATGTTTATCTGAATGCTGATAGTCTTAGCGAGAGAAATCTTCCTAAGCCGAATGCTTTTGATGAGGCTTTGTTGCAGAACGGAGTGTTGAATGATAAAGGAATAGACTGGTACGGAAAAGACTATAAAGCAGTTTTTGTATCCATTTATCAGTCTGGCAGTGCAGATATTCCATTGTTTGTATTCAACTATACGGATTATATGATTTGGAAAAAGTATGCCGACACATTGCGTGGTCGTACTACCAAAAAAGGTTCTAAGGAGCGAAATGAGTTCTTTGAAATTCTCGGTTGTTCCGATTTCGAATTAGATCCTTTCAATAGTTTCTATTTCTCTCGTACTCGTAAGTCATTGGAGCATTACTATCCTCAGGCGAAGGCTGGTGCCGACAAGCTGCTCAGTGAAGAAGAGATTAATTGCTTTGGTAATTTTGCGATGATTGGTGCTGAGGCTAACAGTTCTGGTTCTAATTGGGATCCTAAGACAAAGCTTGATCATTATTGTGATGGAAAGTCTAATCCTATAAGTGTTGCGTCATTGAAATTCCAGATTATGATGCAGAAATGCAAGGATAATGATTTAGCTATGCTGAATGGCGAATTGAATCGTGAACATGGTATGGAATGGAATGCTGAAGATATGAAGGCTCATCAGCAAAAGATGCTTGATATTATCATAAAAAGATAATATGGTATAGTGAGAGATCGGAAAATAAAAGTAGGAGAAAAACGGTTTTGTTTTCCTCCTACTTGATTTCTTTCTATTTCTTTTATGGGTTGTATATATATGGCAGAAGAGCTATTGAACTCTTCGTTCTTTATTGTCTATACTTCCTTCAATACGGTTTCCAATCTTCCGATGAAGTCATCCACATTCTCCTTGGTCAATACCAATGGAGGGAGGATACGGAGGATGTTGGTGCCGGTGCAACCGGTGAAGCAATGCTGCTCGTGGATGAGCTTGCTGCGAACTTCCTTGTGAGGAATATCGAGTACGGCGCCTACCATTAAACCACGGCCACGAACCTCCGTGATATGGCTGTTGCGCTTCTGTAACTCCTTCAGCTGGGCAATGAGATATTCACCAACCTCATGCGCATTCTCTACCAGGTTCTCCTTCTCAAAAACATCGAGAACAGCGAGAGCTGCTGTGCATGCCAGGTGGTTGCCACCGAAGGTAGTACCTAACTGACCATATACAGGAGTAAACTCTGGAGAAATCAACACACCGCCCATAGGGAAACCATTGCCGATACCCTTGGCTACGGTGATGAGATCAGGCTTGATGCCCAACCACTGGTGAGCGAAGAACTTACCGCTTCTACCATAACCGCACTGGATTTCATCGCAGATGAGGAAGGTACCGTATTTCTTGCAGGCAGCCTGCAAGCCCTGAGCAAACTCAGGCGTAACCATGTTGCAACCACCTACGCCCTGAATAGCCTCGATGATACAAGCGCAGACATCACCCTTGGCGAGTTCCTTCTCCCATGCCTCCAAATCGTTGATAGGAAGATAGGTTACGTGACCATTATCATTGATAGGAGCGATGATCTTTGGATTATTTGTTACCTCTACGGCAAGGGATGTTCTGCCGTGGAAAGCTTTCTCTATTGAAAGCACACGAGTTCTTCCGTTGGTGAAAGAAGCCAGCTTCAAGGCATTCTCGTTTGCCTCGGCACCCGAGTTGATGAGGAAGAACTGATAATCTTCATAACCGCTTATCTTGCCCAGACGCTCAGCGAGTTTCACCTGCAACTTGTTGATGACAGAGTTGGAATAGAAACCCAGGTTGTTCAACTGGTTGGTGAGCATCTCCACATAGTGAGGATGGCAATGACCGATGCTGATAACGGCATGGCCGCCATAGAGGTCGAGGTATTCCTGACCCTTGTCGTCCCATACCTTGCAGCCCTGTCCTTTTACAATATTAATATCGAAAAGAGGATATACGTCGTAAAGTTTCATGTTAAATCTATGTTTTAAGAAAGACAACTCATAGAGTTATCTTATTACAAACTATTTTTATGATAGAAGAACGAATGATTTTCATTCGTTCTTCCGAATTCTTTTTATCTAAAAAGCTGATGGCTTGAGTTTCAAACCTGCTGTCTGGTCGAGACCAAACATGATGTTCATGTTCTGAACAGCCTGACCCACGGCACCCTTCAGAAGATTGTCGATGCAGGAAGTAATCAGGAGCTTATCGCCATACTTATCCACATGAACCAGGCACTTGTTAGTATTCACCACCTGCTTCAGGTCGATAGCCTTATCCACATAGTGGGTGAACTTGGCATCCTTGTAGAACTCCTTGTAACCAGCCACGATTTCTTCGATAGGCTTATCGGTCTTCACAACTTCTGTGGCGAAGATACCACGGGCAAAGTCGCCACGGTAAGGGATGAAGTCGATGGCAGCATCGAGATAACCTTGTGCCTGCTTGAGACTCTGACAAATCTCAGGCACGTGCTGATGGTTGAATGCCTTGTAGATGCTCATGTTATTGTTGCGCCAAGAGAAATGGGTAGTTGCGCCTGGTTTCTGACCTGCGCCGGTGCTACCGGTAATGGCGTTGACAGATACATCGCTGTTGATGAGGCCCATCTTAGCAGCAGGCAACAAACCAAGTTGAATGCAAGTTGCAAAACAACCTGGGTTTGCTACGTGCTGAGCTGTGGCTATCTTAGATTCATTTATTTCTGGAAGACCATATATGAAGTCGTGAGCGGCTGGAGTTGGCTGCTGGGTGGCAACCACAGTCTCTGGAGCAAGACGGAAGTCCTGTGCCAGGTCGATAATCTTCACGTTCTCCGGAACATTGTGTTCCTTCAGGAACGCCTCGCTCTTGCCGTGACCGAAGCAGAAGAAGATGACATCCACTTGGTCGAAAGGCATCTCGGCGGTAAACTTCAAATCAGTCTCGCCATACAATCCCTCGTGAACCTCAGCCACCAGGTTGCCGGCGTTACTCTCGCTGTTGGCGAATACAATCTCTGCCTCAGGATGGTTGATGAGGAGGCGAATCAACTCACCTCCTGTATAACCAGCTGCTCCTAAAATTCCTACTTTAACCATTAGTATCTATTGGGGATAACCGCCCAACAAATGATATAGACGATGATGCCGCTGAAGCAAGTGCAGAATGTGGCGATAGCCCATCCTAATCTCACCATTGTAGGGTCAAGGTCGAAATACTCAGCCAAACCGCCACATACACCAGCTATCTTCTTGTTGGGAGATAATGTTAATTTCTTGTTCATTATTGTACTTGTTAACGCTGCTCGTTAGGGTGCATACCATAATATACACGGAGTGGGGTAGAAGATACCTTGATGAAGCCCTTCGCATCCTCTGCTGTCCAACCGTGCTGCATCTCGCCATACTCACCGAGCTTAGACTTGGTCAAATCGTCTGGTGAATCGATACCTACCGTCTGGAAACTGTATGGACGAAGCTTCAGGATAGCAGTACCGTTTACGTTGCGCTGAGAAGAAGTCAGCATTGCCTCGATATCCGGCATCACTGGCTCCAGGTACTGGCTCTCGTGGAGGAACATTCCGTACCAGTTGCCTACCTGGTCCTTCCAATACTGCTGCCACTTGCTCAAAGTGCTCTTCTCCAACAGGCGGTGAGCCTCGATGATGAGCTTAGGAGCTGCAGCCTCGAAAGCTACACGACCCTTGATACCGATGATGGTATCGCCCACGTTGCAGTCGCGACCGATGGCGTAAGATGCACCAATCTCCTCAATCTTCTGGATGGCTGCCACCTTGTCTTCAAACTTCTCGCCGTTGACAGCCACAATCTCACCCTTCTCGAAGGTAATCTTCAGCTCAGCCTCTTCTTCCTTGGCAGTAACGTGCTTCAGATAAGCCTCCTCTGGAAGACCCTGGGTTGGGTCGAGAATCTCACCACCGCAGATACTGGTTCCCCAGATACCTACGTTATAAGAATACTTCAACTTGGTGAAGTCTGCATAGAAACCATGCTCGTTCAGGTAGTCAACCTCCTCCTTACGAGAAAGCGCCTTGTCACGGGTCAAGGTGATGATCTCTACACCAGGAGCCATCACCAGGAAGGTCATGTCGAAACGAATCTGGTCGTTGCCTGCACCTGTACTTCCGTGAGCGATAGCATCAGCACCAATCTCCTTGGCGTAACGTGCGATGGCGATAGCTTGGAAGATACGCTCAGAAGATACTGAGATAGGGTAGCAGTTGTTGCGGAGCACATTGCCGAAAATCATGTATTTCAATGATTTCTCATAATACTCGTGGGTAACGTCGAGAGTGACGTATGCCTTGGCACCCAACTTATATGCGTTCTCTTCGTTGGTCTTCAACTGCTCGGCAGAGAAACCACCTGTGTTAGCGCATGCTGCATAAACATCCCAGCCATCCTGGGTCAACTTCATTACTGTGTATGATGTATCGAGACCGCCGCTGAAAGCGACTACTACTTTCTTATTTGCCATTTTCTTTACTATTTAATGTGTAGTGTTTTATGTTTAGTTGGCATTCTTGCATGATACATGCTAATAGTATAAGCATTCTTGCCAATACCTTATTATATAATATATATAAGGATTTATATTTCTGCGGAAGGACCGTCAATCTTTCTGATTCTCTCAATTACCTCCTGTGGAAGCTTGATAGGCAGATGCTCCTCTGGGTCGAAGAGCATGGCGGTGCAGATGCAGTATTTGCGGTTGGTACGATGGAGGACATCCACATTGATGCAACCCTCACAACCACGCCAGAAAGACTCGTCATCGGTCAGGTCGGCAAAGGTTACGGGAAGGTAGCCCAGCTGGGTGTTCATCTTCATGACAGCCGAACCGGATGTCAAAGAGAAAATCTTGGCATGAGGCCATCGCTGTCGGGCGAGTGTAAAGGTCAGGTTCTTGATACGCTTAGCCAATCCCAAACCACGGAAGTCTGGGTGAACGATCAAACCTGATGTGGTGACATAGTGCTTGTTGCCCCATGTTTCGATGTAGCTGAAACCTGCGAACTTCTCGCCCTGGAGAGCGATGACTGCCTTGGCTTCGCGCATCTTGGTGGCAACATACTCTGGTGAACGCTTGGCGATACCAGAACCACGCTTCTTTGCAGCTTCTGCAATTGTAGTCAGAATGGTGTCGATGTACTTGATGTGACTTTCGTCTGCCACCATTACTTTTACTTCTTCCATTTTTTCTCTTCTTTTATATATAAAATATGTATGTTCTCGATTCTTTCTTCTAAGCCTTCTGTTATCCGTAAATATCTGGGATGATTTCGGCCAATAGATTTATGATTTCTTTCTCTCGTGTGCCTTCTTTCTTGACGAGGAATATAGTGTCGTCGCCAGCGATAGTTCCCAATATTTGAGGAATATCGCTGTTGTCTATATTGTAAGCTATACTACTGGCATAGCCTGGACGAGTCTTGATGACTATCATGTTGCCCGAGAAGTTGATGGAGGAGAACCCCGAGGTCATGAGCATCTCGCGGGCTGAACGTGGAGTGGAAACGCGCTTGTACATGGTTTCATTGGGCAATACATATACGTATTTGCCATTCATCGATGCAGCTTTTGCCACCTTTAGTTGCTTGAGGTCGCGGCTCAGTGTGGCCTGAGTTACGGTATAGCCTTCTTGGGCTAATGCTTGCAAAACTTCTTCCTGAGAGCCTAACTCTTTGCTGGAAATAAGCATCTTGAGGGCTTCCATTCTATTGGTCTTGATCTTCATACTTTGAATTTTTATACATTATTCGACTGCAAAATTACTGTTTTTTATTGTTATAACCAAATAAAACGGAATAAAAATAACATATTAAGTAACATTTTGTTGTTTTTGGTCTTTCTTGTTAGTATAATTATGCGCATGTAGTTGAGTGTATAATGTATAATCCATCAAAATAGGCTTTCTAAGTATAAAGATTGTAAAAACTTTCTTTTTATAGAAAGTTTTATGTATATTTGCAACCTAAATCAACTTTTAAAACTTAAATATTTACCCCAAGTTTCGGGATAAAATAGCGATTAGTAGCATG
>UMGV01051737.1_pt1 | contig 13952 bp, 11 predicted proteins | sample 1965361 | NCBI WGS metagenome assembly UMGV01 (sample SAMEA4836081, study PRJEB28245) | human gut metagenome | biome: gut microbiome; material: fecal sample | place: Denmark | collected 2008
GAGAATAGCTCCCTTCCCATTTCTTTTCGCTGATTCTAAATATGCACCCCGTTCCGGGACGACGTATCTTCGGCTGTTTCGGCTCAAATTTCGCTCTTACGGGCGTTTCAGGTGCTCTGTCGGGTGTCTGTCCGTCCCCGCCCAAAGTGCCCTCATTTCTGCCGAAACCCCGTTCGATTTTGTCGGCAGCGGAGCGCTGCATATTGTCGGTAATATGGGTATATATGTTCAGCGTCGTTTCTGAGGAAATATGTCCTATGATCGTACTAAGCGTTTTTATATCCATACCACCAGCCAGAGCGTTGGTAGCGAAGGTATGTCTGAGATCGTGAAAGCGGAGGTGCTTGCACTCGGCTCTCTCCATGGTTCTTTCAAGTACCGCTCGTACGGAGGACGGATGGCGGGGTGAATCCTCTTTTACAGGTGATGGGAACATCCACCGTGAATTTATCCGCTTTTCGTATTCCGTAAGGATTCTTACGATGTCCGGCGGAAGAATGATAGTACGGATTGAGGATTTTGATTTTGGTGTGCATATATTTCTTTTTCAACGAGCTTGTTGCTGCCTACCTTGAATGTCGAGAAATCTTTTTCCTGCATCAGCTCGTATGCCGAAGAGATAGCAATGCCGAGAGCTTTTGAAATTGTTTCGGCATTTAAGTACAGCGGCAGATCTTCATAGCTTTTGTAGATTGGTGTTTTCATATTTAACCCTCCAAACAGTTTTCGGCGGATCAAAACAAAAAGACCCGCACTTCAAATCACGATGCGTATTTGCATCGGCGATTATGTAAGTGCGAGTCCGAAACTCAAAATTGGATTTTCACTTATTCAGTTGTCCTTAACTGTCTGCAGTATAACACACAGCAAAAGTTTTGTCAAGGTTTTGAGCGGCTCGGTTAATATTTCAGCCGTTTTTGGGAATACTGTTTTCTTTGTTTTCTGCGGGGCAGGTTTTAATCCGTAAAAGGCTCAACGCCAACGGAATCTCCGATGGCGTTTGGTATTATTTCGTGCAATAGATTTTGATGGCTTCGGAAACAAATTCCGCGGTACCTTCGGCGCATTTGTCGATGTCGGTTTTGAACCGCCCGTCGCCTACGTACATCTGACCGAGACCCGCTAAGATTTCATCGGTGCAGTGATAAAAATGTTCGGTAATATAGTCCTGCAATTTCTTCACAAGTCTTTGCGCAGTATCGCTGTCGACACTCTCTCCGCAATTCTTGCAATCCGCGAACTCAGCGAAGATTCCATTCATACCGCCGAGCACATCGCTCCATTGTCCTTTGGAGTATCCGGCAGTCTTTGTCTGACTTTCCTTGTAGGCATCGGTGCCGCCCCAACGCTGTTTTGCCTCGTCCTCGTACTGCTGACGGGCGGTTTCGTATTCGCTGTTGTCAAAAGCACTCATTGTGATTCCTCCCTTTTCCGCTTGTTCCAGAGCTGCAATCAGCCGTTCCAACCGTTCTTTCTTGATGGTCAGTAACCGTTTCTGCTCGGCAAACGCTTTTTGCTTATCGTAGTTCGGCGAGGCAAGAATCTCCCCGATGCTTTTCAGCGAAAAATCCAACTCACGGTAAAACAAAATTTCCTGCATTCGTTCCAGCGATGTTTCGTCATAAAAACGGTAACCGTTTTGCTCGTCCACAAAACTCGGCTTGAGTAATCCGATCTCGTCGTAGTAATGCAGAGTTCGCACGCTGACGCCGGTAAGCACGGCAAATTCTTTGATCTGTAATTTCATATCTTCACCTCACGAATTGAAGTATACACTATAACGCTGCGTCAGAGTCAACCCTATTTTACACGATTTTTGCAAAAGGTAAAGGGCGCGGTGTTTTACCACGCCCACGGCAGAGAAGAATTACATTTCCTCTTCCATTTCTGTGCGGCTCATAACTTCAACCATGATCTGCACTGCCAAACTGAACCCGTCGGCAAAGAGGCCTGACGGGTTGTGAAGTCGCTCAGTTCCTTTTGGCAGTCGGTGAATTTATTAAATATTTCTTTTGGTTTTTCTGTAAGTCCTGAATTGAGTTCTTCTTCGTTTTTGCATATCAGTTTGACGAGTTTGTCCACTCTCGTCCCTCGCTTGATATACCTTTCGTGCGGACTGATGTTGCCGTAGTATAAATCTTCAACTGTTGTTATTTGTATTGCACCTCCTTTTTCAACACAAATACATATCACAACACTTCTTACAAGTCTAGCTTTTTTCAAACAAAAAAGCAAAAGCGCCGCATTTAAACGACGCTAATACTTTTATTCTGCGGTTATTAATAGAACATGTATCCATCCATTGTTTTGCTAAAATTATTAAAACATTTGAAATAAATAGAGAGTAAATGTTTTTTGAATCGCCAAATTTGAATTGTTGACAAATCTTAGATCCTTGGTTATAATATAAGTGAAAGAGAAATCTTTCTGGGGTTTGCATTGAGCAAACGAAAGCCGCTTTTTGCGGCTTTTTTTATTTTAAAGGAAATGATTTTAGCCCTTTCCCGTAATAATTGGGGAATCCGCAAATTTTACTTTTCAAAATATCAAACGCAGGATCTGCAGTTCCATATGCTAAGTATTTGTGTATTGGGAAAGCACATAAATCTGCTAATTCTAATTCCCAATACGATTTTTTATCATCCGCCGTGTGACACCATTTAGGATTAAAATATACTCCTTTGATTTTTGAAAAAGTTGATGAAGGATTCATATTATTTCCATAATCAATAAGATGCTTGATTTTATTTAATAATACTTTATCTTCTTTTTTTCCGCGTGATTCTAAAATAATATAACAAGTATCAGTATCACACATATTCCACATCAATCTTTCAAGAACAAAATTCATACACAAATCATATGGGTCAGCAGGAATAACATATTTTTCAACATGCTTTTGCTTATCAATATTTGCAGAGAAAAGGTGCATCGGCACATTTTTCATCATATCGCTTATATCAGCGATAAAAGACGAATAATCTATTAAATCTGGATTAAATGCACCTCTTTTTCCGCGTATATCTTTGGAATGAAAACAAATACGTTTTTGAGTTCCTTTATAATTATATAGAGCGTTTTCCCAATACTTGTTTTTCACTTGCATTACAAGGTCTCTTGATGATTCAAAATCATCAGTCTTAATTGCACAAGCTGTCACGGTAAACTGTCTGTCTCCATCACCGATATCTCGCCCCTCTTCAATAGCTCTTTTGATGAATTTTAAATCGGAACTTCCGCTCTCATCAATTGCAATAATCCAGTTGATTGTTCTGGGAACTTCATCTATTGTTGTTGGTCTATTACGCCAATTAGAATTCATTTTTTCCTCCTTTTTTTACGCTGCTACTGCATTTGCATTAACCTGTTCGATAATCTTGCGAATTCCCATCCAAACGGTGAGGTCGGTGAATACTTCCACGACACTGCCCTTATCGGTGAAGGGAGATTCCTGTAATACGGACAAATCTTTCATTAGGCCGTTGTGAACGATATATTCAACAATCTGATTAACGAAATAAATCTGTCTTGAATCAAGATTCACATCGTTCAGGTACTTTGCGAATGCTTCTTTTGCGGCGCTCATATCAAGACCTACAATTTCGCGAACAAATTCGCCGAGAGGCTTTTCACCAAATTCGGCTTCGTAGTCCGCCTTAGTGCCAACTTCACTCCACAAAATTTCTTCCAACACTTTTACATCAGCCGAACTTAGCGGAATGTTTGACTTTAGTTTTGCAATAACTGCATTATCCTGATGCTGATGAACGTAAAACTCTGCTTTCGCTTTATAGTTTTTTAGGTCGTCATTCTCAAGTTCCGATTCATTCCAATCCATAGAAAGAATTTCGTCATCAAAATTAGTGTGATATATAGCTCCATTGTAGGGGATATATTTAATTAAATCTCTCAAACATTTGCGGATTTGCTCGAACTCATTAATGCCAGCAGTATCTACATAATCCGTATGCAAAATTTTGTTGATGAGTTCTGATTGCACCATAATTTCGGGAATGTTTGCAACACTCGCAACTCCTGCAACCTTTTTATATAAGTCACTGCGTGCCTTGTTATATTTCTTTCCTGCAAGATATGCAAGTTCAATACCATACATCAAGGCATCGAAGCGCATGGCTTTAGGATCATCTTCATCAGGAGTAATAAGCGGTGCAAGTTCGTCTGCAATAATTAATGTATCCTCATAGGATAGGGCGGTGTAATTGTCTACATTTGCATATAATTCAACGTATTTAAGATGTTGACGAACAGCGAAATTTTCCTTATTAAGCTCCTTCACCTTGCGTACCATATCATCCACAAGTTCTTTACGGAAAGCAATTAACTCTTCAGTTTGATATGCTAAATCTTGAAGCTTAAAGGCCATCTGCGCTTTAAGGCTGAAAATGGCACCTTGCAAAGCAATTTGATTGGCAGACCTTCCTTTACCGCCCATACGGAAAAATTCAAAGTTACCGCAGAAATCAAAGATATAAAACATTTTCTTATCTTCGCCGTTAATTAATCCGGGGCAAAGACGTGTTCCGCGACCTATCATCTGCCAGAACTTCGCCTTACTCATAACCTTTTTAAAGAATACGAGATTTAAACATTCGGGCACATCAATACCGGTATCCAGCATATCAACCGAGATTGCAATCTGCGGAAGCTTCTTGGGGTCAGAAAATTCATCAATTGCACTCTGAGCATAGTTGATCTTGTTATCAATCACCTTTGCAAAGCCATTGAAATGCGGATATTCTTTATTGAACACTTCGAAAATTTTCTCGGCGTGACGATGATTTTTTGCAAAGATAATAGTCTTGCCTATCTTCTGACCGTAATCAATTTTAATTCCGTTAGTCATCAATACGTTCAGAACTTCTTTAATGGTATCCTCATTGAAAATCCAGTCGTTAAGTGCAGAAGAACCGATTTTATCGGGCAACTCGCCGTCACGGGCAAAAGTGGCTTCATACTCCTCTTTGTCTTCATCGGATAAGTCATCATAAACGATACCTTGCTCAATGAACTTGAGTTTGGTTTCTACAGACATAAAATCAACGAGGAAGCCGTCTTTTACTGCATCGGCAAGTTCATAACCGTATGTAGGAACACCGTTTTCGAGTTCAAACACCTCATAGGTGTTCTTGTCGATTTCGTCTTTGGGAGTAGCGGTAAGACCCACCAAATGTGCGTCGAAATAATTAAATATATCACGATACTTGTTGTAAATGGAGCGGTGCGCCTCATCGCAAATAACCAAATCAAAATGACCGCAGGTAAAGAGTTTTCCTTTTTCATCCTTAACGGAATCAATGCAATTCATCATTGTCTGATAGGTTGAGAAAACGCAGTGTGCGGTATAGTTATCTTTTTCTTCACAGAGATTGGTTACCGATAAATCGGGCAGAAGATTTACAAAACTACGTTTTGCCTGCGTAACAAGGGAGTTACGGTCGGCAAGAAAAAGAATATTCTTAACCCAGCCGTGCTCGAGCAATACTTTGCAAAGAGCAATAACCGTTCTCGTTTTACCCGAACCCGTTGCCATAACAAGCAGTACTTTTCTGCGATTTTTCTTGCCAAAGCTATCGCAAACAGCTTTAATGGCGCCTTCTTGATAATAGCGATCGGCAATATTTTTATCTACAACCACGTGGGCAAGGCTTGTCCGCATCGTTTGCAGATTGAACATCTTTTCAATGTCGCGCTTGGAATAAATGGTTGCTACCTTGCGCTCGGGATAAAGATTATCCGCAATGCGAGTGTCAAATCCGTTAGAAAGGAAAATGACTGGGCGACGGCCAAACTTTTTCTCCAAAAGGTCTGCATACAGTTTTGCCTGCTGTCTGCCTTTGGATACGTCTACACAGGTGCGTTTTGCTTCAAGCACCGCAAGAGGTTTGCCGTCATCGCCGAAAAGAACGTAATCGGCAAAGCCAACTTCTGATTTGTTAGGCATACCAGGGAGTTCATATTCATTAATCCAATCTTTTTCCTCTATCCATCCGGCGTCTTGAAGCATAAAATCAATATAGATTTTTCTCGTCTTATACTCAGAAATATCAAGAGGCTTCGGAACGTAAGTCTGTTGCTTTTCTTCACGACGAGCGGTAAGTTCTGCCTTAAGTGCCGCATTCTCTGCTATCAAGGCTTCAAGATCAATATCGGGTACTGCAACCACGGGAACTGTTTCGGCTGGAGTTTCTTTCAGTAGTTCGGGATTAAATGTGCCCTGCTCATATTCTGTGGCATAGCAACAAGCAACGAAATCCATAAAGATATAGAGGTTCTCAAGGCAAAGCGTAGCTTGTTCTTCGGTGACCTTTTTACCCGTATGCACAGCATTGTTGCCGACACGGCGAATAAAATCCATTCTTCGCCAAATGTCGTTGCCAACAATATCGCGAAACTCTTCAGTGTTCATAAGACTCACCAAAGTGTCCTGCCAAGGCATGACAAGAGAACTGTCAACGGAATACATCCATTTAACAGCCATTTCCATTGCCCTGCGGCAGTTTATAATACAGGTAGACAAGTCAATATGTAATGTCTTTTCCGCCGCTACTGCAATGCCCGAAAAGGTTTCAAATTGCTTGTCATTTATTAAAAAATCAAAGTTGGTCATTAGTTCACCGCCTTAGTGATATTTAGTCTGAGGCAGTCATATGTTTCAATCCTCAGTGGTATCATCACTTGTTTCTATAGTGTTTGATTCAGTTTCGTTAGTTGTAGTTGTTGACAGTTCTTTTTGAACTTGATTTATTCGAATTAATTCCTGCATGACACTGATGATTTTCTTAGAATTAAGAATACTATAAATCAGTTCTTCAAGTTCATCTCTATTATCGCAAGTAACTATATAACTTGCGTTTGATTCATCATACACATCATTTGCAACGTTTTGCTCAAGAACCACCTTCACGGGATAATTCGCAATTCCATACTGCAAATACAAAATACGGAATTTATAGTGTTTGTGCAACGGAGTATGAAGATAGAGTTCATATTTATGTTCTTCTTCTCCTGATTTGCCAAGTGTAGTTTGAATATCTACTTTGGTGTCGATAGTGCCTAATGCCGCGCTAATTGCGGACCAGCCAGCCTTGGTATATGATGTAATATGTCCATTATACTCCACAATTGCACCGTGAATAATATCATTAGTTGCATATGCCAATTGCGCCACGATTTCTTCGACAACTTTATTGGGTGCAGTTAAGTCAATATCACTGAAATCCAGTTTTCCGCTTAAATTCAACTTGTTTTCCATAACTTAATCCTCCCTAATCTCAAAAATAATAGGTAAATGATCGCTAAACTGCCTATCGGGATGACCGTTTTCATCAAGCAAAGATACCGTTTTAATTTTAGTAATGATTTGCAAACTATCATCAACAAAACGTTTTCTTAATCCCGGCCGAATAATCACTTGATCATATATGTTCCAAAAAGTGTTATTAGTGCTACTCCCACCATAATAATATGTACCATGCGGCGACTCAAAATCACCGAAGAGGTTCCACATAGGATTATAGAACATGTAGAATTCTTCTCCTGCAACTGTACGTTTCTTACGTACAGTATCGGCGTAAATAGGAAGGCTGTGCAAATAAGGGGCACCAACACAACTATTATCATAGGGGTTTATGTTAAAATCCCCCACAATAATTGTGTTTTCTGTGCCGAGTTCTTCTTCTAAAGAGCGAATATCAGTTATCAAATGATTTATTGTGATCTTGCTACGTTCTTCGTGATCTGGATACGCCTGTGATGGAAGATGCACACCACACAAGATATCTTTTCCATTAATAATTTGTGTGGATGTCTGCGGTGTTTGACGGCCAGGTTCAACATCATCAACCGATCCTAAAATAACAATTCTGTTACATCCTGTGGTTAGATACCAAAACATATGCTTTCCTAAAGCTAAAATTCGGTTTACGAGATCTGAAGAGTCGGCGGCATACTCTGCTAATACAACAATAGAAGCATTGTTTTCGGTGATCATTTCACTTAGAATTGGGTTTATGTTTTCATTATTATGAGTATTCCAAAATAATACTCTCAAAGTTCTCGCCTCCTATACCTTGGATTTCAACAGTTTTATATATTCGACATTATATTATTACAATATTTCGGCTTGTTCCATCGGGCAATAAGTCATCTTCGCCCACGGTTCCGCCGTCAAGAGCTATTATCTCATCTTCAGCAAACAGTTTTTCAATATCCTCTTTGGTTACTTCATTTATTCCTTCTCTTGCGTTCCTAACGCTTTCATACCAGTTGTCTTTATGTAATCTGAGTTCACGTTCGGAGTAATGCTTACCTTTCGGATGGCGAGGATCTGCTTTTCCCATATCAGCATGGCAATCAAAGCACAGCGGAATACAGTTATCGAAAGTGTCTTCTCCTCCGTCCGCCTTTTGCTTTATGTGGTGAAGTTCCATTTTAGTGCCACAAAATTTATGGCAAATACAACAACGTCTTTCGCATGCGGCTAATGCTTCTGCCTGAATTTTATCAGAAAATCCCATTAAATCACCTCATATTATCCTTTGTTGAAACGTTTCATAACTTTTTTCGCCTTATCGGTAGGTTTCTTCAACATACCAATAATTTTACGATAAAAGGCATTAACATCATCGTCGTTAAGCAAATAACGAACGGAATGGCGGTTTAATGCGATGTCAAGAAGCATCTCAATCTCTGCTTTTGACCAATCGTCAATAGTGAGCAATTCAGGCATCATTGCGTGAGTAGATTCGAAATTGCGGCTTCCATCTAAAGAGATGATCAACTTTATGTGTTCTTGTGAATATTTGGCATTGCCTGAATTTTCGCTATCGTCACGCTCTTTTTTGCAAGCAAAATGTTTCTCTTCTAAAACCTCATTTGCAGCTGTTCTGACTATAATTGATTTAACAAGTTCATCTAACTCTGAACCTTCAGTATAATCAGTGGGTGTAAAATACTTAATACGGTTATCGGCTAACATTTGAAACGCTTTGCTTTTGTCCAGTGTACTATTGTTATAAACAGCTATGGAATGACCGCCGTTAGCATTAACAAGTTTCATGCAAGGAATATCTGTCATACTATCGCCTATGTACACTATATTTCTAAATGGAACACGGATATTTTCCGGCTCAAAGTAATCATTTACGCCAGAATCATTTACATCTAAAACACCCTTTTCAACTCTGAATAAAAATTGTGTTTTGTTTGTGTAGTTTATAGCTTGTGCCGGCCAAATAGGAACTTCTTTATCATCAAACAAAAAGGAACTTGCGTAGATTTTTTCGAACTCTTTTGCGATGGCCGTTCCCTCAATCATTTCTTTAAGACCTGAAGATATGATATAATGCTCAACAATCACACCTTGTTTTTTACCAAACTCTCTGATTCGTTCAAACCATTCTTCAACACCGGGGAACAGTTTTACTTTGGCACCGTAATCCCTTAATGTTTTTCTTGTTAATACAATACGTCCGTGTGCATGCTCCATCATTTTGAACATATACGCTAAATTAGAGTCCATCTCATTGGCTTCGGCCAAATCTTTACATTCATCCCAAAATGCCTGTACGTCATCACCGAAAACCTCTTGTATATATCCTTGTGCTTGCATATCATCAGGAGATAAGGTTTTATCAAAATCATAACAGATTGCTAAAACGGGTTTATCTTCTTTTGTTCGTCTTTCTATCATCGTTTCACCTCATCCGAAATATTGTTGCATTAATGCTTTTTTTAGTGTTTCAAGTTTTTCAAGACTTTGCTGAATTGCCAATTTTGATTTGTCGGTCTGTTCCTTGAACTGAACAAATTGCCGTTGCAGTTCAGTGGGTGGCAGGTAAATTCCAATGTTTTGCATCTCTTGTGCATTGATATTGGCTTGGCCGATTGCAGCTTTACACATTCCAAGTAGCATCTGCTTTGAGAAATCCGTATTTAGGAATGCAGAGAGGAACTCGGGCAATACACGCTCTGTGACTCTGACACGAATAACAAAGCCCGCAAGTACCATCATTTCATCTCGGTTATAGACACACGTCTTTCCGACCAACTCTTTACTGTTTGTGCGGTTGAAAAGCACATCTCCACGCCGTACAGTACACTTATCCAATTCGTTATCGGGTATGTCAATACGTTTGGTGTTTGTTAAATCCAATTCTCCACCATAGGTAATATTGTTCATTCGGAGATATGGATATTTGCCTCCATCCACAGCGGGACGGCTGGATCCGTAACGTACATCCGCAACAATATCCCTTATGGTGGCCGTTTCCCATCCCTTAGGATTTGAAGGATATGCTCCAAACAGTTCGATAAATCGGGATTTTATGATTTCATCAAACAAATTGAGCTGCTTTTTCTTGTCGGCAATTAACTGAGTCAAATGCTTTAATTTATCGACAAAGATTCCTTGTTCGGAGAGCGCAGGCACACTGATTTCAATTTTTGCCATGCCGCCATTTGTGATAGCCTTCTGTGTAGTACCTGAACAATTCTTATCTTTTTGTGCAAGGAATAGTTCACTATCAATAAGATAGTACAGGCATTCTGTTGTAATTACCTCGGGATTTGCTCTTACGGCATAAAATCCTGTCGAATATATATTTTTCTCTGTTTCGGAATCCAAAAGAAGAGTTTTTCTTGTGCCTTGCATTTTTGCAAACAAGATATCGCCAGCTTCAGCAGATAGGTTAGCGCGAGAAGGTCTATCCTCATATGTCACTTCAACAACCTCTGATTCATCAATCTCGGTTGTTGCAACCGCACCTGTGCTGACATATTTCTTTGTTCCATGAAATTTGCTCGGCGTTGCTCCGACAATAGAAATGCAATCAAGGAACTTTTTCATTACAGTATTCTCCTTAATTCATTGATTCCCGCGTTGATCTTCGCTTCCAATTTCTCAATTTGTGTAAGGAGTTCATCGGTGGAGGGATACTCAACAACTTCGTGCTCGGTTTCTTTATACTTGTTTATAGAGAGATCGTAACCATTATCCACGATTTCTTTCTTGGGTATAAAGAAACTCTGCTCTGTGCGCTCACGGCTTTCCTCCGTATCAAGGTTATGGAATCGGGCAATTATGTCAGGAATGTCATTCTCGTTGATGGGACTTCGCTTATCATCAAGACTAAAACCATCAGCCTTCATATCGTAAAACCAAACTTTATCAGTGCCACCGTGACCGGTTTTGGTAAAAATCAGAATACCTGTGGAAACACCTGCATAGGGCTTGAAAACACCGCTGGGCATTGAGATAACAGCTTCAAGGCGGTTATCTTCAATGATTGCTTTGCGAATTGCCTTATGGGAAGTGGACGAGCCAAATAATACGCCGTCGGGAACAATGCAAGCGCATCGCCCACCTATACGAAGCATACGAAGGAAGAGCGCCAAGAAAAGCAGTTCTGTTTTCTTGGTTTTGCAGACTTTCAAAAGGTCGGTTGAAACGGTATCATAATCGAGACTTCCCTTGAAGGGCGGGTTGGCCAAAATCAGGGAATACTTCTCCTTGTCCGGATTCTGGTCAGACAGGCTGTCGCGGTACTCAATAAACGGATGTTCCACGCCGTGGGTCATCATATTCATTGCGCCGATACGAAGCATTGTTCTGTCCATATCGTAACCGAAGAACATATGGTTCATATAATGGTCTTTTTTCTGTCTGTCAAAGAAAATTTCTTCTTTAAGATTTTCTTTAAGATATTCGCCTGCGGTTACTAAAAATCCGCTTGTACCACACGCAGGATCGCAAATCACGTCATCGGCTTTCGGTTGCATCATCTCCACCATCATTTTGATAATATGACGAGGAGTACGGAACTGACCGTTGAGACCGGATTGCGCAATTTTATTGAGAAGATATTCGTATGTATCTCCGCGAACATCCTTATCTTGCTCTTTTGCCATAAGAGCATAGATTTCATCCAAAGCGTCAACCACTTTGGAAAGCAGGAGCGGGGTGGGAAGCTTAAAGATAGCGTCGTCCATATATTTGGAATAAGCACTGTCTTTTTTGCCATCAAGATTTTTAATAAATGGGAACACCCATTCCTGTATAGTGGAATACATTTTGCCGGCAGGGAAATCACGAAATACCGACCATTTCAACTGACTTCCGTCGACTTTGCGCTCACCTACGGTAACTTCACCTGCAAATATGCTCTTGTAAGGAAGGCCGAGCATAGCGCTCTCTTTTGCGCGGAGATTATCCGAATCATCGAGGTCACGTATAAACATAAGATACGTAATCTGCTCGATAACATCCAAAGGATTTACGAGACCGCCTGCGGCAAAAACATCCCACAAGCTATCGATTTTATTTTTAAGTTCACCTGTAATCATTATTCTTTCTCCCTGTTCCAAATATAAGACGTATAACGTCCGCCACCGATTTTTATAATGTCACCGTTTTTAATAAGATCATTTAGAGTTCTTTGAACGGTCACCTGACTGATATCAGGGCATTTTTGCATAATTTCTGTTTTTGTAATTTTGCCGAGAGTATCCTTGATGATTTCTCGTATACGGTCAGGTTTCGACATTCCGCTTGTTGTAAGCACTCTGACACGAGAGGAAAAGTCACGATATGCTGATAAAATTACACCTAACATATATCTAACGAAGTGTGCGTAATCATTTTCTTCTTCGTGCCACCTCTGTGAGCTGCTTTGCAATGCTTCGTAATAGGTGTCTTTGGTTGTTTCTATAACCTTTTCGATACTAATGTATTTACCTACAATATAACCTGCACGATAGAGCAGGAGCAGTGTCAGCAGTCGGCTCATTCTTCCGTTGCCATCGTTAAACGGATGGATACAAAGGAAGTCGAGAATAAACATCGGAATGATAAGCAACGGATCCGCTTCGTTTCTGGCTATTGCATCATCAAACGCATCACACAAAGCTTCAATAGAATCCGGTGTTTCCCAAGCAGGTATCGGTTGGAATCTTGCGAAACGATTACCTTCGTTATCTTCTTCTGCAATCACATTATCCGCATTTTTATATGCGCCGCCGATAGATTTACCGCTGAACTTATACAAGTCACGATGCAATTGCAATATGATGGAAGGACGGACTGGTATAAATTCATAACTATCGTGTATGGTTGAAAGCACATCTCTATAGCCTGCAATCTCTTGCTCGTTGCGAGACCTTGGGGTTGTTTTGTTTGTTACGAGTTTTTTCAAGCGTTCATCAGAAGTAAAGATTCCTTCAATTTTGTTGGAAGCTTCCGTACTTTGTATCTTTGCAATTTCTACAAGTTGCGTAAGAGTATCACTTTGCGCTTCAATAAACAGGTTCTGTTCACCTTTAAATTCGTGTATTTGTGAAAGCATGGTCACGATCTCGGGAGTTAAAAGTTGTTGCCATTTTTTATTGTAGTCATAAGTTCTCATTTCAATCTTTTCCTGAATTCAATTTGCTCATTTTTATTATTATGATGTAATTATATTCGCAATTTTGTTGTTTGTCAAGTCTAATTTAATCAAATATCTCAAAATGATTAAATTATAGGTAGGCTTTTAATTTTTTGTGTGAAAGTTCTCGCCTTCAAGGCAAAAATCTCGGCTAAAATAACATTGGATATTAATCAGCCAAATTTTCTCTACTCTTCATTCGCGAGTTCTCGTATTTCTTTGTCTACTGCGGCTCAAATTTTGAGAAAAAAAGACTTGTCTTTCTGCGGATACAGAGTTAACATACCACCAACAGCAAACTCCCCGAGCAAATTTCTTGTTCGGGGAGTGTTTTTATGACCACATACCGTCCCACAGTGTTTTCGGAGCGGACGGAAACAGTGGAGATAAGAGTGCCGAAAAGCAGGCGATTTCCGGACGAAAGCGCCAGAAAGCGTCGGAAACGGCGCGAAAAACTTTTTAGTTGCTATTTGGGACCATCAGGCCGCAGGTTCGATCCCTGTCACTCGG
>UMGV01011880.1_pt1 | contig 13935 bp, 6 predicted proteins | sample 1965361 | NCBI WGS metagenome assembly UMGV01 (sample SAMEA4836081, study PRJEB28245) | human gut metagenome | biome: gut microbiome; material: fecal sample | place: Denmark | collected 2008
AATGTTAAACTATAGTGTTGCGGAATTAAGGATTAACTTAATTCAATAACAATTTATTAACAAACAAAAGAAAGGATTTAGTATGAAAAAAATCTTATCTCTTCTTGCTTTGTTAGTGATGACGCTTACCGCGTTTGCAACCGACTACACAGGACATCGCACCGTTACATTCGGAAGTATGCCCTCCACCGAGTCGGACGACGCTGTTCTTACAATCACTGACAATGGCGACAACACATTTAATGTGACATTTAAGGATTTCATCAATATTGATGGCACTTTCACAGACAACTATGGTACATACACATTCAGCAATGTTGCTGGTACCACAGAGAATGGTGTTACAACTATCGACCTTTCTAACTTGTCAGCATCAGTAGAAAATTGTAGTTTTTATGGCGTGACCGGGGCTTCTGAAGGCGTTCTTTTTGCTAAGTTCAATGCAGAAAAGGCATACGCTAGATTCTCAGCAAAGATAGGTTATCGCAAGTCTACAATCTCTGCAGAATTCGGCGTTGACGACTTCGAGTCTACTGGCGGTGGCGAGCCTGGCGGTGAAGACAAGCCAGCTATCGTTGACATAGTTGAGGAAGGCTTCAAGGCTACAGGTGAATCATGGAAGAAGGAAGGTGTAGCTATCGACTGGGATACTCAGTACATCGCAGCTAAGCTCGACCTCTCTACATGTAAGACAAGCTCAGGACCAGAGAACGTATTGGCAGTAGGTACTGACATCACAGGTTGGAACGATGGTCCTCACTACTTATTCTACTACAACAAGGCTGCTAAGGTTCTGCAGTACAACTACCTCCACAGTGCTAATAAGAGCTATAATAGAGGTTTCGCAAACCTTTCTAAGGCTTATATCCAGCTTACTGACGAGGTTGTAACAATCGAGATTTCTAAGCAGGGCGGTCTTAAGATTAATGGTGAGTCTGCACTTGTTAAGTACGTCGATACTGCAACAAATCCGTCTAACAACAGCACCGAGTCTTGGACAACAGAAGACCTCCCGACTGTATTCAGCGGTCTGTGGGCACTCAATACTATCGACTTCGGTGGTTGCCAGGGTGCTGTTATGAGTAACGCTACATATAAGTATGTTAAGGTTGCTCCTCTCGGCTGGAAAGAGCCAGAAACTCCGAAGGCAGTTGTTTACAAGAACACTCTGAAGATAGTTCGTGGCACAGACACCAAGGAATACACAGACGCTGAGGTTTCTGTACTCGCTAAGGGCGAGGGCAAGTACGAGGTTGTTCTTCCTGAGTTCTCTGACATGGATTCAGCTGAGGGCACAATTCCGGGTACAATCGGCAAGCTCACATTCGTAGCTGACGGCGTAGAGGCTGACGGCAAGCTCAAGCTCACAGCTTCTTCTGTAGAGACAACTCAGGAAGGTGGCGAAGGCTGGGAGTCACAGACATTCACAGCTTCTATGGACGCTACTGTAGAGAACGACCAGCTCGCTGGTACATTCACAGTGGTTGTTGACGGCTATGAAACAATGTACACATACAACCTCTACTACGGTGTTGAGGCTCCTGAGGTTGTAACAGAGGTTTCTAACGACAACTACACAAGCAACCTCCGCATCCTTGATGGCGAAACGACAGTTGTTGAAGAGGCTGAAGCTAATGTGAACATCGTTAAGTACTCTGACGAGTCTTATAAGGTAACTCTTAAGGACGTAACACTCAACGAGAATACTCAGGACCTCGTATTCGTAGGTAAGGCACTCATTGAAGAGGCTCCTACTGAGGCAACAGAGCCGCTCACAATTATTGCTAAGTCTGACGAGGCTACAACTGCCTTCTTCGGCGAGGAGATGAACGGTACATTCGAGATCACAGAGGTTTCGGCTGACGAGATCAAGATGGAGTTCGCTATCGAGGGCGAAGGTGTTCTCTATGAGGGCGAGTTCAACTACGAGGCTAAGACACCTGCTGCAGAACCGTTCTGCAAGGAGAACTACGTAGCTGACGGCAATGGCTTCGAGTGGGAGTTCGCTGTTGATTGGGATACTCAGAAGGTAGTTATGTCTATCGACCCGTCTACATGTACTGGCAACTGCGAGGATGTAATCGGTCTCGGCGCTGTTCCGACAGCTTGGGTCAATACTCTCCACTTGTATCGCACAAGAGACCAGAAGCTCCAGGGATACTTCCAGGTACCTGGTGGCAGCAACAACAACACAGACAAGTTCGCTGAGACAGTTCCGTTCCTGGTAGAGGTTTCAAAGGCTCAGGGCTTTGTTGTTAACGACGAGGTTAAGATCGCTGCAAGCGAAATGAGCTATCTCTTCACTCTCCCGACCGTTAAGATGGGTACTGGCGAGGGCGCTAACGACAAGTCGCGTGCTACTTACAACTACGTTAAGGTAGTTGACAAGGACTGGACGAAGGATCCTGAGACTGGCATCAACGCAACAACAGTTGCTGAGGGCGAGTTCGAGGTATTCTCTGTTGACGGCGTTAAGCTCGCTAAGCTCCAGAAGGGTCTGAACATCGTTCGCTCTGCTGACGGCAAGGTTAAGAAGGTACTCGTTAAGTAACATTTCAGGTGCACTCTGGGGGTGCACCAACCAATAAATTCATAAGAGGGCATGGCATTCCGCCATGCCCTCTTTGCGTATATACCATGTTCTCGCAGATTTCACGGATTTCACTGTGCTAATTGTTACATCCTAATCTTCTATGTAATCTGAATTTCGTTGCAGTTTCGCAGCCTGTCTATCTGTGAAAATCTGTGCCTATCTGTGGGAGGCACATCTCAGTTGGAAGGTTCTGTGTGTTCAGTGTATTCTGTGGGAACTTTCTCCCTGTTTGTTTGGTTGGTGCAGCTGAGACAGCTGCACCCCCCTGAGGATGGCACTGCACCCCCTTAAGTTGCTCCCTTTGAAATATTTGCAACAAGGTTGCAGAATCTTTTTCCGAACTTTGTAAACGATTATTTTTCTCTTAGTAATTAACAACAAACAAAATATGCTTAGAAGATTATCCTATTACTTATTATCAGCAGTCTTCGTGGCGGGCATTGCCGCTTGCGGAGGTCAGTCGCACGACCATCTCGACCACGATCATGACCATGACCACGCCGAGGAAACCGAGCGTCACGACCACGCTGCCGAAGAAGCAGAACGCGGCGGCGATACAAAGGGCGCCCACGCCGACGAGATAAAACTCTCTGCGGAGAAAGCCCGTGCAGCCGGCGTGAAGGTAGAGGAAGTGAAGCCAGGCACCTTCCACGGCGTTATACACACCAGTGGCAAGGTGATGTCGGCTTCGTGCGACGAGACCACCGTCGTTGCAACCATCAGCGGACGCGTGCAGTACAAGAACCACGTGAGCGAGGGCTTGAAGGTGTCTGCCGGCACCACGCTCTTCTCTATCACCTCAGTCGGCATGCAGACCGCAGAGGGCGACCCCGTGCAGCGTGCCCGCATCGACTACGAGCGTGCAGAGCGCGACTACACACGTGCCAAGATACTCATCAAAGACAAGATAATAAGCGAGAAGGACTTCGCCGTGGCAAAAGCCGAGTATGAAGCAGCCAAGCTAACGTATAACGGCATGAAGCGCACGCGCAGCGAGGGTGGAGTAGTGGTTACGGCGCCGCGCGGCGGCTACGTCAAGCAGTGTCTCGTCAACGGCGGCGACTATGTAGAAGCCGGTCAGCCGCTCGCTATCATCACTCAGAACAAGCACCTCTATCTGCGTGCCGAGATACCCGAGCGCCGCTTCAACGAACTCAACAAGATACGCGGCGCCAAGTTCCGCACAAGCTACAGCCACCGTCTCTACGACATCGCCGAGATGGGCGGACGCATACAGTCTTACGGACGTTCGGCAGAGGTGAACAACTCCTACCTGCCCGTCATCTTCGAGTTCAACAACACCGGCGACGTCGTGCAGGGCTCTTACGCCGAGATATACCTCATAACCCAAGACCGCTCGAACGTCATCACGCTGCCCCTTACCGCCCTCACCGAGGAGCAAGGCATCCACTTCGTCTACGTGCAGATAGACGCCGAAGGCTACCGCAAGCAGGAGGTGACGCTCGGCGAGAGTGACGGCGAGCGTATAGAGATACTCACCGGTGTTAAGCAGGGCGACCGTGTCGTAACAAAGGGCGCTGTGCAAGTACGATTGGCTTCGGCTGCAAACGCCATCCCGGCGCATAACCATAATCATTAATAAGCTATGCTGAACAAGATAATACGCTTCTCGCTTGAGAACAGAATACTCGTGTTGGTGGCGTCGGTGCTGCTCGTCATTGGCGGCCTTTACTCCACCAGCCAGACCGATGTGGACGTGTTCCCCGATCTCAACGCCCCCACTGTAGTCATCATGACCGAAGCCGGCGGCATGGCAACCGAAGAAGTGGAGCAGCTCGTCACGTTCCCTATAGAAACCGCCGTCAACGGCAGTACCGGTGTGCGCCGCGTGCGTTCGCAGTCTACCAACGGCTTCTCCGTTGTGTGGGTTGAGTTCGACTGGGGCACCGACATCTACCTCGCCCGCCAGATAGTGAGCGAGAAACTCGCCGCAGTAGGCGAGCAGATGCCCGCCGGAGTGAGCGCTCCGGTGCTCGGTCCGCAGTCGTCGATACTCGGCGAAGTGCTCATCGTGAGCCTCACCAGCAAGCACACCTCGCAGCAAGACCTGCGCACGTACGCCGACTGGGTGATACGTCCGCGTCTGCTCTCAACCGGCGGCGTGGCTCAGGTGAGCGTTCACGGCGGCGACATCAAGGAGTATCAGATACTCGTCAGCCCCGGTCGCATGAAGCACTTCGGCGTGTCGCTCACCGACATCATGGCATGCACCCGCGGCATGAACACCAACACCAACGGCGGCGTGCAGTACAAGTACGGCAACGAGTACATCATCCGCGGCATCACCTCCACCAACGACGTCGAGAAGCTCGGCACGTGCATCGTGAAGAAGAACGGCGAGAGCGTAGTCACCCTTGCCGACGTAGCCGACATAAAGATAGGCAACCAGTCGCCCAAGCTCGGCGTAGCCAGCGAGCGCGCCCAGTCAGCCGTGCTCCTCACTGTTACAAAGCAGCCCAACACGAGCACCATCGACCTCACCAAGCATCTCGACCTCGCACTCGCCGACCTCAAGCAGACCCTGCCCGCCGACGTGCATATCTCTACCGACATCTTCCGCCAGTCCGACTTCATCGAGAGTAGCATCGACAATGTGCAGAAGTCGCTTATCGAGGGCGCTATCTTCGTGGTTATCATCCTTATGATATTCCTCGCCAACGTGCGCACCACGGTCATCTCGCTCGTCACGATACCAATCTCGTTCCTCGTGGCGATGATAGTGCTCAACGCCCTCGGCATAAGCATCAACACCATGACCCTTGGCGGACTTGCCATAGCCATCGGCTCGCTCGTAGACGACGCCATCGTCGATGTAGAGAACATCTACAAGCACATACGCCAGAACCGCGCGCTGCCCGAGGCAGAGCGTGTGCCTATCATCGAACTCGTGTTCAACGCTTCGCGAGAAGTGCGCATGCCTATCCTCAACTCCACGCTGATTATCGTGGTGAGCTTTGCGCCGCTGTTCTTCCTCAGCGGCATGGAAGGCCGCATGCTCATACCCCTTGGCATAGCCTTCGTCACAGCCCTCTTCGCCTCAACCCTCGTAGCCCTCACGCTCACCCCCGTGCTCTGCAGCTACCTGCTCGGCAAGAGCAAGGGCGAGATGCCGAAGGAAGCCTTCGTAGCCGTATGGCTTAAGAAGTATTACGAGCGTGCCCTGCTGTGGGTGCTCGCCAACACCCGCAAGGTCATCGTCGGCACCGCAGCGTTGTTCGTTGTAGCCGTGGGCGTGTTCTTCTGCTTAGGCAGCAGCTTCCTGCCCAAGTTCAACGAAGGCTCGTTCACCATCAATATCTCCTCGCTACCCGGCATCTCGCTCGAAGAAAGCGACTCCATCGGCGCACGTGCCGAGCGACTGCTGCTGCAGGTACCGGAGATAAAGACCGTGGCACGCAAGACCGGTCGTGCGGAGCTCGACGAACACGCCCTCGGTGTGAACGTGAGCGAGATAGAAGCCCCGTTCGAGCTTAAGGACCGCAGTCACGAAGAAGTGCTCAACGATGTGCGCAAGCGCCTCTCCGTTCTCGCCGGAGCAAACATAGAGATAGGTCAGCCCATCTCCCACCGCATCGACGCCATGCTCTCGGGCACACAAGCCAGCATAGCCATCAAGCTCTTCGGCACCGACCTCAACCGCATGTTCACCATCGGCAATCAGATAAAGAACGCCTGCCAGGACATTGAGGGCATCGCCGACCTCAACGTGGAGCAGCAGATAGAGCGCCCCGAACTGAAGATTGTGCCGCGCCGCGAACTGCTCGTGCGCAACGGCATCACGCTGCCCGAGTTCAACGAGTTCCTCGCCGTGAACCTCGCTGGCGAGACCGTCTCTCAGGTGTACGAAGCCGGCAGAGCCTTCAACCTCGTGGTGAAAGCCGCCGACTCCGACGAGATAAGCAACCTCATCATCGACACGCAGGACGGCCGTAAGGTGCCTCTGTGCGACGTTGCCGACATCATATCGAGCGCCGGACCCAACACCATCAACCGCGAGAACGTGCAACGCAAGATAGTCATCTCCGCCAACACCAGCGGCAGAGCCTTGAGCGACGTAGTAGCCGACATCAAGCAGGCAGTAGGCGAGAACGTGCAGCTGCCCGAAGGCTACCACGTAGAGTACGGCGGACAATTTGAGAGTCAGGAGAGCGCCAGCCGCGTGCTCTACCTCACCTGCATGCTCGCCATCGTCGTCATCTTCTTCCTGCTCTTCATGCATTTCCGCAACGCCCTTGAAGCCGGCGTCATACTGCTCAACCTCCCGCTGGCACTCATCGGCGGCATCTTCGCCATCGTGCTCACCACCGGCGAGGTAAGCATACCCGCCGTCATCGGTTTCATCTCGCTCTTCGGCATCGCCACGCGCAACGGCATGCTGCTCATCACCGAGTACAAGCGTCTGCGCACCGAGGAAGGCAAGAGCGTACGCGACGCCATCATCGAAGGCTCGCTCTCGCGTCTGAACCCGATACTCATGACAGCCCTCACCTCAGCCCTCGCCCTCGTGCCGCTCGCCCTGGGCGGCGACCTGCCCGGCAACGAGATACAGTCGCCGATGGCGAAGGTGATACTCGGCGGACTCATCAGTTCTACATTACTCAACGCATTCATAGTACCGATAATATATGAGAAGATATCTAATCGCCACAGCCGTGGCACTCAGCGCGTGTAGCGCCGCCCTCGCCGACACCGTTGGCGACGTGCTCAAGCAGATAGCTGCTAACAACCTCACCCTGCAGTCGGCGGCGCACGACATGCGCGCCGATGTGCTCGACATAAAAGCCACGAACACCCTCGGCGGTCCGTCGGTGGAGTACAGCCCGTTCTTCACCAAGGGCTACTCCGGCGTTGCCGAGAGCGAACTTGTGGTGAGCCAGGAGATAGACTTCCCTACGAAGTATGCCGCCCGCAGCAAGCAGGCGCAGATGCAGCAGACCGTAGGCGACCAGCTGCTCGTAAAGCAGCGTCGCGACATACTGCTGCAGGCACAGCTCGTCTGCATCGACGTGATACGCCTCAACCAGAGTCTCGCCATGCTGCGCGAGCGCCTTGCCAACAGCGAGACGCTGCTGCAGATGTACGAGAAGCGTATGGAGGCAGGCGACGCCAACGCCCTTGAGCTGAACAAGGTGAAGATCGACTGCATGGAGGTGCGCACCCTCGTTGGCGAGGCAGAAGGCGAGCGCACCGCCCTGCTGCAGCAGCTGCAGCAGCTCAACGGCGGCAAGCCCATCGACGTATCCTCAACCGAGCTGCCCCACTACGAGCCGATAGTCGACTTCGAGCAGTATCGTGCCCTCGCCGTAGCGTCGGATGCCGACGTGGCAGTGGCGCAGACCGCCTTGCGCGCCGCCGACATGAACCTTAAGATGCAGAAGAGCGAGTGGCTGCCCAGCATCTCCTTCGGCTACCGCCGCAATACCGAGCAGCGCGAAGCCATCAACGGCTTCATGGTAGGCGTGAGTTTCCCGCTCTATAGCAACAGCAGCAACGTGAAGGCGGCACGCGAGCGCCGTCAGAGTGCCGAGCTGCAGGTGCAGCAGGCGCAGCACGACGCCGAAGCCTCGCTGCGCACCAGCTACGAGCAGTTGCAGGGCTTGCAGCAGGTGATAGACCACAGCGACGTGAAGCTGCTGCAGGAGTCGCTTACGCTCTTCAGGAAGGCGCTGCAGCAAGGTGAGATAACCGCCCTGGCTTACTACGTAGAGATAAACAGCATCTACGAGAAGCTGCAGCGACACATCGACCTGCACAGCCAGAGCGTGAAACTACTCGCAGAGCTGCACAGAAATGAGTTGTGAGTTTTGAATGTAGAGTGTTGCGGTCGGCGCACGCCATTTTGTCCAAACCAGAGTTTATAATGGAAAACGTTTGCTGATACAGAAAAAATCGTTATATTTGCAAGAGTATGACTCAAGGTACATGACCTGATGATTATTGTGCTAAACAAAACTATCTTTTAAAAACTAATATTACTATGTTCAGATACAGCAAAGGCTTTATCCTCCCAGTGTTGGCTGCTACGATGATGACAGCCCCCATGAGCGCCGAGAATGTCAGCGTGTCAACACCGAAGACATCACTCGCCCTCGACATCACAAAAGGCGAGACCCTGAAGTTTCTCTATTACGGCGACCGCCTCAACGCCGCCGACGTGGCACAGTTGCAGTCGGCAGGCACCTTCGGCAAGGACGCCTATCCCGTGTACGGACTGAGCGCTGAGTCTCAGGCTGCCCTCTCCGTCCAGCACGCCGACGGCAACCTCACGCTCGACATGAGCGTTGAAGGCTTCGAGCAGGTGGCTGAGGCTAACGCCAAGGTGCTGAAGGTGCAGCTCAAAGACCGCGTCTACCCGTTCTACGTCACTGTCTGCTACCGCGCGTACAACGACGTTGACATCATCGAGATGTGGACAGAGATAAAGAACGGCGAGAAGCAGACCGTAACACTCAAGCAGTTCGATTCGGCTTACATGCCGATACGCCGCGGCGACGTTTGGATGTCGCACTTCTACGGAGCGTGGGCTAACGAGGCGCAGCTCTCAGAGGAGCCGCTCAAGCCCGGCACCTTCGTCATAGAGAACCGCGACGGCGTGCGCAACGCACAGACCTCGCGCGGCGAAGTGATGTTCTCGCTCGACGGCAAGGCGCAGGAGAACTCAGGACGCGTCATCGGCGCCGCCATCTGCTACACCGGCAACTACAAGCTGCGCGCCGTGACCGACGAGTCGGAGTATCACCAGTTCTTCGCCGGCATCGACGACTACAACTCGGAGTATCATCTGAAGAAGAACGAGACCTTCGTGACGCCAGTCACAGCGTTCTCGTACAGCAAGGAGGGACTCAGCGGAGTGAGCCGCAACTTCCACCGCTGGGGCCGCAAGTACAAACTCGCCAACGCCGACCGCGAGCGCAAGATTCTGCTCAACTCGTGGGAGGGTGTCTACCTTAACATCAACGAGAAGGACATGGCGCAGATGATGGCAGACATCAAGTCGATGGGCGGCGAACTGTTCGTGATGGACGACGGATGGTTCGGCGAGAAGTATCCGCGCAAGACCGACAACAGCGCGCTCGGCGACTGGAAGGTGGACCGCGAGAAGCTGCCCAACGGCATCGAAGGTCTGCTCGACGAGGCTAAGAAGCAGGGCGTGAAGTTCGGTATATGGATAGAGCCTGAGATGTCGAACACCAAGAGCGAGCTCTACGACAAGCACCCCGACTGGGTTATCAAGGCTCCGAAGCGCGAACTGCGCACGGGACGTGGCGGCACGCAGGTGGTGCTCGACCTCGCCAATCCGAAGGTGCAGGACTTTGTGTTCTCCGTCGTAGACGACCTCATGACAAAGTATCCCGAAATCGACTACATAAAGTGGGACGCTAACATGCACATCTCCAACCACGGCTCGCAGTATCTCACAGCCGACAACCAGAGCCACCTCTACATAGACTATCACCGCGGACTGGAGAAGGCTCTGCAGCGCATACGTGCCAAGTATCCCGACCTCACCATCCAGGACTGCGCATCGGGCGGCGGACGTGTCAACTGGGGCTATCTGCCTTACTTCGACGAGTTCTGGACGAGCGACAACACCGACGCCCTGCAGCGCGTCTACATGCAGTGGGGCACATCCTACTTCTTCCCCGCGATAGCTATGGCTGCGCACATCTCCAATGCGCCTAACCACCAAACAGCGCGCACCGTGCCTCTGAAGTTCCGCACCGACGTGGCTATGTGCGGACGTCTCGGCATGGAGATTCAGCCGAAGGTGCTCAGCGACGTCGACAAGGACCAGTGTCGCAAAGCTATCGCCGACTACAAGCGCATACGTCCTATCGTGCAGTTCGGCGACCTCTACCGTCTGCAGTCGCCGTTCGAGAAGAAGGGCGTGGCTTCGCTGATGTACGTCACAGAGACAAAGGACAAGGCGGTGTTCTACTGGTTCAAGACCGAGGCGTTCTGCAACCAGCATCTGCCGCGTATACCGATGGCAGGTCTCGACCCACAGAAGCGCTACCGCGTAACCGAGCTTAACCGCATCGACCACTCGCCGCTCTCGTTCGAGGGCAAGACGTTCTCCGGCGAGTATCTCATGCAGAACGGCCTTGAGATTCCGTACGGACACAACGCCGACTGGGGCAAGGCTAACGAGTGGGCAAGCCGCGTGCTGCTGCTCGAAACGCTTTAAAAAGTAAAAGAGTAAAAAAGTAAAAGAGTAAAAAGGGTAAAAGAGTAAAAAGGTAAAAGAGTAAAAAGGTAAAAAAATCTGCGTTTTTTTACCTTTTTACTCTTTTACTTCTTCACTTTTAGAAGCAAATATAATACAAGTCACCTCCGCGAAAAATCTCATTCTGGAGATTCGCATTCTCGAAAATGCGCCATTTCATCGGTCGGCGCAGCCGAAAAATCATAAAAATTGAGACTTTTCAGTGTAAAACGATAGGTTTTACAAACTTTTCGTGAGACTTTACATGGTAACTCTTGAGACTTTACCTGGTAAAACCTATGCTTTTACCTGGTAAAACCTATGCTTTTACACTGTAAAGTCTCACGATAAGTTGTGTTTTGCTAAGGCGAAAATTGCACACTTTTAGAGAAAAGGCTACAATATGCTGTAAGACAAACGCTTATGGCTGCACGCTCAAAACTCGCGAAAAATCGACTAAGGATTTTGTTTTTGATTTTTCGCGAAATATGAGCGGTCAAATCGTGCAAATATTGTCTTGGCAAAAAGTATGCCATTCCAGTTGAGAGTTGAGAATTGAGAGTTGAAAGTTGAGAGTTATGATATGTACTGCGGGCTGTGCCTTCTTGTACGTTTTCAAGGTAATCATAACTCTCAACTTTCAACTCTGAACTCTCAACTGTGTTTAGTCGAACAGTCCCGGCTCCACAGCATTGCTGCCAATCATCGGTCGTCCGAGGTGCTGGTAGGCGAGGGGTGTCACCATACGTCCGCGCTGCGTGCGCTTTATGAAGCCCTCCATGATGAGATACGGCTCGTACACCTCCTCGACGGTGCCCGTGTCCTCGCCGATGGCTGTGGCGATGGTAGACACGCCGACCGGTCCGCCGCGGAACTTGTCGATGATGGTGAGCAGAATCTTGTTGTCGATCTCGTCCAGACCATACTGGTCGATGTTGAGCGCCGAGAGCGATAGGCGCGCAATGTCGCGGTCGATGCGTCCGTTGCCCTTCACCTGGGCGAAGTCGCGCACACGGCGCAGCAGAGCGTTCGCAATACGCGGCGTGCCACGCGAGCGGCGCGCAATCTCTATAGCCGCATCGTCGTCGATAGGCACCTTCAGAATCATCGCCGAGCGATTGATAATCTTCTGCAGCATCTCCGGTCCGTAGTATTCCAGGTGGAGGTTGATGCCGAAGCGCGCGCGGAGCGGAGCCGTGAGCAGTCCGCTGCGTGTTGTGGCACCCACGAGTGTGAACGGGTTGAGGTCGATCTGTATAGACCGCGCCGACGGACCCTTGTCGATCATGATGTCGATGCGGTAGTCCTCCATCGCCGAGTAGAGATACTCCTCTACGACCGGCGAGAGACGGTGAATCTCGTCGATGAACAGCACGTCGCGCGGCTCCAGCGAAGTGAGGATGCCGGCGAGGTCGCCCGGCTTGTCGAGCACCGGTCCGCTCGTAATCTTGAAGCCCACGCCCAGTTCGTTGGCTATGATGTTGCTAAGCGTTGTCTTGCCCAGTCCTGGGGGGCCGTGCAGCAGCGTATGGTCGAGCGGTTCGCCGCGGTACTTCGCCGCCTCGACGAACACTTCGAGGTTCTCCACCACCTTCTGCTGTCCGCTGAAATCGCCGAACCGCAGCGGTCGCAGAGCGTTCTCAAAGTCCTTCTCGCCCTTGCGTCCCTGCTCTTGACGTATGTCGAAATCTTCTTCCATGTTGTATCGGATAATCTATTTTAGGCAAAGTTAGTGCAAATCGCAGACAATACAAAACAAGCTGGCTTGTTTTTATTGTTGAGATGCAGCCTAATTTATACAAAGTTAGTATATTTTTGGCAGAAAAAACGCCATACACTTGGATAAAACAAACGAAACAACTAAATTTGTAGTCAATAGGCACTTCCGTTTTGTGAAAGTGCTGCGCACTATTAACCCGTTAAAACCCGAATCTAACTATGCTCGTAAAGACTTATTCCGCAGCCGTTAACGGCCTCGACGTAACCACCGTAACCGTTGAAGTGAATATCGTGCCCGGCGTGATGTATCGCATGACCGGACTCGGCGACACCGCTGTGCGCGAAGGACGCGACCGCATAGCCTCGGCGCTGCAGGTGAACGGATATAAGTTTCCGCACGCAGACATCACCATCAACCTCGCGCCTGCCGACCTGCGCAAGGAGGGCAGCTCGTTCGACCTGCCGCTCGCCATGGCTATACTCACCGCGAGCGGAGCCGTGACGAGCGACGTGCTCGCCGACTATATGCTCGTGGGCGAACTGAGCCTTGACGGTACGCTGCAGCCCGTGAAGGGAGCATTGCCGATAGCCATCCGGGCAAGAGCCGAGAAGTTCAAGGGACTGATTGTGCCGAAGCAGAACGAGCGCGAGGCGGCAGTGGTGAACAATCTGGAGGTGTATGGCATGGAGAACATCATGGACGTGATAAAGCTGCTCACGGGGCGTGAGACGTACGAGCCGACGTTTGTCGACACACGCCGCGAGTTCTACGAACAGCAGAGCCGCTTCGACCTCGACTTCGCCGACGTGCGCGGTCAGGAGAGCGTGAAGCGTGCGCTGGAAGTGGCGGCGGCAGGCGGCCACAACCTTATCATGGTAGGTCCTCCGGGTTCGGGCAAGTCGATGATGGCAAAGCGCCTGCCCTCTATCCTGCCGCCGCTATCGCTCTCGGAGAGTCTGGAGACAACACAGATACACAGCGTAGCCGGAAAGCTGAAGCGCGGCACGTCGCTCATCTCACAGCGCCCGTTCCGCTCGCCCCACCACACCATATCCGAAGTGGCGCTCGTAGGCGGCGGAATAAACCCGCAGCCGGGCGAGATATCGCTGGCACATAACGGCGTGTTGTTTGCCGATGAGCTGCCCGAATTCAACAAGCAGACCCTCGAAGTGCTGCGTCAGCCGCTCGAAGACCATAAGATAACCATCTCGCGCTCGAAGTACACCGTTGAGTTCCCCTGCTCGTTCATGTTCATCGCCTCGATGAACCCCTGTCCCTGCGGCTATTATAATGACCCGACGCACAAGTGCTGCTGCACGCCCGGACAGATACAGCGTTACATGAGCAAGATATCCGGTCCGCTGCTCGACCGCATCGACATCCAGTGCGAGATTA
>UMGV01071916.1_pt1 | contig 13851 bp, 14 predicted proteins | sample 1965361 | NCBI WGS metagenome assembly UMGV01 (sample SAMEA4836081, study PRJEB28245) | human gut metagenome | biome: gut microbiome; material: fecal sample | place: Denmark | collected 2008
ACAATATAATAAATAGTAGGCGTCTGCCTGTTATGATACAGAAAACGGCGTCGTTTTGCAAGTATAAGAAAAGAGACGCCAAAGACGTCTCCTTTCTTATACGCTTTATGCCTTCTTATCCAGGATATAGACCGTCACGTTCCGCCGGCCCCAGCGTGCGCAGTCGGCGTAGGTGGGAAACCACAGATCGACGATGTTGCCCTTGATCGCGCCGCCGCAGTCCAGCGCCGTGCCCATGCCGTACACGCGACTGCCGGTGGGTGTCTGGATGAACATATTAGTGTAATAGGGAATGACCTTCGGATCGACGGCGATCGTCCCCAGCCCCACGCTGGCGCCCACCGCCGTGGTCCACGCAGCGCCGTGCTCGCCGCCGCTGTAATAGGCGGTGGAATTGCACAGCATGGCCTTTGAGTACGTCATGGTGTCACCGGACTTAAAGAGCAGATAGCCGCCCTCGCCGTTTTCGTTGGGATGATCCTCGGCAATGGTGTCGTCCCGCGCCACCTCATAGACCCGCGTGCCGTACAGCACGATCTCCGCGTGGGACGTATCGTGGCTCGCGCCCACGTATCTGGTGGACACCACCTCACCGCTGACCACCGTGTCCTCATACGTCTCGACGACCTGGCCCTTTACGCCCTTGCGCAGCACCTGCTCCGTTCCCTTGTCCATCAGGGGATCGGCGATGCGCCGCACCTGATAATCCGTCTCCACCACCACATAGTGCTGGTACGTCAGCGTGTGGCTGATGTGCAGCGCCAGCTGGTCGCCGGTGGTGTTCAGCTCCACCATCTCGTCCTCACCCAAAGCGATGCCGGTCCGGTGCAGAAAAGCACCCAGCCGCTCGGCGCGGGTGGTATAGGTATTGACCTGCCCGGCATGGTTCACGGTGACGGTGCGCCCCGGCTGTAAAACGAGCTGGAGCGCGTTGTCGCCCACGCTCCGGCGCAGCAGCAGGTCGCGGTAGTCACGGGTCTCGCTGCGCTGATCCAGTACGTGGGGGCCGTCGCCGTCCACCACGATGCAGATGGCGTCCACCGTCCGGGGCGGATCGTAGCTCACTGCACCCACGAACACCAGCGCCGTCACGGCGATCATGGTCATGAGCCGCACCAGCGGATTAGCGTGCAGCGCGTCGGCAAACCCGTTGAGCGTCGGCGAGCGGCGCAGAGCGCGCCAGGCTCGCACCGGAGCGGAGCGGAAAAACCAGCGGCGCAGCGCCAGAGCGTCACGGCGGCACTCGCAGACCACCGCGTCCCACGTCCAGGCAAAGCAGCGGCCCACGCTGCGGACGGCCCGGATGAGCCAGCCCGCCGCGTGATACGGTACGTTGTGTATGGCCTGGCACACGGTGACCGGGGTGACGTGCCGGTGTGTTGTTGCTTCCATTCTTTCCATAGTACCTCGAAGTATAGCCGCGCCATTGGCGTTCCAAACAGGGCACGGCAATAGAATTGAAACTATTTGTAACTTTTGTTACCAAACAGAAAGACTTTTGGAGTATAGCACTTCCCACCATTTTTGTCAAGTTTTGCAGGAGGACGGCGGCAAAAGTGGAACTTTTGCGCCGGATTTCGTTGCACGCGGTGGGCAAACGTGGTAATATGGGGAAAACAGAGGAGGCGGCGTCATGGCGCAGTTGTGGGAATTGCTGGAAATTGAAAAGGGGCTGACGGCGGTGACGGGCAGCGGCGGCAAGACCGGCCTGCTGTATGAGCTGGCGGAGGAGCTGCGGCCTTACGGCACGGTGCTGCTGGCCACCACCACCCATATCATGAGGCCGCCCCAGTACCCCTTCGCGGCCACGGCGGCGGAGCTGACGTCGGCATTGACCTCTCACGGCGCGGCCTGCGCAGGCAGCTTCACGGCGGAGGGCAAGCTCACTGCACCGGACTTCCCCGGCTGGGAGACGGCGGCGGACTATGTGCTGGTGGAGGCGGACGGGTCAAAGCGCCTGCCGGCCAAGGCCCACGAGACGTGGGAGCCCGTCCTGCCGCCCCAACGGCGGCGGACGGTGTGTGTGCTGGGCGCGTCCGCCTTCGGGCAGACCATCCGTCAAGCGGCTCACCGCCCTGCGCTGTACGCCGCTTTGGCGGGGGTGACGGAGGACACGGTCATCACCCCGGAGCTGGCGGCCCGGGTGCTGATGGCCGAGGGCAGTTTTGATGTGATTTATATAAACCAAATCGACGACCCGGGATTCTCCCCGGCACTGACCGAGCCCTTTGCCCGCGCGGTAAGCTGCCCCGTTGTAGTCGGCTCACTGCACCGTCGCCGCTGGAAAAAACTGCGCTGACAGAACCCCGCCCCCACACCATACCGAAAACCCACGCATCATGAAATAACACCCGCGGCATTGCCGCGGGTGTTATTATGTAAACATTCTATTTTGCGGCCTCATACAGCGCATCCGCCAGCCGGGCGTATTCCTCCAGTCCCAGCCGCTCGCCCCGAACGCCGGACTCAAGACCGCAGGCGGTGACGATGGCGGTGAGCTGCTCCTTGGGCAGTTGCCAGCCGGTCTGCAAGCTGTTCACCAGCGTTTTCCGCCGCAGGGCGAACCCCGCCCGGACGGTGCGCCAGAAAGCGTCCGCGGATTTGACCTGCACCGGCGGCGTTTTCCGGGTGACGCACCGCACCACGGCGGACGTGACCTTGGGCGGCGGCAAAAAACAGGTGTTGGGCACGGTGAACAGCAGCTCCGGCTGGGTGTAATACTGCATCAGCACCGTGAACGCGCCGTAATCCGCCGTGCCGGGGGCGGCGCAGATGCGCTGGGCCACCTCCCTCTGGATCAGGACGGTCAGGCTCTCAAAGCAGCCTGCCTCCACGCAGGCGGTGAGGAACGGCGTGGTGATGTTGTAGGGAAGGTTGGCGCACAGCACCGGCCGCAGACCGGAGAAATGCTGCCGCACCAGGGCGGACAGATCCTGCTGCATCACGTCGCCCTCCACCAATGTGAAGTTGGCAAAGTCGGCCATGGTCTCCGCCAGCACCGGCGGCAGCCGGCGGTCCAGCTCCACGGACACCACCTTTTCCGCGCGGCGGGCCAGCTGCACCGTCAGCGCGCCGATGCCCGGGCCGACCTCCAGCACGCCGCAGCCCTCCGGGCAGCCGGCGGCGGCGATGTCCTCCGCCACCCAGCCCTCGATGAGGAAGTTCTGCCCCAGGGACTTGGCGAAGCGGAAGCCGTGGCGGGCCAGCAGAGCCTGTATATCATTGCGGTCACATAGGTTCATGAGCGTACTCCTTATGCGTTTCTGTATGCCAGTATAGCACGAAAACTGCCCCTTGACAATCCGTCGGTTCAGGTATAAAATGCAGAAAAGTAAGAAAAGTTATACCAATCATACCAAAAGGAGGGGCTGTATGGATAAGAAGGAACGGTATTATATGAGCAGCGTCAGGCTCGGACCAAAGGGGCAGATCGTCATCCCCAAGGAGGCCCGGGATATGTTCGGTCTCCAGCCCGGAGACACACTGGTGCTGCTGGCGGACAAGAAAAAGGGATTGGCCCTGCAGACGGCGGAGAAGCTGAACCCCATGCTGCGCAAGGTGTTTGCCGCGCTGCCGGACGGCGAAGACGAGGAGGCTGAGGACGAATGAATGTGCTGGAGGTACAGGGCCTGACGAAGCGCTACCCGGCCTTTACCCTGGATCACGTGTCCTTTACCGTGCCCCAGGGGGCGGTGATGGGCTTCATCGGGCGCAACGGCGCGGGCAAGTCCACCACGCTGAAGTCCATTCTGGGCATGGTCCACCCCGACGAGGGCGCGGTGCGGGTGTTCGGCATGGACTACGCCGCCAACGAGGCGGCCATCCGCCGGGAGTTGGGCGTGGTGCTGGGCGGTATCGACTTCTACCCCAAGAAAAAGCTCGGCGTCATCACTGACGTGACCCGGCGGTTCTACGACAACTGGGACGAGGAGAAGTACCGCCACTATTTGCAGCTCTTCGCCCTGGACGAGAGCAAGCGGGTGGATCAGCTGTCCAGCGGCATGAAGGTAAAGTACATGATCGCCCTGGCGTTGAGCCACAGCGCAAGACTGCTGATCCTGGACGAGCCTACCAGCGGCCTTGACCCGGTGTCCCGGGACGAGCTGACGGAGCTGCTGGGCCGCATCGTGGCCGACGGCACGCGGAGCGTGCTGTTCTCCACCCACATCACGTCGGACCTGGAGAAATGTGCCACCCACATCGCGTTCATCAAGGACGGTGTCATGCAGTACAGCGGCGCCATCGGCGATTTCCGGGTGCAGTACCGGGATATGGGCGATACGCTGGAGGACATCATCGTTAAGGTGGAAAGGAGGCCGCTGGATGAAAGCGCTATTATATAAGGAGTTCAGGCTGGTGTGCCACCCCATGACGCCCATCTTCTGCCTGTTTGGCGTCATGGTGCTCATCCCCAACTATCCGTACACCGTAATTTTTTTCTATGTGATGCTGGGCCTTTTCTTCACTTTCCTGAATATCCGGGAACAAAAGGACATCTATTACTCTGCGCTGCTGCCGGTGCCCAAACGGGACACGGTGAAGGCCGGCTGTGCGTTCGTGGTCATCATCCAGGTGCTGTCCCTGGTGGTGCTGATTCCCTGCTCCCTGCTGGCGGCCCATTTGCAGCCGGGGAAGGACAACTTGGTGGGGCTTGACCCCAATGCGGCGCTTCTGACGGCGGGCTTCCTGCTGTATGCCGTGTTCAACGCCGTGTTCCTGCCGTCCTTCTATGCAAACGGCTACAAGGTGGGGATAGCCTTCCTCAAGGCCGTCATCCCCACCACGCTGGTGATGATGGTGCTGGAGGCGCTGCCCCATTTCCCGGCGCTGACGTGGCTGGACGACATGGACGCGGCCACACAGGTGCGGCTGCTGCCGTATTTCGTCGCCGCCGTGCTGCTCTACGGCATCGGCACGGTGCTTACGTTCCGGAGGGCGGCGGCGCAGTATGAAAAAGTTGATCTGTGACAGCAACGACCGGCGTGAGCCGGTCGTTGCTTTATTAGATCATCCAGTAGGGAGGCTGAGGAGTTTGCCCCTCGGGTAGGGGAATGACCACGTCTGTCCGCACGTCGCCGTACAGCGTCTTGTGCTGCGCCATGATATTTTCCAACGGTTCGACAGTGCCACACAGCAGCGCCTGCCAGACCATGCCGCAGGTGGACATGATATAGGCGGGAGTGAACCCATTGCGAATATAAAACTGGATACGCCGCAGACGCAGTGCGTTTTCCGCGTCACTGCCTCCTGGCACAGGAAACTCCGCCTCCGCTACCAGAGGCCGTCCCTGCTGCTCCAGCCGCAAAAGCATATCACTGCCCAGCCCTTCATTACGACGAGCGCGTGTGGTTCCCAGATAGTCCAGCAGTACCAGTGGTATTGTCGCATTTTTCCACAGGGCGGCGTAACTCAGCAACTCATCTTCGTCAAACAGTCCCCATACCTCGTAACGTCCTTCCTCCAGCAGACGGAGAATATCGGGCAGAGGCTTGCGTTCCTGCGGGACAAAAGCCTCGGATAGCTGGTCGTGATACCAGCGGGGGTATTCCTTTGCGGTTAACAGGCGAAAATTCATAGACGTTCCTCCTTCAACAGCCGCTTCATGTCCTCCGGCAGGGGGGCGGTGACGTCGATGTCCGCACCGGTGACCGGGTGCAGCATCCGTAGGTGATAGCTGTGGAGCGCAGGGCGAGCGATGAGCGCCCTGTCCTCCGTGCCATAGAGCCAGTCGCCGGTGAGGGGGTGACCGATGGCGGCCATGTGTACCCGCAGCTGGTGTGTGCGTCCGGTGGTGGGCGTCAGCCGCAGCAGGGCGCGGCCCTGGGCCGTCCCCAGCACCTGATAATGGGTGTGTGCGGCCTGTCCTGCCGGGTCGGGCTGCCGCCTGAGCAATGACCCCTCCGCCCGGCCCAGGGGCAGGTCGATGTCCCCCTCCGGAGGCTGGGGCACGCCCTCGCACACAGCCCGGTAGTCCCGCTGAAAGTCCGGGGTGTGGAGCTGGGCCATGCAGCGGGCGTGGACAAAGCCGGTTTTGGCCACGGCCATGATACCGGTCGTGCCTCGGTCCAGCCGGTTTACGGCGTGGAACGTGTCACTGCGGAGGTAAAAGGCCACCGCCCCGGCCAGCGTCACTGGCTCTTCCGTCAGGGCGGCGGGGTGCAGGGCGATGCCGGCGGGTTTGTTGAGCAGCAGCAGGTCGTCGTCCTCGTATAGAACGTCCAGCGGAAAGTCCACCGGCTGAATATGCGGGTTCTCGCCGGGGGGATCGGACACGTCGGCGCACAGCAGGTCGCCGGTGTGGGCCACGGCCCGGACGGTGACAGGTGCGCCGTTCAGGGTGATGGCGTCGCGGAACTTCAGGCGGCTCAGCAGGCTGTGATCGATATGCCACAGGCTGCGGAGCAGCTGCTTGACGCTAAGGCCGTCCTCACCGGCGGCGACGGTGTGGGTCAGTATACGCATGGCGCACCTCCTCTCAAAAAACAGTATAGCATATTTCCGGGGAATGTGGTATCATAAATGTACCATTTCGAGAGAGGGAGGGCCTTACTATGGCATCCAAGGTATATTTTGCCGACCTGCGGGCGGACTTCCACGAGAATTTGCAGCAGAAGCTGACCCGTCTTATGAAAACGGCGGGCATGGGGGACATCGACTTTGCCGACAAATACGTGGCCATCAAGCTGCATTTCGGTGAGCCGGGCAATCTGGCGTTCCTGCGGCCCAACTGGGCCAAGACCGTGGCCGACTTCGTGAAGGAGCGGGGCGGCAAGCCGTTCCTGACGGACTGCAACACCCTGTACGTGGGCGGCCGCAAGAACGCGCTGGACCACCTGGACAGCGCCATGCTCAACGGCTTCAACCCCATGACCACCGGCTGTCAGATCCTCATCGCCGACGGCCTGAAGGGCAACGACGAGGTGGAAGTGCCTGTGGTGGGCGGCGAGTACGTGAAAAATGCCAAGATCGGCCGCGCCGTGATGGACGCGGACGTGTTCATCTCCCTGACCCACTTCAAGGGCCACGAGACGGCGGGCTTCGGCGGCTGTCTGAAGAACATCGGCATGGGCTGCGGCAGCCGCGCCGGCAAGATGGAGCAGCACAACGCGGGCAAGCCCCATGTGGCCGAGAAGCTCTGCATCGGCTGTGGCCAGTGCCGGAAGATCTGCGCCCACGGTGCGCCCATCATTGAGAACCGCAAGGCCCATATCGACCACGACAAGTGCGTGGGCTGCGGCCGCTGCATCGCCGTCTGTCCCAAGAACGCGGTGCAGATCCACTGGGACGAGACCACCGCCAACCTGAACCGCAAGATCGCCGAGTACACCAAGGCGGTGGTGGACGGGCGGCCCTGCTTCCACATCTCCCTGGTCATCGATGTGTCCCCCAACTGCGACTGCCATTCGGAGAACGATATGGCCATCGTGCCCAATGTGGGTATGTTCGCCTCCTTTGACCCGGTGGCGCTGGACATGGCCTGCGTGGACGCGGTGAACGCCCAGACGCCGCTGCGGGGCTCTGCCGTGGATGACGCAGGGGAGGAGATCGAGCACAAGCACGATCATTTCCAGCACATCCATCCGGACACCAACTGGCGGAGCTGCCTGGAGCATGGCGAGAAGATCGGCATCGGCACGCGGGAGTACGAACTGATCAAGATCTGAGAATAAGCAAAAAAGAAGCGCCGGCAGGCGCTTCTTTTTTGCTCAGTTCTCTTCGTCGCCGTTTTCCGCGTACCATTGGCGGTAGCGGCGCATATCCTTGGCGAACAGCTGGCCGTTGCTGGGCGGGGTGTATGTAATGGCGTTCGCCCCAGCCTGAATGGTGGCGCGGATGGTGTCCTCCGTCGGGCCGCCGGTGGCGATGATGGGCAGCTCCGGATAGCGCTGGCGTATCTCCGCCACGATCTGGGGCGTGCGGTCCGCACCGGATACGTTGATGAAGTCCAGGCCGGTGGCCAGCTTGCGCTCCAGGTCTATCTTTTCCGATACCACGGTGTAGACCACGGGGATCTCCACGGTCTCCTTGATCATGCGGATGGTGTCCTCGTCCATGAACGAGTTGCAGACCACACCGAACGCGCCCTGATGCTCGGCAAAGGCGGCGATCTGGGCGGAGCGCTGGCCCTTGGTCAGGCCGCCGCCCACGCCCACGAACACCGGCACGTCGGACACGCCGATGATGGCCTGGGTGATACCGGCCTGGGGGGTGAAGGGGTAGACGGCGATGACCGCGTCAGCGTTGATGTTTTTGATGATAGCCACGTCGGTGCTGAACACCAGAGACTTGATGCGGCGGCCAAACACGCGGATACCGCTGCAATCGCTGATACAGCGGGGCACCTCCAGCGCCTTCTTGCGCAGCGTGCCTTCGTAAGTGGGAACGTACTTTTTCAAATCGACTTCCTTTCCAGCGGGGGTGGTTACATATTGGAACTATTGTAGCACAAAAATGGAAATATGTAAATAAAAGCAGGTCGAATTTGAACAAAATTCCACATTTGTATGTTAAAAATCCGCAAAGAACGACAAAGAAGGATCACGCCTGCGCCAGATAATCGCGGCACTTGGCGTTGGCTTCGGCGGCCACCCGTTCCTCATCCACCGTGACGAGGCGGCCCTGGCGGACCGTAACGCGGCCGTGGACCACGGTGTAGTCCACCGGCCCGCGGACGCCCACCGTACCCAGCACCGAGCCAGCGTCGGCATCACAGCCTACCAGCTCCAGTCGGCGGCTGTCGATAAGGAACAGATCAGCGCACTTGCCCTCTGTCACCTGGCCGATGTCGTCCCGGCCCAGCAGCCGGGCGCTGCCCCGGGTGGCCATTTTCAGCACGTCGTAGCCGGTGGGGGCCTGACGGCTGGCGTTGAGCCGGTGGAGCAGGAAGGCCACCCGCAGCTCCTCCAGCAGGCTTGAGCCGTCGTTGGAGGCGCTGCCGTCCACCGCCAGACCCACCGGCACGCCCAGCGCCAGCATCTCCGGGATGCGGGCGATGCCGCTGGACAGCTTCATATTGCTGATGGGGCAGTGGGCCACGCCTGTGCCGGTCTGGGCCAGCAGGCGCAGCTCCTCGTCATTGAAGTGTATGCCGTGGGCGAACCACACGTCGTCGCCCAGCCAGCCCAGCCGGGCCATATATTCCAGGGGACGGACGCCCTCCCGGGCCAGCATGAAGTTCTCCTCGTCCTTCGTCTCGCACAGATGGGTGTGGAGGCGGACATGGTACTGGCGGGCCAGGATAGCGCTCTGCCGCAGCAGCTCCGCCGACACGGAGAAGGGGGAGCAGGGGGCGAGGGCCACCCGATGCATCGCGCCGCAGCGATCATCGTGGTATTTTTCGATGCAGCGGATGCTGTCGGCCATGATCTCGTCCACCGTCTGCACCACGCTGTCCGGCGGCAGGCCGCCGTCCTTGACGCTGAGGTCCATGCTGCCCCGGCTGGCGTACATACGGATGCCCAGCGCATCGGCGGCGGCAAATTGGGCCTCCAGCAGGTCGCCGCTGTGGGCGGGAAACACGTAGTGGTGGTCGAAGCAGGTGGTGCAGCCGTGCTTCATCAGCTCGCCCATGCCGGCGAGACTGGACAGGCGGATCACGTCCGTGTCCAGGTTTTTCCAGATCTCGTACAGCGTCCTGAGCCAGTCGAACAGCTCCATGTTCTGTACCTGGGGCAGGTTGCGGGAGAACACCTGATACAGATGGTGGTGAGTGTTCACCAGACCGGGATAGCAGAACATATGGCTGCCGTCGATGGTCTCATCGGCGGTGATGTCCAGCTGCGGACCGATGGACGTGATGAAGCCGTTCTCGCAGTACACGTCCACATCCCGGAGGATGCGGTCTGCGTCGTCGCAGGTGACCAGCCGGGCGATGTTTTTAATGAGCAGGGAGGACATGGTGTTTCTCCTTTCAGATGAAAAATAGGTAGAGAAAAAGAGCAGGCCGCAAGCGGCCTACTCTTTTTGTTCTGGGGTCAGCGTTCCTCGCGGAAGTAGGAGAGACCGAGGGACGCAGGGGGCTGATCCTCCCGCTTCTTGCGCAGGGACACGACGATCAGCACGATCAGCGTGATAACGTAGGGGAGCATCTTGTATAGCTCCTTGATCTCCATATGTGCGCCGGTGGGCAGGTAGATGTTCAGGATATACAGACCGCCGAACAGGATGGAGGCCAGGATGCTGACGTTGGGACGCCAGATGGTGAAGATGACCAGGGCGATGGCCAGCCAGCCGCGGTCGCCGAAGGCGTTGTTGGACCACACGCCGTTGGCGTAGTCCATGACGTAGTACAGTCCGCCGAGGCCCGCGATCATTGAGCCGATGCAGGTGGCCAGGTACTTGTACTTGGTCACGTTGATGCCGGCAGCGTCGGCGGTAGAGGCGCTCTCGCCCACGGCGCGCAGGTGCAGGCCGGGACGGGTGTGGTTCAGGAAGTAGGACGCGCCCAGGGCGATGATGATGGCCACATAGGCCAAAAAGCCGTAGGACAGGAACAGCTGGCCGAACCAGCCGGTGCTGTTGGCACCGGGCAGGGTGGTCTTGAAGAACAGGCTGGTGTTGGACAGGGCGATGGAGGGGACTTCGCTGCTGGTCAGCTTGATGAGCGAGCCGCCGAAGAAGTTGCCCACGCCCACGCCGAAGGTGGTCATGGCCAGACCGGTGACGTTCTGGTTGGCCCGGAGGGTGACGGTGAGGAAGCAGTACAGCAGACCCATCAGCAGAGAGCCCAGCAGGGAGCAGAGGATGGGGATCATAATGGCCAGGAAGCCGTTCATCTCCGCAGCGGGGACGGCCTGCTCATAGAAGAACGAGCCGATGACGCCGCTGATGCCGCCCACGTACATGATGCCGGGGATACCCAGGTTCAGGTTGCCGGACTTCTCCGTCAGGATCTCGCCAGTGCTGCCGAACAGCAGGGGAATGCCCTGCATGACGGCGCGGGGGAAGAAAGACACAAAGTTAAAGCCCATCCGTTACGCCTCCTTTTTGCTGCTCTTGCGCAGAGTGACCTTGTAGGTGATGAAGAACTCGGTAGCAATAATGAAGAACAGGATGATACCGGTCAGGATGTCGGCGAAGGAGTGGTTCAGACTCAGGGCGCTGGCCACCTCGCTGGCGCCGCGGTCCATGGTCACCAGCAGCAGGGAGGCGGCGATCATGACGAAGGGGTTGAACTTGGACATCCAGGAGACCATGACGGCGGTGAAGCCACGGCTATCCACGATGGTGGTGGTCAGGGTGTGGTCGATGCCGGAGGTCATCACGAAGCCCATCAGGGCACACAGCGCGCCGGAGAGGATCATGGTGCGGATGATGACGCGGTCCACCTTGATGCCGGCGTAGCTGGCGGTGCGCTGGCTCTCGCCGACCACGGCGATCTCGTAGCCGTGCTTGCTGTACGTCAGGTACACGTACATGGCCACGGTCATAATGGCTACGATGATGATAGGCAGTATGTAGGCATTGCCGATCTCAGGCAGCCAGCCGGCCCGGGTGGACTGGTTGATGATGCCGATCTTACCCGCACCCTTGGGCACCTCCCACACGATGATGAAGTAGGAGGCCAGCTGCATGGCGATGTAGTTCATCATCAGGGTGAACAGCGTCTCATTGGTGTTCCACTTGGCCTTGAAGAAGGCGGGCAGGAAGCCCCACAGGGCACCGGCCAGCAGGGCGGCCACGAAGGAGATGAGGATCAGAACGCCGGAGGGCACCTTGCCGCCCAGCAGGATCATGCAGGTGGTGGTGGCCAGACAGCCGATCAGGGTCTGACCTTCCGCGCCGATGTTCCAAAAGCGCATCTTGAACGCGGGGGTGACGGCCAGGGAGATACCCAGCAGAACGGCCACGTTGCGGGCGGTGACACCGATCCGGCGGGAAGAGCCGAACGCACCGTCCAGGATCGTGCCGTAGACCTCGATGGGGTTCTGGCCCGTCAGCAGGGTGGTGACCAGGCCGCAGAATACCAGTGCCAGCACCAGGATGCTGCCGCGGATCAGCAGCGCCTTGGGCAGAGGCAGCGCGTCGCGCTTGGAAATGTGAAAGAGAGAACCCTTCTTATTCATCTGCCTTGCCTCCTTCCACGCGGGTCATCAGCGCGCCCACTTCCAGTTTGTTGGTCTTGCGGCCGTCCACTACGCCGGAGACCTGACCGCCGCAGAGCACCACGATGCGGTCGCACAGCTCCAGAAGCACGTCCAGGTCCTCGCCCACGTACACGACGGCGACGCCCTTCATTTTCTGCTCCGTGAGCAGGTTGTAAATGGTATAAGAGGTGTTGATGTCCAGGCCGCGGACGGCGTAGGCGGTCATCAGCACGGAGGGCTGCTGGGCGATCTCGCGGCCCACCAGCACCTTCTGCACGTTGCCGCCGGACATACGGCGGACGGGGAAGCTGGTGCTGGGCGTGACCACCTCCAGCTCCTGCCAGATGCGCTGGGCCAGCGCCTCCGGATCTTTGCGGTCCAGGAAGATGCTGGCACCCTTACGCCAGGAGCGGAGCATCATGTTGCCGGTCATGCCCATAGAGCCCACCAGGCCCATGCCCAGCCGGTCCTCGGGGACAAAGCTCATGGCCACGCCGTTCCTGCGGATGTCCATGGGGTCCATGCCCACCAGGTTCTTTTCCTCGTTGGTCTTGGGGTCTATGTACGTCACCGTGCCGGAGGCCACGGGGTACAGTCCGGCGATGGACTCCAGCAGCTCGCGCTGGCCGGAGCCGGCGATACCGGCCACACCCAGCACCTCGCCGGCGTTGACATCGAAGGTCACGTTGTCCAGGCGCTTGACGCCCAGCTCATCGTACACGGTCAGGCCCTCCACCTTCAGGCGGGGCGTGACGTTGACGGGCTCGGGACGGTTGATGTTCAGAGCCACACTGTGGCCCACCATCATGTCGGTGAGGGACTGCTGGTCGGCGTCCTTGGTCATCACGTCGCCGATGTACTCGCCCTTACGGAGGACGGCCACGCGGTCGGATACGTCCAGCACCTCGTGGAGCTTGTGGGTGATGATGATCAGGGACTTGCCGTCGGCCTTCATGTTGCGCATGACGGCGAACAGCTTATCGGTCTCCTGGGGGGTCAGCACAGCGGTGGGTTCATCCAGGATCAGAATATCCGCGCCGCGGTACAGCACCTTGACGATCTCCACGGTCTGCTTCTGGGACACGGACATGTCGTAGATCTTCATGTCGGGGTCAATGTCGAAGCCGTATTTGTCGCAGATGTCCTTGACCTTCTGACGGGCGTTGTTCAGGTCCAGCTTGCCCTCCAGGCCCAGGATGATGTTCTCCGTGGCGGTGAAGAGGTCCACCAGCTTGAAGTGCTGGTGGATCATGCCGATACCAAGGTCAAAGGCATCCTTGGGAGAGGCAATGGTCACGGGCTTGTCGTGAATGTAGATCTGTCCCTCATCGGGGAAGTAGATGCCGGAGAGCATATTCATCAGCGTGGTCTTGCCGCTGCCGTTTTCACCCAGCAGGGACAGGATCTCACCTTCGTACAGATCAAGGTTCACGTTTTTGTTTGCGATGACCTTGCTGCCGAACCGCTTGGTGATATTCTCCATTCTGATCGCGCATTTCTTTTCCAAGGCTGTCATCCTTTCTTTCGGCGCAGATGGCTGCAATACCTCGTAGCACGCCGGGGTAAATTCCATACGGTTCATTCTACCATAGATGTCGAGGCTTGTAAATCAAAAATCGCAAAAAAATTGTCAGGTCCACACAAAGAATGTGAGGTTACACAAGAAAAAATCGTTCCATTTGTGTAAATCGTCAAAATGAGTTGCGGGAGAGGAAAAAGACGCAAAACAAGAGGTGGGCTGCCTGTGCAGCCCACCTCCTTGTGG
>UMGV01052509.1_pt1 | contig 13801 bp, 10 predicted proteins | sample 1965361 | NCBI WGS metagenome assembly UMGV01 (sample SAMEA4836081, study PRJEB28245) | human gut metagenome | biome: gut microbiome; material: fecal sample | place: Denmark | collected 2008
CCAGATAATATAAAACACCACGGCGGGGATGCCTTCGACTGCGAAGAATACCATCGCGAGGTCCTTCATAGAACCGTTCATTCTCACTCCGCTCTCGCCGAAGATCCAGATAACGGCTCCGGCAATTCCGAAAACAATGCTGATTATTATCCCCAGAAAAAGCTTCCTGTACTTGACGCTGGTCACACTGCTTGATTTACTCATCTTCTTTTCTTCCCTTCAAGATATATAAATTTATTATCCTCCGCAGCCTCAGTCATCCAAGGCAACGGTTATAACCACATCCGTGATAACACGGCTCATTTTGACCTCGTATTTGTCTCTCTCGACCTTGCTGGACATCCTGCCGACGAGATATGTATAGAAGTCATTCAGACCGACAGTCTTGCTGTAAAGTCCGTTCGCGGCTGTCGGCACCACATTGTCCGCAAGGTTCAGGTTCCCGATCCATCCGGGGGTGTTCTCCTCGTACGGTCTTTTTCCCATGACCTTGAACGATATTGTCAGCTTTCTATACATTTTCGCGAGTTCCTTCATCTCTTTGAAGTTGACTCTGACAATCAGAGCTCCGCTCTTGTTGTTGACGGTGTAGAGATTAAGCGCATCTTTCGGATACTCCTCTATCTCGCGAAGAGTGTCGTTGCTCGCGAAATCTCTTACGCGATCAAGCGTTTTGCCGTTTTCAAGAAGCTGGCAGGTCGGCATATCCATATAAGGCTCGCTGCTCTCGAGAAGATCCTTCATGGGTATGTCTTCCCACACAAACTCTTCCTCTGTACCGTCGGAATCGCCGTATTCATCGGTCACTTCGTATTCTTCCCGCTTAAGTCCGCTGACCTTGAGCGACTCCTTCGGGATAGAATATTCGGTATTATTAGCCGGCTCGCCGTTGGCAAGATCCGAGAGCTTTATGGCAAAATTCATGGTTGCGATGCCATATGTAGACTTTTCCAGGGATCCTCTGCCGGAGTCCGTGGTGTACTTGTAGTAGAGACCCGGGAGCATATGGTCTGCATCGTAATACATCGAATCGTCGTCGCTCTTGCAAAGCTCAACATTGAAGTTAAAATTGGAGTTTTCGTGAGTGACAGACGGATACTCGTCATAGTCGCTGCGCTTGCCTTCGGCGCACATGTTGTCGAACGGCTCGGCGTCCACATTAAGCACCGCATTGTCCCCGTCCATCTTGCTGATAGGAGTATACTGAAGTCCGCGCTTCGAAAGCACGGTAAGATAGTCAAAGTCTCTTCCGGACTGAAGGCCGGATCCCTTCAGCGAATCGTTGAGCACATTGCAGATATTGACGACCTCGCTTGTCGGCCCGACGATCAGGCAATAAAACGGTCTTGTGCCAGTATAGTTCTCGTCCGTCATACGCACCTGTCCGCTAACGACCGAAGAGGGCACGGGCACAGATGCCAGGCCACTGAAATTCGAATTAATATAATAGAGCGCTGCGGAACGGTTGTCATTTTCGGTCAGCACTTCGTTTATTCTCTGCGCAAGCTCCTTGTTATTGAGCTGCTGCTCCGCAAGGTCGGTAATGAACACGTTCAGCTCATCGAAATTGACCGGCGAGTTGGCATTTTTGAAAAGCAGGCCGAGCGGACCGTATTCACCGGCAGCATTGTTGAAGCTTCCTTTATTGAATGTATAGAAGTCCTTGCTCCTGAAATTAGATATGTCGACATTGCCCCACCCGAGGAAACCGTTATCCTTCCGGACAAGCGCGTTCATGCTGTAATTTGCGTAGCCTTTAACAGTCTCGATAAGATCGCCGCATGCAACGGCAAAATTACTCGCAGCATTGATATATCCGTACATCGACTGTGTGTTATCAAAATACAGGTTTGCCTTCACAGAATTAGCCGGCAGCTCCGCTTTTTTGATTGTATTCTCGAGGGCTATCACCTCTTCCGACACAGGCCCGGAGTCGACAACGCACACGCAGCCCACCAGATTCACAACCATAAGCAGGCACATTATTGCCGCTGCCATGATTTTGAGAAATCTCCTCATTTAACATACACCTCTCCAAAGTTGATATTTTGTCACGCGTTTTTTCTTCTGTTGCATTATGAGGTTGCTATATTTCCACATCGAGTTTTCCTATAGCGTTTCCTATAGAGAACTATCGATAAGCGGATTGATTATACCGCATTTTTCGACTAAAATCAATGCTTTTTAATTCTGTTCCAGCTTCAAATTCAAAAAAATTTCACGGATATTGCACCGATTGTTAACATTCAGTTCACATCTGCAAATTCTATCAGCAATGTGACATTTGGCAACGCCATCGGTCTCTCTTTCGGATGGTTTCATTTTGCTATGTGACATCAGCGCACACCGTATTACAGCACTTATTGTCAAATGCGCACTATATAACATAATAGACGTTTGAGATTATTACACTCGGTGAATAAAATGAACTTATTTTAAGCTTCTTTTTTAATTAAAAGGCAGCGTTCGTCACATTTAAAAATAAACCGTCAAAAACGCCAAAATAGCATCAATATTCTCCTGTGCCATATTGACCTTGCTTTTGCTTGATGCTATATTTTGTCAAAAAGCTGCAATAAAGCAGAAAACGGAGGGTATAAAAAATGGAAGAAAAGAAATGGCTCGATTTGCTGCTCTATACCGATCGTCTTAACCGTTCTGTCAAAGAGGCGGGCTGGAACTATGCAGATAAAGAAAAAGTATACAGTCTGAAAGACTCTGTGGTGCAGACTCTGCTCAGAGTCAAGCCTGACGGCGTAAATTTTGAGCTCTATTATGTTCCGTATTTCAAATATTCCGGCGCCACAAAAGACCGCGCCGGTGCTCTTATGCGCCAGGACGGCAGCAAATATCCGTTTGAATACTACCTGTCGCAGGTAGAGCCGTCGGAATACGACTACGAAGTGCCGGAAAAGGCACTGGTCGAAGTGACAGTAGAATGCCTCGGTCAGGAGTTCAGCTTCCACATGCCGCTCGACAAAATAACCGAGTGCGGATATGTAATATCCTCTCTTGAACGTAAGGTTTGGATAAATTCAACGGATTTCCATCACAGCCAGCTTCTCAAGTTTGAACCGCACATAAAAGAACTGCTTTCTCATGTGAGCGAATAACAAGCAGCATAGAACATAAATACGGCTCCTGCAGTAAATGCTGCGGGAGCCGTATTCTTAGGCTTTGCCTGAGTGCAGATTGATATCGTTTCAAATCATCAACTTTTGTTAACATTTAGCAAAAAGAGAAGTATAATGCACAATGCAGAATTAAAAGCAAGGAGTGTAAAACTATGGCAACTGTTTCTTCCGGCATTCTTTCGGCGGCCGCTCTTTTTTTTGCGTGCGAATATTATATGGAATAATATACATAATCCGCAAAAATACTTGCGCTTTTCTGTTACAGATGGTATAATATATCTTGGAAAACACCAAAAGTATAATCTGCTTCATTCGACACCCCCCTACCCCGCGGGTTGCGGTACCCCCAAAAAACGGACGGAGGACCTTGCAATGACAGACTACGGCAGGACGGATATTTTCCTCGGCGAGAGCCGAGTGAATCGTTCTGCCCTTTTGCTGCAGCAACAGGTCTTTTTGCATAACAAAATAAACAGAATTATACCGGAGACAGGCTATTTTTGCGCTGTCCCCGGTTTTTTGCGTTTTAAAAGGGCGGTGATATATGGTCTGTAAAAGCTCATAGGTCAGACCGGCTTTTGCCGGAACAAAAAAATCCTTCCGCAGAACAAAAGGAGGGAAAAACTAAAATACAAATCGGAGGAACAAAAAAATGAAAAAACGAATTTTAAGCATGCTGCTTTGCTGCCTCATGCTGTTCGGACTGGTTTTCACAGTCTCCGCAGATCCCGATCAGCCCGAAGTTGATCCCGTTGCACACGCAATCACCGTTACAACCGAAAACGGCACTGCATCCGCATCCGCAGAGGCAGCCGTTAAAGACACCGAGATAACCCTCACCGCTGCTCCCAAGGAGGGCTTCCGCTTCAAGGAGTGGCAGGTCATAAAGGGCGGCATAGAGATAACGGACAACAAGTTTGTCATGCCCGACGAGGACGTTGAAGTTAAGGCAATCTTCGAGGCAATTCCCGAGGTAATCCCCGAGGAGCACAGCATCACGATAATCCCCGTTGGCAAGGGCAAGACCTATTCCGTCCCCAAGACCGCTGTTGCGGGCACGGAGATAACCCTCCATGCAGAGCCCGACAGCGGCTGGATCTTCTACGGTTGTGAAGAGGTCGTTGAAGAAGGCGTCGACAAGGTCACTATAGCGAGCGACAAGTTCATCATGCCCGACAGAGATGTTGTTATCAGAGTTATCTTCGTCAAGGAGAGCAGCATCAAGGTCACAACCGACGGCAACGGCACCGCTTCCGCCGACAAGGAAAAGGCTCTTAACGGCGAAGAGATAACCCTCACCGCTACCCCCAAGGAAGGCTATGCCTTCAAGGAGTGGCAGGTTGTTAAGGGCAACGTAGAAATAAAGGACAACAAGTTCATCATGCCCGACGAGGATGTTGAAGTTAAGGCCATATTCGCCGCAGAGCACAAGATCGTTGTTCTGACTGATAAGAACGGCACCGCTTCCGCATCCGCAACCGATGCTATCGCAGGCACCGAGATAGTTCTCACCGCCAAAGGCAATGACGGCTACTACTTCAAGGAGTGGCAGGTCATCAGAGGCAATGTCGAGATAAAGGACAACAAGTTCGTTATGCCCGATGAGGATGTCACCGTTAAGGCTATCTTTGCGGAAATCAAGGACGCTCCGAACGATGACGACATGAACGTTAAGCGCGACATACATTTCGTATTGGTCAAGACTGACGGAAACGGCGTAGGCGTTGCATATCCGCCTTACTCCGAGGCAGGCACAAAGGTAACGGTCGTTGCCATTGCGAAGCCCGGCTACAAGTTCAAGGAGTGGAAGGTCGTCAAGGGCGGCGTTGAGTTAGAGAACAAGAGCATTGCCACCTTCGAAATGCCCGCAGAGAACGTTATACTCGAAGCCATATTCGAGTCCGACGGCACCGAGGGCGACAAGCCCGGCACACCCGACAAGCCCGGTACACCCGACAAGCCCGGCACACCCGACAAACCCGGCACACCCGACAAGCCCGGCACACCCGACAAGCCCGGCACACCTGATAAGCCCGGTACACCCGATAAGCCCGGCACACCCGACAAGCCCGGCACCCCCGACAAGCCCGGCACGTCTGACAAGCCCGGCGCAACCGATGTACCCGACACAGGTGATACGACTAACGTATTCCTCTGGGCTGCAGCTCTGGTAATCGGCGGCGGTGCTACGATAGGCACTGTTGTCAGCAAGAAAAAGAAGAAAGAAGAAAGCTAATCTCTCGGAACACTGAAAAGAGCGGTCGCTTCGGCGGCCGCTCGATTTTTATTTGGCGGCGGAAAAATACAAATTATTGCGCGAAAAATCCCGATGCAGTGCATAACCGCATCGGGATAAAGCATGTCAGAATTTCAATTTAAAGCATTGACGCTGCCTTTTAGGACGCATTACTCCCCTATCGGCTCCGACTTCCGGGTGTTCGCGCCGAAATAGATACCGGAACGGCCGAACCGATTGGAAATCACGGTTTCGTGCTTTTATTTCAGGCCTTTTACAAGTTTAATAATCTGAACGGAGAGAAGGTCACAGATAATTCTACAAGTTTATTTTTCTTTTATATTCGTATCACCTGTTTATATAGACAGTATATCCTAAATCCGAACATTGTTCAATGACGCCGACGCTGTGCGCCCGATGATGTCGCTTGCGCTCCGAAATGTTGCTGTTCGCTTCGCTCACGGTGAAATAATTTGCTCTGCAAATTGTGAAATTTGATGCTTCGCATCAAGTGAATGTGAAACAAAGCCTCACCGCCGCAGCGATTTCACACGCCGCAGACGTATTTCACATTTGCGAAGCAATGTGAAATAAAATTCGTTCTCCACGCGCCGCAGGCGTATTTCACATTTGCAAAGCAATATTTCACATCGAAGATATTTCACTCGTTCCAAAGGAACGAATTTCACTGAAAAAAGCATTTGCAACCGCAAATGCTTTTTTCATGGTGCGGGCGACCGGACTTGAACCGGTACGGTGTCACCACCGAGGGATTTTAAGTCCCTTGCGTCTGCCGATTTCGCCACGCCCGCATATTAATAATGACCGCCGGAGGCTTTTCCGGCGGTTATTATTATATTGTATTATCCGATGTTTGTCAACAAATTTATGCTCCTACGCTTCCATTCCGAACGGGTCGTCGTAGTGATGCGCCTGTTCAAGCATCATGTCCTTGACCTTCATCAGGCGCGTTGTTGTGCTGCGCTCGTTTTCGTCGAGCTTCATCGAGATATACTTTATCGTCTCCTCATACTGAGGGATCATAACATGCTCAAGGGCGTTGACTCTGCGGCGCGTTTTTTCTATCTCGCCCGCGAGCAACTGGCACGACTTCTCGATCTCAGCAAGTTTCAGCATATCGGGCATTATCTCCGACAGCGCGCTGACCGCATTGTCAAGCTCCGCCGAGGTGAACGCCGTTCCGTATGAATAAATATCGTTCTTGTCAGCAGTTTTATACTGAACATCGAAAACCGGAATCATAACGCTCATCACATTTTTCTCCGAGCTCTCGAGGCTCATCTCCTGCGTTGGGAGCATCATGGCGACGCTCAGGCTCTTGTCGTTCATGGCACTTCTGGCTATCTCCATGTTGACGTTCGCCTGCTTTATCCCCTCTTCCACACGGATGCGAAGAGCCTTATTCTCTTTTACGAGATCGAGGAAGCGGCGCATGAGCTCATCGCGCTTGTCTTTGAGCAGCTTATGTCCCCTGCGCGCAGTCGAGAGCTTGCGCTTGAGGTTCGTCAGCTCCATTCGCGTGGGGTTCACGTTCATTACCGCCATTGTCTATCACTTCTTCCCATATGGATTCAGAACTTGCCGTAATACTTGTCGAGGAACTCGTCGCTGACGCGTTTGAGCTCGCTGCGCGGGAGAATCGAGAGGAGCTTCCAGCCGATGTTGAGCGTCTCTTCGATGCTTCTGTCGGTATCAAAGCCCTGCGAAACATATTCTTTCTCGAATTCATCCGCAAACTTTGCATAGAGCTTATCCATATCCGTCAGCGCGTCTTCGCCGAGGACGACCATGAGCTCCTTGGCGTCTTTACCGCGCGCATATGCGGAGAACAGCTGGTTCATCGTGTTCGAGTGATCGGCTCTCGTCTTGCCCTCACCGATACCCTTATCTTTAAGTCGGGACAGGGACGGCAGAACGTCGATAGGCGGGTTGATGCTCTTTCTGTAAAGCTCACGGCTGAGGATTATCTGGCCCTCGGTGATATAGCCCGTGAGGTCGGGAATGGGATGGGTCTTATCGTCCTCGGGCATGGTGAGGATCGGAATCATCGTTATGCTGCCGGGCTTGCCCTTCTGCCTGCCTGCGCGCTCATATATAGACGCGAGGTCGGTGTACATATAGCCGGGATATCCGCGGCGGCCGGGGACTTCCTTGCGCGCCGCCGAGACTTCACGCAGAGCGTCCGCGTAGTTAGTGATATCGGTCAGGATAACAAGGACGTGCATCCCGCGGTCAAACGCGAGATATTCCGCGGCGGTCAGAGCCATCTTCGGCGTTGCGATACGCTCGATGGCGGGGTCGTTTGCGAGGTTCGAGAACATAACGGTTCTGTCGAGCGCGCCGGTGCTTCTGAAGCTCTCGACGAAGTAGTTCGACTCCTCGAAGGTTATACCCATAGCCGCAAAGACAACGGCGAACTGCTCGTTGTCGCCGAGGACTTTAGCCTGACGCGCTATCTGCGCCGCGAGGTTTGCGTGGGGCAGACCGGATGCCGAGAATATCGGCAGTTTCTGACCTCTGACGAGGGTATTAAGTCCGTCAATGGCGGAGATACCGGTCTGGATGAACTCCTGCGGATAGCTTCTGGCTGCCGGATTCATCGGCAGGCCGTTGACATCCATTCTCTTCTCGGGGATTATCTCGGGGCCGCCGTCAATAGGTCTGCCGAGTCCGTCAAAGACGCGGCCGAGCATATCGGGCGAAACGCCGAGTTCCATCTGTCTACCGGAGAAACGCACCTTGCTATTGGCGAGGTTGATTCCGGCGGAGTTTTCAAACAGCTGGACAAGTGCGTTCGTGCCGTCGATTTCGAGCACGCGGCAGCGGCGGGTCTCGCCGTTTGCCAGCTCTATCTCGCCGAGCTCGTTATATTTAACTCCCTCGACCTCGCGCACGAGCATAAGAGGTCCCGAAACCTCCTGAATAGTTCTGTATTCTTTAGGCATCAGTATTCCTCCCTTGCGTCAACAACGGCTTTTATCTCGGAATCTATCGCCGCGCAGACTGTTTTATATGTGTCCTCAATGTCCTTTTCAGGGACATATTTGAAGCGTCCGATGCTCTCTCTCGAGGGTATCGAGACGAGTTTTTCAATATCCGCGCCCTTTTTGAGCGCATCGAGAGAACCGTCATAGAAGCGCAGGACGAGCTTCATCATCAGATACTGCTTGCGCAGGGACGAATATGTGTCCACCTCGTGGAAAGCGAGCTGATGCAGGAAGTCCTCGCGTATTGAGCGGGCAGTCTCCATTTTGAGTCTGTCTGTCGGAGAGAGGGCGTCCATACCGACGAGCTTAACTATTTCATCGAGCGAAGCTTCATCTGAAAGCAGAGCCATGAGCCTTGCGCGAAGCGTGGTCCACTCATCCGAGACATTCTCGTTGAACCAGCTTCCGAGCGAGTCGGCGTAGAGCGAGTAGCTCGTCAGCCAGTTTATCGCCGGGAAGTGGCGCTTATATGCGAGCGCCGAGTCGAGTCCCCAGAAGACCTTTACTATTCTGAGTGTCGCCTGGGAGACGGGCTCCGAAATATCGCCGCCGGGAGGCGAAACCGCGCCTATGACCGAGAGCGCGCCCTCGCGTCCGTCCGAGCCGAGGGAAATAACACGTCCCGCACGCTCATAGAACTGGGCAAGTCTGCTGCCGAGATAAGCGGGGTAGCCCTCTTCGCCGGGCATCTCTTCAAGTCTGCCGGACATCTCGCGCAGAGCCTCCGCCCAGCGGGAGGTAGAGTCTGCCATGAGGGCGACGGAATAGCCCATATCTCTGAAATATTCCGCTATCGTGATGCCCGTGTATATCGACGCTTCACGCGCGGCGACGGGCATATCCGAAGTGTTTGCTATAAGCACGGTGCGCTCCATGAGCGACTTTCCGGTATGCGGATCGATAAGCTCGGGGAACTCGTTCAGAACATCTGTCATCTCGTTGCCACGCTCGCCGCAGCCGATGTAGACGACTATATCCGCCTCAGCCCATTTTGCAAGCTGATGCTGGGTGACGGTCTTGCCGCTTCCGAACGGGCCGGGTATCGCCGCGACGCCGCCCTTGGCTATCGGGAACAGCGTATCGACGACGCGCTGACCGGTGACGAGCGGGACATTCGGCGCAAGCTTCTTTTCAAACGGTCTGCCGCGGCGCACGGGCCACTTCTGCATGAGCGTTACGGGCAGCTCCTCGCCGTTCGCGGTCTCTATCGAGCCTATCTGCTCGGTTACGGTGTAATCGCCCTCAGCTATAGATTTGACAGTACCGACAACGCCGGGCTTCACCATTATTCTGTGTTCGACTATCTCGGTCTCCTGCACGGTGCCGAGGATATCGCCGCCGACGACCTTGTCGCCCGCTTTCACTTTCGGCACAAAATGCCACTTCTTCTCCCTGTCGAGAGCGGGCACCTCAACGCCTCTGACGAGGCTGTTGCCGACGAGCTCGCGTATCTTTTCGAGCGGGCGCTGAATGCCGTCGAAAATGCCCTCGATAAGTCCGGGGCCGAGCTCGACGCTCAGCGGCTCGCCCGTTGACTCGACGGGTTCGCCCGTGCCGAGTCCGGAGGTCTCCTCATAGACCTGAATGGAGGCTCTGTCGCCGTGCATCTCTATTATCTCGCCGATAAGCTTGCTGTCGCTGACGCGCACGACGTCGAACATGTTCGCCTCGCGCATGCCCGTTGCAACAACGAGCGGACCGGCTATTTTTGAAATCTTTCCTGTAGTCATATCTGTTATCACGCCTTTCGGTTGAGCGTCATTATTTGTCCAGAATGTCCGAGCCGACCGCCTTTTGGACGGATCTGCTGACATTCTTCATACCCATGCCCGTGTTCCCCTTGACTCCGGGAATGGGCACTATTGCGGGCAGAGGTCTTGTGCGGTAGCGTTCGAGCTCGTTTTCGAGCCCTGAGGCAAGAGCCTCGGTGATGAATATCACCGCATACCCGCTCTCCGCCATTTTATGGAGCATCGGCGCCGCCTCGGCGGGGTCGTCGACGGGGAAGATGTGCATTCCGAGGGACGCAAAGCCGAAGATGCTGTCTCTGTCGCCCATAACGGCTATCTTATGCATAGACTTCCCTCACTCTCGCTCTTATTGTCTCTGCGGAAAAGCCGTTGAGCTTCGCAGAAAGTATAACTCTGACATTTTTCGTCTCCGTCTCGACGGCATTATAATAAGCCGCGAGCGGATCCGGGCCGAACGCCGTATATTTGGCTTCGGTCATCTGCTGCGCCGAGAGCTCGTCGCACTTCTTTTCAAAAGCCGTGAGCCCCTCTTTGAGGCTGTCCGCAAGGGAGCCCAGTTCGGTGTTCGCGAGCATATCCGCAACTGCGTCAACGCCCTCGAACGCCGCGTGGATCAGCTCATCTGAATTAAGGCTTTCGCACGGGCACAGCGCATTTTTGATATATTGAGCCGTTCTGCCTGCCGAAGCGCAGCGCAGCGCCGTTTTTATATCGGCGGCAGCGCACGAGAGCTCGACCTCTTTCATCAAAAGACCGCTCCCGCTCTTTTCGGCGAACTGCTTTCTTGTTTTCAGCGCCGCCGTGTCTATCGCGGTGTCCGCAAGTCTGCCGCTCTCGAGCTTGACTATCGCATCATAAGCCGCCTGCGCGCAGTCCCTCATGCACTCGGGTAGGGAGTCGAGCTCGTTTCGTTCGACGCAGCCGATTATCTCCGCCGGATCCCACACACTCGGTTTTACAACATAGTCGGACGGGTCGAGGTCGGAGAACTTCGCCTTGAGCGCCGCTTTGAGATTGAAGAAATCGTTGTTTATCACGAGCGCATCGAGAAGTGAAGCGTCCGGAGCGCTCTCTTTGAGCAGCTGCCACGCGGCGCTCACATGCTCTTCGAGCATCGGCGCATAGTCGTGACCGACGCCGTCGGTATGCCAGCCCTTGTCGCCGAGCAGTCTCAGCGCCGCCTCATAGCTCTCAGCTGATATCAGCTGTTCAGTCTCGGCGGGAGTGAGCAGATTCACTTCGTTCGCTCTGATTCGCGCTACGGCGTAGGCATATTCATTTTCATGCATATTTTTCACCGCCGTTTAAAATATCACGCCGCAGACTTTTTCGCGGATGGTGTCCTTCTGCTCGTTTATGAGCGCTCTGAAGGTGCAGTTTATCTCAATATCGCCGTAGACGAGGATAAACCCGTTTTCGATATCCGCACCCTGCGCCGCAAGCTTCACCGAACCGTCTTTCAATTCGGCGTTTATTCTTTCAATAAAGCCCGACGGCACGCGGTCAAGGTCGGCTTTCGAGAGCCTCAGCTCCCCCTCGCCCTTGCAGGCGTTTCTGACGGCGAGCTTTTCGAGCGCCGCGAAATAATCGTCCGCGCCCATATTGCACATTGCGTCATAAGCCGCCTCTATCGCCGCGTCTACTGCCTCGACTTTAGCTGAGAGCTCAGCTCTGCGGGCAATGCCGCTTATATTTGCTTCGGACATATTTAATATCGACTGTGCCTTTTTCTCAGCGTCCGCTATAATATCGGAATAAGCCTTTTCGGCGTGCGCGTTCGCGTCCTCCGCGATATCCTGCGCCTTTTTCTGCGCCTGATCAGCAATCTCGCGGCAGCTCGCCAGAGAATCGGCATTTATTTTTTCAATTATTCTGTCAAGTCCGCTCATCATTTCATCCCTTTCGCCGGCGCATACGCGCCGATTTTTCGGTCATCAGATATTGAGTCCGCTGATGCTGAAGATCGAAAGGATCGAGACGAGCAGGGCGATAACGGCGTAGGTCTCGACCATTGCCGCCATGGTTATAGCCTTACCGTTCTGGTCGGGCTTCTTGGCTATGATGCTGACGCCTGCCGCTGCGGTCTTGCCCTGAGCTATTGCGGAGAAATAACCGACTATCGCAATGGGCATGCAGGCCGCAAACATCATAAGACCTTTTTCTATCGAAAGAGGCTCGAAGCCGCTGCCGATAACGCCCATTCTGTTGAGCGCAAGGAACGCTGTAAGGAAGCCGTAGAGTCCCTGAGTACCGGGGAGGATCTGAAGGATAAGCACTTTACCGAACTTCGTGGGGTCTTCTGTGATAACGCCCGCTCCGGCCTGACCGACAAGGCCGACTCCCTTTGCGGAGCCCATACCGGAGAGGATAGCCGCAAGAGCGGCGCCGAGGACGGCTATTGATGTTCCGAGACTTGAAAAAATAGACATTACTGTATTTCCTCCTTGAATCTGAAATGTTTTGTATCTGCTTTTAAGGGGGTGAAGGAGCGTCCTCCGCCCTCATAAAATTTTGAGAAGAATTCAACATACTGAAGCCTGTTCGTGTGGACATATGTGCCGATAAGATTTATCGCGATGTTCGCCGTATGTCCGAGCAGGAAAACTCCGATAAACAATATAAGCTTTGCGACTTTGTTGCCGGGCATCGTGCCGAGCAGGTTAATAACCGTAGCTATAACGCCGGTCGAAAGTCCGAGCGCCAGCAGGCGCGAATAGGAGAGGATATCTCCGAGATATCCGGACGCCGTGTTATAGAGTCCGTAGAGCCCGCCGCCGAGCTTGCCGATAATATTCTTCGCGCTTCGCCCGCTCGTCAGAACGGTCAGCACCGCGCCGACAAGGGCGACATATTTGCCTATTGCCGTCAGCGTCTGCGGCACATCGATTATGATTCCTGCGCCCAGCGGTGCGATACCTGCGACGAGCAGATAGACGGGAACGACATCGCAGAATGCGTCAAGCTTCTTGCCGTCCTTCCAGAGCATATAGAACCTGACCGCAAGACCTGCGAACAGGTGGATTATACCGAACAGGAACGAATAGAGCAGCAGCTTCATCGGGTCGTTGACCGGTTCAAACCAGACCGCCGTCGACGCTATCTCTTTGCCGAAGAACTCGCGCGCTATGACCTGCGGCGCGTCGCCGAACCAGCTGCCGAACATCGTGCCCCAGAACACGGTCGAGATTCCGCAATATAAGAACATATTGACCGTCTTTTTCATCCTGGGCTCGAGCTTGAGCTTTGCTTTGGCTATGAGCATGGTGATGACCATTATCACGCCGTAGCCCGCGTCCGAGAGCATGATGCCGAAGAAGACATAGTAGAAGAACGCCATAACTGGGTTCGGGTCGACATCGTCGCGGTTTGGCATCGAATACATTTCTGTTATCGGCTCGACGGGCGCGACAAAGGCGTTGTTTTCGAGCAGCACCGGCACATCGGCATCTGCGTCCGGGTCGGTAATTTCGATAGCGACCGTGTATTTCTTTTCGAGCGCGTCAATAACTTTTGCAGCCCGCTTCTCGGGGATATATCCCGTGAGGACGAAGATGCGGTTCGTCATGGCTATACGCTCAAGAGCCGCGTATTTTTCTTTCTTTATCGTGAAATAATCAATGACGAAGCTGATATCATCGTAGCAGCCCGCAAGCTTCACTATTTCGGCTCGCG
>UMGV01090564.1_pt1 | contig 13800 bp, 11 predicted proteins | sample 1965361 | NCBI WGS metagenome assembly UMGV01 (sample SAMEA4836081, study PRJEB28245) | human gut metagenome | biome: gut microbiome; material: fecal sample | place: Denmark | collected 2008
CTCCGGGGCCTGCTGGTGGGCGCTGGCGCCGGCCTGAATCTGCTCTCCGGATAATGGCCTTTGTCCTTGGCTTGTCCATCCGGTAGCCGAAAGACACGACATCCGGGAGCCGTCTTTGTCTGACTGCGGCCGCGGCTTCTCTGTGCAGTCAATGAATCAAGCTCCGGGGCCTCCCCGGGAAAAGTCTTTAATTGAATAATTGGGTGTTGCACATCAATGAAATGGAGAAGATTTCCCGCCTTAAAATTGAATAGGAAACGATAAAAAGACAGCGGAGGAATCATGAAGAAAATCTGTTTTGTAACAATCGCCTTGAGTTTCTTTCTATCTTCTCCGGGAATAGCTGGGCTTAAGTGTGACCGCCTGCCAAATGGGGATGCTACTAACTGTGTTTGGATTGACGGCTATCGCGATCCTATGACAGTTATCACAACTCCGCCCCCTTCTCCGGCCGCCCTGAAGAAACAAAGAAGGGCTGAATTTGAAAGAGCGTTAGAAAGAGAAGTTGAGCACCGTATGTATACCGAGAATATTTCTTCTGCTCAGGCCGTTGAGGATATTCTCGCGGGCCGTCCGAGAAAATCTAAATGAGGCTACATTCTAGGAATTGGTCTTGTTTCTTATAAAGTCTCTCAAGTGGCGTGATATGGTTTGCTCTGTATAGATAATATCTATCCCCTTCTCCTTGAGCATGAAAACTCTAAAATTTTGTACATTGCGGATGTCCGTTTCCCTAGCTGAGTAATAACTACTCTTTAAAAACTCCGTTAGGTTTTCTTTCCAAGTTGTTCTCTTTGATTGGGCAGATTTACTTGCGGCCTTCTTGAATATCTCTTTCCGGGCGGCTTCGGCTTCGATCTGTTTTTCTAGTTTGATGGCTAATTGCTGGGTCTCCTTATCCTTTTCGGCAATTAGTTTTAAGGTTTGCTCTTTTTCTTCTTCTAGCTTTTTAAGCCTTTTCCTTAACTTTGCTTCTTCGGACGGGTCTTTAAGGGTTGGAGCTATGTAGGAGTTAAATAAGTGCTCTGTGTGCTCTTTTCCCTGTGTACTTTCAATTAGTTGTAAAGCTTGATATGGGTTCTCTGAGTTTATGATTGAATCGCGCTCGCTCATGTATGCCCGAATGTCTTTAATTTTGTCCTTTAGCGCGTTATTTGTGCCTTGTAAAAGAGCTATTTGATTGCGTAATTCCTCAAATTGATTAAATGATTTTTCTACGTCTTTTAAGATGGATGAGAAGTTATCAAACCCTGACAGTAATCGAGATAATTTTTCTGTGTTTTGAAAGGACTTTAAAAACGGGCTGTTAGGTTGCAATAGTCCAGACCATTGCTTCATGACCTCCGGGATAACTATTCCCTGATAGGCCTTTATAGCGCTAGGAGGGAAAACGGAATTAAAGATTTTCAAAGCGTTGGAATTGGTAAGAGAAAAGCCCTTAGATGAGGCTTTATTTACTTTTTCTTCGAAGTCCTTCCTTCTAGGGTCGTTTGGGTCGAGCTTTTCAATGTCATCCCACGTAAGGGGCTTATTAGAATCCTTCTCACTTGTCATGTTTTGCCGTCCAGCCGTTAAAAGAGTTGAGCGGGGAGCGTCCACGGCTTGAGACTTCATTAGGTTAATTACTCCTAACTATCCCCGTTCGCCTAATCCTATCTCACTGACGCCGGCAGTGGCAATACTTTAGCCTTGTCATTTTCCCCAGCCTCGGCCCAGTTTTATACGCAGGGAATTAAGTCCCGGAGCATCCCCGGGAAAACTTTTAGGCATTGGTATCCGGCGTTTCTGTTTCCTTTACGGACAATCTTCGGTGCCGGTGTTAATCGTGCTCACAATCTCAAATTTTCAGGGGAGCTAATCCATGATGTAAGGTGTCCAAAATATGGCGCTTAGACCCCGGGGGCGGGTAAAAAGTAAAACAGAATCGAAGGTCGAGACCGCGCCCTTAGCCAAATTTTTGTGTATGCAAATTTGGTAAATTTCGGACTTTTTGAAAAGGTACTTCAGCTCGCTTTTTGATCGCGGGGCGTAAGACCCCGGCTTCTCTCTATAAGTGAGAAAAATTAGGGGGTAGTAAAGGCACGCTCCTAGGATTTGTATGCTAAGTAATCCGGGAAACGAGAAAAATCTTCTCTAAAAATTTCACAATATGGAAAAATTTAAGGGATTGTGGTGTTTCTGCCGCGGTCTTCCACGGTCTGCCACGGTGCCTCCACGGTCAAAAATATGGCTGAAAGTCCCGCCGTTATTGGCCTGCCGCGGTTGTCGCGGTCGCCACATCAAAAATAGGATAGGTGGACGCTAATCCGGGAAACGTGCTTTTGATTTTTTGAAATCTGGTTATAAGAGGGGGAAGTGAAAGCCAAAGAAGGCACACTTTTTATAGGAGGAAGGGATGTAACCTAATTTTTACCGTGGCAACCGTGGCGCGGTCGTCGCGGTCTAAATTGAATTAGATACCTTCCTCCTACAAAATATGGGGGTTTGAGAGTTGCTGTTATGCCCCTTCCTTTTGGCTTGACCGTAAGGCGCTGAAACAGAAGGCGCCCCATTCCTTCATCACTAACCTGCGCTCTTTGAGAAGTTGAGAACGGTCATAAGCTCCCCGGTAGGTGTCTTTGCGGGCGTGGAGTAAACAAAGCTCTACCGCTTCTTGGTCAAATTTCCGGTTGTTGCCTAATTCGTCATTCTTTGCCCAAGTTCTAAATGAGGCGCGGGCGGTGCCGTGCTGAGTAATGCGCACTGGTTCGATTTTCCCGGCGCCGTTTCGTCTAGTGAAGTCTTTCCAGCCTCTGCCATCTATGGCCGCTTTTTGCGTATCCATTCCCCGGATAAGCATAGAAGGTGCATTCTCGGACAACTTGCCAAGATGGGAGCCGCTCGGAAATAGATAGTTATTGACCCGCGGGAGGTAGGATAGGAGTTCTATTGCTTCATCCGATAGCAATACTTGGCGCATTCTGCGGCCTTTCATCTTGTCGTGTTCTTCCGGGATATTCCACACCTTATTTTTAAGGTCGATCTCTGACCATTCTCCGCACCTCACGGCCTTGAATCTTGAGGCCGTCACGATCGAGAAGGCCACGGCAAGGGCACTAGGTGAGCCAAGTTTGATAAGTGCTTCGATAAACTGCGGCACCTCATGGAAATCAAGTGAAGGATGATTATCTGTATCGGTTCGTTGCTTTGTCAGCGGCTCTAAGAGGATACCCAGCGCGCCTCTTTTGTTGATTGGGTTTTCTGTAATCTGATAGGTGCCCTTTGCGATAGCCCAATTAAAAATAGCTTTCAAAAGGTCGTAAAGTTTATCTGCTGTGCCGCTCTTGGCTGTCCACAGCGGAGAAAAGAATAAGAAAGCGTCTTGAGCGGTAATTTCGGATATGAGCTTATCTCCGAAGGCCGGCAAAAGGTATTTGTTAAGCCTTTGCCTCGCGTGTTTCTCTCCGGTCGCATTGTTTTTCCAGCGCTGGATTTGAATTTGCTCTTTCAGCCATTCATCTGAGACAAGTCGGAAGGTAAACCGGCGCCGTTCTTCCTCCTTCCTTTTGGCTTCTATTTCGGCCTCTTTAGCCGCCAGTGCTTTCTTTTCTTCCTCTTTGGGGTCTAGTCCAAGGTTGAGTAGTTGCCGGTCTCTGTAAGCGATTTCGCGTACTTCTCTCAGTGATAAGCCAATGGCGTAAAACCGCGTTTGTTGTTTCCCGTCTTTCTTCCAGCGTAAAAAATACTGTGTTTGTGCGGCTCGTTTTCTGACATATAAGCCCTTTACGCCTCCTATGGCGTGGGTGCCGTCCGGTAATGCCTGAATCTCTTTGTGTGTAAGTGTCTTATTCATGGTGTTACTCCGATTGAGTTCAGGTTACACCTTGAAAGGTAATCGGGAAACACTTTAGGTAACACTTCGGCGGCGGCTTTAGGCGGTAGTTGGCGGTAGAAAACGGCAGTAAAAAAGGAAAAATATCAGCTAATTTCTTGATTTTAGGTAAAGAAAAACCGCCTGACGGTATCAGGCGGTTGGAATTTTGGTGGGGGCACAGGGATTCGAACTCTGGACCTACGGATTAAGAGTCCGCTGCTCTACCAGCTGAGCTATACCCCCATAATTGGTGGGCTGTGCAGGACTCGAACCTGCGACCAATGGATTAAAAGTCCACTGCTCTACCAACTGAGCTAACAACCCTTTGTTTCGATCTCTGTTTCGCTCCGAAGCGCGTCTCATCAATCGAGAAGTCGAATACTACACAGGTTTTTTCGGTTCGTCAAACCAAAAAGAAAAATAGTGAATTTATGAGACATAAATTGGCGCATACGCCTTTACTATGACTACAACAGAAAAATGAGTGATGAGATTTGATTTGATCTTGTTAAATTAAATTCTTTCGCTAGTATTAGACAACTTAGGTCAGTTTTGTCTGATCGGAGAATGATTAGGAAATAAAGATGGCAGAAAAGAAAAAAGTTAAACCGCCCGTTGAACAGCTCGTGGATGCGGATGCTCGTAAAAAAGCGCTAAAGATGGCCTTGGACCAGATTTCCAAGCAATTCGGCAAGGATGCGATTCTGAGCATGGGCAGCCAGCCTGACCAAAATCTGGATGTTGTTTCTACCGGCTCCTTTACTTTGGACCTGGCACTCGGCGTCGGCGGTCTTCCCCGCGGACGTATCGTTGAAATTTACGGACCGGAATCTTCAGGTAAAACTACGCTGACGCTTCACATCCTTGCTGAAATGCAGAAGCTCGGCGGAACCTGCGCCTTCATCGACGCAGAACATGCATTAGACGTTAAGTACGCCAAAGCACTCGGCGTTAAAGTGGACGACTTGCTCCTGTCTCAGCCGGACAGCGGTGAACAGGCTCTTGAAATTACGGACGCTTTGGTTCGCTCCGGTGCCGTTGACCTCGTCGTTATCGACTCCGTAGCTGCTTTGGTGCCTCGCTCTGAAATTGAAGGCGACATGGGCGAAGCCCTCCCGGGTCTCCAGGCTCGTTTGATGAGCCAGGCACTCCGCAAGCTCACTTCCAGCATCAAGAAGTCCAACACTCTGGTTGTCTTCATTAACCAGGTTCGTCAGAAGATCGGTGTGGTTTACGGCTCTCCGGAAACAACCACCGGCGGCAACGCACTCAAGTTCTACGCCACGATTCGTATGGATATTCGTCGTACCGGCGGCATCAAGCAGGGCGATGAAATCCTGGGTAACGAAACCCGCGTGAAAGTTGTTAAGAATAAAGTTGCGCCTCCCTTCAAACAGGCTGAATTCGAGATCATCTACGGTCAGGGCATTTCCCGCGAAGGTGAAATCATCGATATCGGTACTGACATGGATATCTTCAACAAGTCCGGTGCTTGGTACTCCTATCAGGGCAACAAGATCGGTCAGGGCAAAGCTGCTGCCAGAGAATGGCTGAAGTCTCATCCTGAAGAAATGAAGATGATCGAAGAACAGATCAAGGCCGCGATCAAGGGCAAAGATCACGAAGAAGATGCTGCCGAAGAGGTCGTGACCAAAGAAACTGAAGAAACCTACGAAGACGCTCAATAATGTTTGATCCTGCTGATCGCAGAAAGCAGATCTTATACAAGGCGGTAGCTGCTCTCGCTCGTCGAGAGCGCTCCCGCCTCGGCCTCTATAAGAAGCTGTCAGAAACTTTCAACGAAGAGGGCGATAAGGAATTAATCAATTCCGTCCTCGACGAACTCGTCAGTAAAAAGTATTTATCCGACGAGCGGTACGCTCGTATTCAAGTTTTGACGCGGAGCGCCAGATACGGCGACCGCAAGCTCTTTTGGAACCTCCAGAGGGACGGTGTGTCTCGTGAAATTGCCGAAGAGGCGTTAAAACAAAACGAAGAGTCGGAATACGATCGAGCACTCGTTCTTTGGAAGCGAAAATTTGGAGAGCCGCCCGAGGATTACAAGGAACGCGCTAAGCAGATCCGCTTCCTTGCCAGTCGGGGTTTTACCTTTAAAACCATTGAAAAAGTCTTGAGTTGTGAACTTCCTGACGAAGTCTTTTAAGACGGCAGCCTGAGATCGTTATACTTTTGTTCACAAACAAAAGTTAACAATTTCACGGCTATGAAAATCCATGAATATCAAGCACGTCAAATTCTGAAGAATTTTGACGTTCCCGTTCCTGTTGCTGAAGTTGCTTCAAGTCCTGAGGAAGCTCGAAAGATTGCCGAAGAAATCGGCGGAAAGGTTTGGGCAGTTAAGTCCCAGATTCACGCCGGCGGCAGAGGCAAAGGCGGCGGCGTAAAACTCGCCCGCAGTCTGGAAGATGTCAGCAATCTCTCCCGTCTTATGATCGGCAGCCGTTTGGTCACCAAGCAGACCGGTCCTGCCGGAGCCCCTGTCAGTAAGGTCCTTGTTCAGCAGGGTCTCGATATCGTCCAGGAGTTCTATGTCGGTTTTCTCATCGACCGCAAGCTTCAGAGGCCGGTACTCATTGCTTCTGCTGAAGGCGGCATGGAAATTGAAAAAGTTGCCGCTCAATTCCCTGAAAAAATCATTAAAACGGTCATTGATCCTGTGGCCGGTCTTTCCGTTCCCGAAGCTTTGGAAGTTGCTACTCGATTGGGCGTGCCTGCCGACATTACCGGAGACTGTGCAGAAGTCCTGAGAAAGTTATGGAGTACCTTCGTTTCAATGGACTGCTCTCTGCTTGAGATCAATCCGCTTATCGTGACGGCAGACAAAAAAGTCTATCCGCTTGATGTGAAGATGACGTTCGATGACAACGCGCTTCTGCGTCATCCCGAGCTTGAAGAACTCCACGATCCTGAGCAGGAAGATCCGACAGAGCTCCGTGCACATAAAGCCGGCCTTCAATACATTCAGCTCAACGGCAATATCGCCTGCCTTGTCAACGGCGCCGGCCTCGCAATGGCGACCATGGACACGATTAAGCTTTTCGGCGGTGAGCCCGATAACTTCCTCGATATCGGAGGCGGTGCCTCTCCTGAGAAGGTCACGGCAGCCTTTGAAATCATGCTGGCTCAGCCAGAAGTCAAAGTTATTCTGGTCAACATCTTCGGCGGAATCATGAAGTGCGACGTTATTGCCGAAGGTATTGTCGAAGCTTGCCGACACGTCAAATTAACTGTTCCCTTGATTGTTCGTATGAAGGGTACGCACGAAAAAGAAGGCAAAGAAATCCTCAAGAACAGCGGTCTGCCGATTATCTCAGCCGAGTCTCTCGGTGACGCCGCGAAGAAAGCCGTAGAACTGGCAGCGGAGAAATAACATGAGCATTTTGGTAAACAAGAACTCCCGCATCATCACCCAAGGTATGACCGGTAAAACCGGCCAGTTCCACACTCGTCTTTGCAGAGATTACGGATTTGGTAAGGAATGCTTTGTCGGCGGTGTAAATCCGAAAAAAGCCGGACAAGTCTGGGAAGGTCTGCCGATTTTCGGATCCGTTAAAGAGGCCAAAGAAAAGACCGGTGCAAACGTTTCCGTGATTTATGTTCCGCCTGCCGGGGCAGCTGCAGCTATCCAGGAAGCAAGTGATGCCGGCATTGATCTCATCGTCTGCATCACAGAAGGTATTCCTGTCATGGATATGGTTAAAGTCAGAGACCATATGAAAAAGACCGGTTCCAAATCTCTTCTCCTCGGGCCGAACTGCCCCGGCATCATGACGCCGGGAGAAGTCAACGTCGGCATCATGCCTGCGCACATTCACCGCAAAGGCAGAATCGGTGTTGTCTCTCGCTCCGGCACCCTGACCTATGAAGCGGTCGCGCAGATTACGGATTTAGGTTTAGGACAATCTACCGCCATCGGTATCGGCGGAGACCCGATAAACGGCTTAAAACATATCGATGTGCTCAAGCTCTTTAACAATGATCCGGAAACCGATGCGGTCGTCATGATCGGAGAAATCGGCGGAAGCGACGAAGAAACTGCTGCCGAATGGGTAAAAAATAATATGAAGAAACCCGTCGTGGGCTTTATTGCGGGCGTAACAGCTCCCGCAGGAAAGAGAATGGGGCATGCAGGTGCGATCATTTCCGGCGGTACGGGAACTGCCGAAGGCAAATTAGCCGTGATGGAAGCCTGCGGTATTCGAACGACACGGAATCCGTCTGAAATCGGCTCATTGCTACAATCCGTGCTCTCTTCGAAAAAGGAGTAATTCATTTTGGAAGCGCTTATTGCTTGGTTTGGTGAGATTCATTGGGTCGCAGTTCTGCAGATCATTCTCATCGACATTCTTCTCGGCGGTGATAATGCCGTCGTGATTGCATTGGCTTGCCGAAGCCTTGATCCGCATCTTCGCGTGAAGGGCATTATTTACGGCGCCGGCGGCGCTATTTTGCTGCGCGTCATTTTGATTGCTTTCGCAGTCTCGGTGATGAACATTCCGTTCCTGAAGTTCTGCGGCGGCTTGCTGCTTTTGTGGATCGGCATCAAGCTCATTGCCCCGGCGGACGAAGGGGAACATGAGATACATGCGAGTAAGCGGCTGTGGGGTGCAGTTAAGACCATTATCGTTGCCGACTTGATCATGAGTATCGACAACGTGATTGCTATTGCCGGTGCGGCTGAGCAGGCTCCGGGCCACCATCAAATGGCTCTGGTGATCTTCGGTCTGCTTGTGAGCGTTCCGTTCATCCTCGGCGGCAGTCAGATTATTCTGAAGATCATCGATCGCTTCCCGATCATCGTGTACGCAGGCGGCGCTTTGCTGGGCTGGATTGCCGGCACGCTAATGGTTGACGACCCGGGCATCTTGGCACACCTGCCTAACCTGCCGGCTCTGCATACCGAAGGCGGTATTGCCGGTGCGATCTTTGTGCTGATTGTCGCTTTTATTCTTAAGTACTTCAGATCAAAGAAAACCAAAGCTTAATCAGAATGTAGAACTAGAAAAGGCGTTTTCTCATTTGAGGAGCGCCTTTTTAAATGGTCGTTATGTGATCTATAGCGTTGTAGCCGCCTCTCTGACCTCTAACGCGGCTTGTTTACCGGTAATCCATTCAGGAACAAGCTTGGTCATGAAGACGTAATTCAAAGAATGTTGGATTTCATCTTCATTATCGGGAATGCCGGGGCTGTACTTCTCTGCAAGTGCACGAAGAGCGGAGAGTTTTTCAGCCGTATCGGTGACGGGCTGCAGTCGGCCCCAAATGAGAACGCTTTGGAAATTATTTGCGCGGACACTTGGAACGACTAGGCTCTGTCCGACGATAGAAAAGCTGGTTTTGTTCGTTCTCTGAAAGCATTCGTACTTGTATCCTCGCGGCGATCCGTGGAAATAGACAACTCCGTCCGTGTAAACGTAACTTAGCGGCACTGTATAGAGGTAGCCGTCATCTCCGTTCAACGAAAGTACACCGTAAGCCGTGGTCTCAATGATCTTCCGGACGGTTTCTTTGTCTAAGGCCTGTTTTGTTCGTGTCAGTTCTTTTCTCATAGCAATTTCTCAACCTAAAGTTTGTTCCAGAGCGTCTTTGAGTTTTAAAACGGCGTGTTCCAATTCCTCCTCAGTGAAGTGAGCGTAACCAAGAATAAAGCCGGTGAGAGGTTTGGCTGAGCGGTAACAAGCAGAAAGCGGCCTGGTCTCGATCTGGTAGGAACGCTTAAAAAGTTCGGAAAGCTTGACGTCATCTTGCGGATGATTAAAGATGAAGGTCAGATGAGTGCCTTCATTAGCTCCTTCAATATGTCCGTAGGCAGAGAGGTATTTTCCGATCGCTCTTACTGCAGCCTGACGGCGCTTTTCATAAATCTTTTTAAGACGGCGGACGTGTGAATAGTAGAAGCCGTTCTGAATGAATTCGGCCAAAATGTATTGATGGACTTCACTGCTGTGTCGATCTATCAGGAGTTTGGCTCCCTCAAAAACCGTGATGAGATTTTTAGGAACGACCATATAGGCCATATTGAACCCGGGATAGATGACCTTAGTAAAACTTCCAAGATAAATACACGGTGCACCTTCTTTGTAGGAAGAGAGTGCCGGAAGAGGTTTCTTTCCATATCTGAGTTCACTGTCGTAGTCATCCTCGATGATCCAAGCTCCTTCCGTTTTTGCCCAAGCCAACAGCTTTTCGTTGTTCTCGGCGGACGAGACATAGCCGAGAGGATACTGATGACAAGGCGTGACCAAGACACCTTTGATCTTCTTTTGTTTCTTTAGTTTTTCGATATCGATTCCGTCCTGCGTCACAGGAATAGGAATCGGTTTTAATCCTCGAAATTCCATCAAATTAATGTGAGTCTGGAAGTAAGGATCTTCGACGGCAATCTTGTCACTTCTTTCAAATAAAACGCTTGCACAAAGATCTAATGCCTGCTGAGTACCGTCAGTAGTGATTACTTGTTCCGGCTCACATCTCAGACCTCGGTATTGACGGAGGTAGTCACAAACAGCTTTTTTGTAAGGCATGAAGCCGCCGGGATCACAGTAGCCGTTATGCAGCCAGGGACTCTTAGAAGTGCGGGCAACGACAGTGGTCCAATTTTTGCCCGGCAGACTTTCCTGATCAGGCGCGATGACCGCGAAAGGCATCGGCTTTTGAACTTTGAATTCAGAAGCGGCTGCCGCTATCTTTGCAGACAGTGGAAGTTCTGACGGAAGGAACTTCTCATTCGTCGAACCATTTTCTTTCCGATTTTCGAAGACTCCCAGAGAGATTTCCGAGACAAAAGTGCCATTGCCGTTCTTCGTTTCCAGAAGTCCTTCTTCCAGCAATCGGTTGTAGACGCTGACGACTGTTGATCGTGAGACACCGATTTCGGAAGCGAGTCTGCGGCTTGAAGGAATAGGATCACCGGGACACAGGCTTTTGAGTTCGATGAGTTCGAGGATCTTTTGGTAGAGCTGCTCTTGGAGCGAAGGTGCTCCGCTTTTCAGATTTAAGGATATGTTTGAGAGGCTCGGCTGAACTTTGTGGGTCATGTCGGCTCCGAAAACGTTAAGGCCGGAGGTTGACTCCGGCCGGTGCTGAGTTAGCTTACTTTAGCGCATTCTGTGCAGCTGCTGTCGCAGTTCTCAGATTCTTGATGACTTGAGAAGAAGTGTTTTCAAATCCGGACGGATCATGAACACCTTTCGAGTAATCCGAGAAGTACCAGCCGACGGTGTGCAAGTAGAGGCTGTAAGCATCCTGAAGTTTTTGATATTCAGGCTGATTGATCTTAACGTCACCGTTCTTTGCTTTGATCAGCAGATTGCGAGCGGCGCTTCCGTAGCGTTCCAGTCTTTCTTTATGGATGCGGTAACGCTGCTGGATTGTCGCGACCATGTAGGCGGCTTGTCCCTCGGACCAGTTGTCTCCGTTCGGGTTGCCGTGGCAATCAGATCTTGCGCAGGTGTTTTTGTACTTCAGAGAAGGCAGACTCGGCTGATGTTCAAGGGTTCCGTTTGCTTTCTTGGCAAAGTGGCAGTCTGTGCAACCGACGCCGGCTTGACCGTGCTTAGAAGCAACCACAGTTTCCATGTGGTAGTGGTCAGTCGAGACCGTCTTAACACCGGTAGCTTTATCTGTTCCGTTATTCAGACCCAGGCCTCTAACGAGATTCCAGCGTTCGATGGGGTTAGCGGCAAAGAACGTACCGACAGACCAGCCGGTTCTATCGATTGCGTCCTTTGGATGAGCGAGCTGACCGTCGCTGTCTCTGTAGAAAGTCTCGGAGCGGTTATGACCTTCGTGGCATTGGCCGCACATGTAATTCGAGTTGGCTTTTTCTAGAATGGCGATCTTTCTCGGGTAGCCGCGAACGCCCATGTTGATGACTTCAATCTTCGGATAACCGGTCTTTCCGACGTTCTTCTGATAGTTGTAGTCCTTGTAGTCCGGATGAGACATGGCCTCAATTAAGTGATCAAAGACGATGCGGGGCTCAGCCGAATGCGGATCGTGACAGGTAATGCAGTTGAAGCTATTGTTAACGGTCTTCAGAACTTTGTGGTCCGGATCATCAAAGGCGAGCGGTGCTTTCGGGTTTCTAGCGCCTAAATAGGCATAGTCCATGATGCTGTCGGAAGTTTTGCACTTCAGGCAGTCGGAGCGTCCCATGATCTCTCGGCCTTTCTGCGGACGCCAAGTCAAAGACAAGGTCTTAGAAGGCAGAATCTTGTCGCCTTCGTTCGGACGTGTGTCAGTAAGCGCTTCCCACATCGGCGCACCGGGTTTAGAGAGATCCGTGTACTTCTTGTACTGGTAGCGGCCGTCGGAACGGATATTAGCAAGGTCGGTCACGATGCTCGAATGGAAGCGCGGCAGACGGAACTGAATGTCGCGGAAAGAATTGTCGCCGGCGATATCACGGAACTGAGCATAAGCGGGCGGCGTGTTTTTGAGTGCCCACTCATAGTGGTATTTCGGATCCATGATGTCTTTGTGCTGCTCGGTGTGGCATTGACCACAGGCGGCGTATTCAAAATGCGTGGTCGGACGGTTGTCGCGGCTCGGAGCCTTGACGTGGTCCGAACTGATGTCATGGCATGCCACGCAATTCACATTCTTATGAGCACCGCGTGTTGACAGAGTCTTGATCGCTGTTGCGTGACAGCCGAAGCACTGGTTTTTGTCTACGGGCTGCTGAGGAACAGCGGCTGCCAATACTGACAGCGAAAGGCAAGACAGACCTAACGGAACTATGGATTTGATTATTGTGTTTTGCATAAGGTTCTCCTTAAGACTGACTTCATTTTCTCCAATCCACTTTGAGAAAAAGAGTCCACTTTCGGACTATGTGTTCAATCCACTTTTAAGGAGAAAGCCCTTATACAATTCAAAAAGCCTTTTGCTGTTGTGGAGTTCTTGAATTAAGAAGCTGAGAATTTCAAACCGATGATTCCGATGGCGATCAGCGAGGCAAAAACGGTTCTGGAGACTGTGAAGGCTTCTCCGAACAAGAGGATGCCGGCGATAAAGGCTCCGATACAACCGATACCGGTCCAAATGGCGTAGGCAGTTCCTAAGGGAATTGTTCTCATCGCTACAGCCAAGAAGTAGACACTCGCGACCATACCGATAATGGTGACCGCGCTATAGAACCAATTGCTGAAGCCGTCAGCATATTTCAAAGCGACAGCCCAAACGATTTCAAAAATTCCTGCAATGAAAAGGTAAATCCAAGACATTTAAATCCTCCAAAAACGAAAAAGGCACCTTTGTCAGTAATCCTTCAATGGCCTACGGAGTACTGAAAAAGGTGCCTATCCGGCGATAGATTGCACAACGGAAGTATACCGACGTACTAAAGATGTGTTTCATCATCGCAAAGAGGTTTTGTCAGAAATTTTGACCGTCAAAGTTTTCACGCTTCTTTCACAAGAACGGGCACGCTAAAACTACGAAAAATCAACGCATTGCTACAATCAGCTGTCAATTTGATTTCAACGCTTAGGAGATATTTCATTGGAAGCGCTTATCGCTTGGTTTGCCGAAATTCATTGGGTGGCCGTTCTTCAAATTATTTTGATAGACATCTTGCTCGGCGGTGACAACGCAGTTGTGATCGCTCTTGCCTGCCGAAACCTTGATCCGAGCCTCCGTTTTAAAGGAGTGCTTTACGGAGCGGGCGGTGCCATCCTCTTGCGTGTGATCCTGATTGCTTTTGCCGTCACGATCATGAACATTCCTTTCCTCAAACTTGTCGGAGCGCTTCTGCTTCTGTGGATCGGTATCAAACTCATTGTTCCTCAGGATGAAGGGGAGCATGAAATTCATGCCAGTAAGCGTCTTTGGGGCGCGATTAAAACCATTATCGTTGCCGACTTAGTGATGAGCTTGGACAACGTTATTGCGATTGCCGGTGCGGCAGAACAGGCACCTGCCGG
>UMGV01070910.1_pt1 | contig 13772 bp, 9 predicted proteins | sample 1965361 | NCBI WGS metagenome assembly UMGV01 (sample SAMEA4836081, study PRJEB28245) | human gut metagenome | biome: gut microbiome; material: fecal sample | place: Denmark | collected 2008
TCCGCACTGGTATTGTCGAAGAACAAAATGTTCGTGGCAATGGAAGTGTAGGGCGCAAAGATGCTACCTGGCAAACGGATAATGGTATGCAAGTTGAAATCTCTGAGCAGTTTGGTCTTGATGGCTATCTTTGTGTTGTCCGCACCAAACAGGAAACCGTCTGGAACAATGACCGCTGCACGACCTTCTTATTCAAACGATACATGATGAGTACCATAAATAGGTCGGCAGTCTCGCTACTGCGCATATCAGAAGGGAAATGTGACTTGACATCAGCCTTCTCATTACCTCCGTATGGTGGATTCATTAACACAACATCAAACTTGTCGCCGTCTGTATAGTTGAGTACATCTTTTGTAAGCGAGTTGTCGTGATATACCAATGGCGTGTCAATACCATGCAGCAACAGGTTTGTCACACATAGCATATATGGGAATTGTTTCTTTTCTATGCCAAATACAGACTGATTGTACTCTTTGCGGTCTTCAGCAGTCTTTACCTTCTTGTCCAATTCACCCAACCAACTTGTGATGAAACCTCCTGTACCACAAGCGAAGTCTGCCATTTTCTCACCAATCTGCGGATTGACTATCTCTGCCATAAATTCGGTCAAGGCTCTTGGGGTGTAGAACTCACCAGAGGAACCTGCCGACTGCATTTCTTTAAGTATAGTCTCGTATATCTCACCGAAAGCATGGCTTTCCTCATAGTCACCAAGGTTCAAACCGTCAATCACATTCAGCACTTGACGAAGTTGAACGCCATCTTTCATATATTGATTGGCATCCTCAAATGTGGTCTTTACAATCGCCTGACGGATAGGGGTAGTTGGTGTTACCTCTATGTTTTTGAGTTCCACAAACAATGTGTTGTTGACAAACGAAAGTAGCTCATCACCAGTCAAGGCATTACCACTTCCATCGTCATGCGCCCAGTTGCGCCAACGGCATTCTTCTGGAATAATAGACTTGTAATCATCATCGTCCAACTCCCAATCATTCTCTTTCTCGTCATAGACTTTCAAGAACAGCATCCACGCCATTTGTTCTATGCGTTGCGCATCACCGTTGATACCGGCATCATTGCGCATTATATTGCGAACTCGTTTTACGAAATTTGATAAACTCATATTTTGTTTTTACTTTATGCTATACTATATATGTTTTGCTCCAGTTCCTTCACGGCGTCAAGATAGCCTTGCTTTCCACCAAAAAATTTCACAATGTTTGCCTTGGAGCCAAGTTTGCGGAAAGGGTCATTTTCAAGAACAGTAAAGCTTTCCAATCCTGACACACCTTCCTTGGTGTACTTATCCAGCAAGGCTTCAAGCACAAGTCGTGCCTGTTCACCATACTTACTGAATATGTCTCGTTTCTTCACTTGTTCGGCACGTTCATGTCGTGTAAGTGTTTTCTTGCCGTAGGCTATATGACAGATGAAATCGAAATCGTCAACATCGTCCATGTCTTGATCGTGCTTCAATGACGCAAGGTCGATACCAGTTTCTTTGAGCATTTCAGAGATGTCTGACTTTTTCTTGGTTTCTTGCCACTTGGAAGTGAACGTGTCAATCGTTGCGTATGTATCAACAATACTCTTCTTTGTATAGTCAGTAATGCTTTCCGTACGAAGCAACTTGCCATTTGTTTCATAGACAGAAACAACCTTGTTGATAACCATAACTTGGCAACCGTCTTTGGCTACTATCGGCTTCGGTCGTGGTTCGGGGTCTGGCTCTTTCATGCCTTTAGGTTCATCATCTTCTTCTGGGAGAACATACGTCTTCTGCTCCTTCTGCTTGGGCGGATAATCCGGATCTATCTCGATAGGTCCGTCCCAATCTGGGTCAGCGAACAATCGTGTAACATTGCGGAAGTCCATAACGGTGAAATATGTCTTTCCTTCTTTTTCACGTAGACGCGTGCCACGACCGATAATCTGCTTAAACTCTGTCATAGAGCCGATTTGTTGGTCAAGCACAATCAGTTTTGTCATTTTGCAATCAACACCAGTTGAAAGCAACTTACTTGTAGTTGCTATGACTGGATATTTCTCAGCAACAGAAATAAAATAGTCCAACTTGCCTTTTCCGTATTCGTCACTACCTGTTATACGAACCACATAATCAGGATTTTTCTTGCACATATCAGCATTGGCGTTAGCCAAAGCCATGCGCATACGTTCCGCAAGAGTCTCATCAGCACAGAACACAATGGTTTTAGCCATGCGGTCTGTGCTTTTCAGATAATTGGTTATTTCTTGCGCAACTTCCCTAATGCGATCTTCAATAACAATGTTATAGTCGTAGTCGCTATTGTTATAGATGCGGTCTTCTATCTCGTTGCCGTATATATCCTTTTGTCCCTTTGTCGGTCTCCACTCATCGCCAATGTTGGTTGTGATGTTGATAATGATAACCTTGAAAGGAGCAAGGAAACCGTCCTCAATTCCGTTTTTAAGACTGTAAGTATAGACTGGTTCACCAAAGTAGCCAATACTTGACTGATATTTTGTTTCTTTAGGTGTGGCAGTCATACCTATATGAGTAGCCGAAGAAAAGTATTCCAATATGTTTCGCCAGTTGCTATCATCCTTTGTGCTACCTCTATGACACTCATCAACGATAACAAGGTCAAAATAGTCTGGATTAGGAAACAACTCCTTATAGTTTTTGGCATCATTCTGTCCAATCAACTGTTGATAGAGTGCAAAGAACACTTGATAAGAACCTAATTCTTCCAAGTGGTTCTTATCTTTTGAAAAGTCTATCTTGTGTGTTACCTTCTCCAACGGTTTGAAGTCCTGCTGTATTGATTGGTCAACCAGTATGTTTCGGTCTGCAAGATACAATACTTTCTTTTTTAATCCGCTTTTAAGCAAATGCCATACAATCTGAAAGGCTGTATATGTCTTGCCCGTACCAGTTGCCATGACAAGGAGCACACGGTTTTGTCCTTTGGCAATGGCACCAACTGTGCGGTTTACTGCATTGCGCTGATAATATCGTGGCGGAAAAATATTCTGACCTGTGCAGAAAGGCTGCTCAATAACAGACAACTCTTGCTCATTAAGCCCACTGCCATCGTTAGCCTCTCTTTTGTATCTTTCGATAAGTTCCTCCTTTGTTGGAAATTCATCTATAGCGAAGGTGCGTTCCTTACCTGTCAAAAAATCATGTTCGGCAAAACCTTCACCGTTTGAATTGTATGCAAACATCACATCAAGCATTTGGGCATAGGTCATGGCTTGTTGCAATCCATGAGAAACAGAATGATTGGCATCCTTTGCTTCTACAATAGCAATGGGTGTTGCCTTATTTGCATAAAGTACATAGTCGGCAAACTTAGGTTTCTCTCTATGCACAAGATTACCATGAAGGCTAATTTTACCATCAGTAAATTTAACCTTCTGTTCCATGAATATACTATCCTTTGACCATCCCTTGCTTGTGATGGCTTCGTTGATATAACGGAACTTTACATCCTCTTCTGTTAATTCTTTGCTTATGCCCATATTCAAATAATATTTTATTATCAGAAGTTATACAACATACTTGCTAATGCCGTAAACCAAGAATTTTGCTACAAATATAAATTAAATATTGCTATAATCGTTAAATCATTACCTCTATTGAGGTGAAAAACTCATTATTCGATCATTTTTAGCTATTCGGCATATTTTAGCATAATTTTATCTAAAAAAAACAGGAAATACAAGAGTGGGATTCTACATCAATCCACAATTGTATTTCCTGCTTTTATATCAGTTGCGCCCTACTCTACTATCCCTTCAACTTGATAGTAAGCTTTTCGAGCATATCCTTTGTCATCGAGTCGAGGTCGTATACCGGGCACCAGTCCCACTCCTCACGAGCACATGAGTCGTCCATACGGTCAGGCCAGCTCTCAGCAATGCTCTGCTTCAATGGGTCGACATTGTACTCCATCTCAAACTCCGGCTTATACTTCTTGATTGCCTGGAACACAGTCTCCGGTCCGAAGCTCAAAGAAGCGATATTGAATGCGTTGCGGTGTACAAGACGTGTCGGATCAGCCTCCATAAGGTCGATAGCAGCCTTAAGAGTATCGGGCATGTAAATCATATCCATCAGTGTACCTTCCTTGATTGGGCAAACGAACTTCTCGCCACGAACTGCTGAATAATAAATATCAACAGCATAGTCGGTAGTACCGCCACCCGGAGGTGTAACGTACGAGATAACGCCAGGGAAACGTACGGCACGTGTATCAACACCATACTTATTAAAGTAGTAGTCGCTCAGAAGCTCTGTGGTAACTTTTGACACACCGTATATAGTACGTGGACGCTGGATTGTATCCTGCGGAGTCATCATCTTAGGTGTCGACGTACCGAACGAACCGATTGAACTCGGAGTGAATACAGCACAGTTATGCTCACGTGCAATTTCGAGAATGTTCCACAAACCATCGATGCCAATCTTCCATGCCAGACGTGGCTTAGACTCTGCTACAACAGAAAGCAGAGCGGCAAGATTGTAGATGGTGTCAATGTTGTACTTGCTTACAACATCCGAAATCATCTGTGGGTTTGTTACATCACATTCAGCCATAGGACCTGATTCGGCCAATTCGCCAGTAGGCTCAGCACCCTTAATGTAACCTGCCACAACATTACTGTTTCCGTAGATTGAACGTAATTTTTTTGTCAGTTCAGAACCTATCTGTCCTGTAGAACCGATAACCAAAATGTTCTTCATAATAGTTTTTATAATTTTTGAAGTTTGTTTTTATTGTTATAATTTTCTACTACTTACAATACATCCGTCACTTGTGGATTTAGGTGTTATTTGCGATGCAAAATAACAAAAAAAAAATGATATAAAAATCATATTTCCAAGAAATTTGTTTTTGATACATTTTTCATAAAAAATAACACACAAATTACCCTCTATGTAAAAAATAATGAGTTATTTTGCAGCTTTAAACGGGAAGCATTCCCCTGTGAGCCATAAGCACACTAAAAACCTTCTCATTAGGTTTCTAACATAACCAGATATAATAACATTTAAAAACTGACAAATCATGTACGGAAAAATCAAAGATCATCTCTGCACAGCACTGGAAAATCTCAAACAGGCAGGTCTCTACAAAGAGGAGCGTATTATCGAAAGCCCACAGCAGGCCGCCATTCAGGTGAAAGGCAAAGAGGTGCTCAACTTCTGCGCCAACAACTATCTTGGCTTGTCTAACCATCCACGCCTTATCGAGGGTGCCAAGAACATGATGGACCGCCGCGGTTTCGGTATGTCTTCTGTACGTTTCATCTGCGGAACACAGGATATTCACAAAGAGTTGGAGGCTGCAATTTCTGACTATTTCCAGACAGAAGACACAATCTTGTATGCTGCATGCTTCGACGCTAACGGTGGCTTGTTCGGCTCATTCCTTACCGACGAGGATGCCATCATCTCTGATGAACTCAACCACGCTTCTATCATTGACGGTGTACGTCTTTGCAAGGCTAAGCGCTATCGTTACGCCAATGCCAATATGGAAGAGCTCGAGAAGTGTCTGCAGGAAGCACAAGCACAGCGTTTCCGTATTATCTGCACCGATGGTGTATTCTCAATGGACGGCAACGTAGCTCCTATGGAGCAGATTTGCGACCTCGCCGAGAAGTACGACGCACTCGTAATGGTTGACGAGAGCCACTCTGCAGGTGTTGTAGGCGCTACCGGTCATGGCGTTAGCGAACTCTGCAAGACCTATGGTCGTGTTGACATCTACACTGGTACACTCGGCAAGGCATTCGGCGGTGCTCTCGGAGGCTTCACTACCGGCCGCAAGGAAATTATCGACATGCTGCGTCAGAGCAGCCGTCCATACCTGTTCTCTAACTCATTGGCTCCTTCTATCATCGGTGCAAGTCTCGAGGTATTCAAGATGCTCAAGGAGGATAATTCAATCCACGATCGTCTGGTAGAGAACGTCAACTACTTCCGCGACAAGATGATGGCTGCCGGCTTCGACATCAAGCCTACTCAGAGTGCCATCTGCGCCGTTATGCTCTACGACGCTCCTCTGTCACAGCGCTACGCCAACCTTCTGCTTGAGGAAGGCATCTACGTTACTGGTTTCTACTATCCGGTTGTTCCTAAGGGCGAGGCACGTATCCGCGTTCAGCTCTCAGCAGGCCACACACGCGAGCAGCTCGACAAGGCTATCGCAGCATTCATCAAGGTAGGCAAGGAACTTGGCGTAATCAAGTAAACATCAGCCTAAGCTCTGAAAATAATTAACGGGAATATCAGCATCTTGATTGCTGATATTCCCGTTCTTCATTATATCCTATCATCTCAGCTTATATCGGTCATAAGCCAGATGAAACATTAGCATCCTTAGTCGCGGCGGAAAATATCACGTGTATACACCTTATCCTCTACATCCTTCAGGCAATCGTCAAAGCGGTTGGCAATGATAGCCTTGCTTTTTGCCTTGAAGTCGTCAAGATTGTTCACCACCTTACTTCCGAAGAATGTAGTTCCGTCTTCAAGCGTAGGCTCGTAGATTATCACTTCAGCTCCCTTAGCCTTGATACGTTTCATAATGCCTTGAATTGCCGACTGGCGGAAATTGTCCGAGTTCGACTTCATTGTCAATCGAAACACACCTATCACACAAGTATGCTCCTTGCTTGCATCGAAGCTGTTATCTTCGGCATAACTATAGTAGCCAGCCTTTTTAAGCACAGCATCAGCAATATAGTCCTTACGTGTACGGTTGCTCTCAACTATAGCTTCAATAAGGTTTTCAGGCACGTCCTGATAGTTGGCAAGAAGCTGCTTGGTGTCCTTAGGCAGACAGTAGCCACCATAGCCGAACGATGGATTATTATAATGTGTACCGATACGTGGGTCAAGTCCTACACCCTCGATAATAGCCTTGCTGTCCAGACCCTTCATCTCTGCGTATGTATCAAGTTCGTTGAAGTAGCTTACACGCAACGCCAGATAAGTATTGGCAAACAGCTTCACAGCCTCTGCCTCCTTCGTTCCCATAAAAAGGCAAGGGATGCCCTTATCGAATGTTGAATGTTGAGCGTTGAGTATTGAGTGTTCGCCTTCTTCACGATTACCGATAGCACCTTCTAAGAGTAAAGCGGCAAATGTCTTGGCAAACTCCTCCGACTTTGGATTGCTGACAGCAGCTATTGCGACATTCTCCTCTTTCCACTCCTCGTTCTGCTCTGTAGGGAGCTGTTTGGGATAGCCCACTATGATACGTGAGGGATAAAGATTGTCGTACAATGCCTTGCTCTCACGAAGGAATTCAGGCGAGAACAGCAGATTGAAATGCTTGCCCTTGAGCGAAGGGGTTGTCTGGAATTTATGTGCATACTTCACATATAGGCCGCGACAATAACCTACGGGAATGGTCGACTTGATGACCATTACTGCATCAGGATTTGCCTCCAGCACCAGGTCGACAACCTCCTCTACATGTGATGTGTCGAAATAGTTCTTTACTGGGTCGTAGTTGGTAGGAGCCGCAATAACCACATAATCAGCATCAGCATATGCAGCCTTGCCGTCAAGAGTGGCTATCAAAGTTCCCTTACCTTCTTGCACTGACGCACAGGTCTCATTACCTACACAAGGCAGAATATTCCTGTCTGCCAGATACTTTTCGATATACTCGTCTTGAATAGGCGATATACGATTGTTCAGTTTCTCTACCTTTTCGGGTATCACATCTACAGCCGTAACATGATGATGCTGAGCAAGCAATGTAGCAATACTCAAGCCCACGTAGCCGGTTCCTGCCACAGCCACCTTTATATCTTTGAATTCACGCATACTTGTTTAAATCTATATGTTGTTGTTTTTAGCATGTAAAGATATACATTTTCGGTGAGACTGCCACAAGTTTTGGATTCTTTTTAGAAAGAACACCAATTTAGGGCACCCTCTCTCCTATTACATATCCTCCATAGACAAACCCTTATACTCTATGTTGTATTTCTTAAATCTTCCTGTAGTCTGGAAGAAGTGTTCGGCCTTTTCTTTCACAATACCGATGACCACATCCTTAGCTTGACGCTTAACCTCATAGAAACAAACTGTTTGCTCTATTTCGTCGGCAGCTATTGCATGCTTATTTGCGAAACCTACATTTAGGAAACAGACATTTCAGAAACATCACTATTTTTTCACCATTCACTGCAATAAGAAATCTTGTATCACTCGATTCCAATAGTCCCAAGTATAGCCCACAGAAGGATGGTTTACTGCCATCACCTTCACCTGCCTGCCATTACTTAGGAAATAAGCACCAGTAGCAACATGATAGCCATCCACAACTATGTCTTCTCCTTCCCTCCAGCGTTCTCCAGGCATATTGCTCCAAAGCCTTTTGCCCCACGCAATGACATACTCTGGCTGATACTTATCCATAACCTCAAACAGAGCATCACCTACCTGACGATATTATGCTGACGTTCCTGCCTCACGTGGTCCACCCATTGCCACTTGCAGATAGTTGAAGAAGACAACGGAATTCCATATCTTCAGCCTCATCGTCTGGTCTGTCTCTTTACCTACAAGTGAACGCTCAAATTTCACGAACGTCCGCATCCAGTTCTGCCGCTCCTTGCCATCGTCAAGATAGTCCTTGATAACGCCTTGTGTAAAACTGGCACACTCCCTATGCAGACAACAGTTGCCACAATCGCTGCAACCCTCATCACAATAATGGCTCTCGCCTAATATCATTATTCGCTTACCGAATATGCCTCAGCTGGCATAATACTTGCCGACAAAAAGCTGAAAGAAAATGTTGTTCGCCACAACTCAATAGTCATTAGTTTTTATATTTTATACCGAATAAAATATGATTACAACAGAGTGACATCAGTTTCTATGCGCTCTGGAGTAAAGCAGATGGTCTTCAGCTCCACCTTCTCAAACACTTTCTGCAATTTGTCAATATCTCCAAGGCGCAGCTTTACGATATTGCCTGACGTCTGTTCTACCCAATCAGCCTTCTCCGGCACAAGTTTCTTGGCATAAGAGATAGCAGGTGAAACAAGTAAGTCGATACCCATCTTGCCATCATACGACAAGAACAAATCAGCGCCCTCTATCTTCTTCACGATAATGTTTATACCTACCGACTTGGTAAAGCCAAACACCTTGATAGGTACTGAGACAGACATAGTAGCCTCATCAACATACCCAAGATTCACTGTCTTATGAAAATGACTGGCTACATAATCCTGCAGCTCAGTATAAGTAATTGCTAACTTCATAATATATAGTTTATCTGATAGTAGCGGAGGTTTCCAGCCTCCGCCACACCAAATTTTACACAAATCAAGACTTTTTCTTTGAGAACAAGTCTATCAACTTACCTATAATGCCTTCAGAATTCGGACAAGGATCTTCAAAGATATCGCCACGGCGTCTAAGCTCATCCAAGATTTTGCTGTCTTTGTTTGCCATACTTGTATAAATTTTAAATTCGTTATTAATCTAACTTTAAAGTGCTCAGTATTATATTTCTTAAATAATATTTCATAATAGCTATGATACTCACATATAATTTCTATTGTAATGGTTAAAACAACAAACCACATAGTGGAACAATTGGAGATAGTTAGGAGAATATTAAATGGCGGAGGTCTCATGCCTCCGCCATTTGATTCTCTAACAGTTTTTCTTACGCTATCCTAATTATTCTTCATCTTCATCCGCCTTTGGTCTTACATTTATAGCATAGGTGAAAGTGCCTCCTGTTTTATAATTCGGTCCTTCCTTCTTTTCGAAGTATACTTCCTCATTCTCGTCATAGTCACATTCTTTTGGACTCCACCCAGACTTGAATCCTTCCTTATTGTCAATAAGATAAGATCTTGTACCAACACAGACACGTTTGCAGTCTGCATCAATTTTGCCAACAAATGTCCCATTCTTATCAATGCCCGTATTAACATTATGTTTGAATTCTCTGGGCCTATTAGCCTGGAGTTTTTCAAGATCGAGTTTTCCCACAACTTTGACACCCAAACTAACAGACGTGTCTTTCACACTTTCACCAACAGACTTGGTGGTTTCGGTCTGGCTAACAGGTGTTTCTTGTTCCTTGTCATCATTTATTGGGGCAGTCTTTACTTCTTCCTCCTTTACAGTCTCAGCTAACTCTTCTATTGTCAGGTCTGTTTCTGTATAGGTATCATATATCCTTAACCCATCATAGCGAAATCCTATACTTCCAGTTATAAATGTTTTGCGTTCATCTCTTAGACTGTCATATTTATTGTCTTTATTGGAAAAGAAAGCTTTCAATTTTGGACCACAGTTAGGAATTATAGCATATCCCTTTTTGCCGTCTATTTCTTCTATTCGCGCCTTTACCATCTTTCTTGCATCTTGTTGTGACGGTAGCAATATGCAACGTACATCATCTTCTTCTCCTAAAAATGCCAAACTGTTTATTGAATTTATTTCAAAACGGTCAGCAAGTTTTGTCGCTTCCTCAAAGTATTTCTTTGCTTGTTCAACATATTCATAGCATAATTTCTCGCTGTTTATAGCCATCGCACTGTAGCAGACTGCAAGATAGAATATGGCTTTCAATTTTCCGCTTTGTGGTCTGTCATTGTTCTCACACAAAGACAGCCATTCTTGCAACAATTCTATGGCATCGTCAAAATTAAATTCATCGCTGCTACTCATTTTGAACCAAAATAAATTCTCATAGCAGCTAACGTCGCCTTGCATCCGCAGATATTTTAGTACCTCACCTATCTCGTTTCTATCTTTACCTTTTAGCTTTCCCATAGCAAATGCGGTGTAATAGCGTCGCCTTTCCTGTTTTAATCCTTTTGTACGGTAGTACAACATGGCCTCTATTTGTTGTTTGCCAAAGAAAGTCTTTTTCTGCTTATCTTCTGTTTGTCGGTAAAGATTGCGATAGCGATCTACAGCTTCTGATGCATCTCCCAATACTTTATATTGGAACATCTTGATTTTTTCATAGATAAATCTTGACTGCTTCATATAGTCTACACTATCTTCGTAGGCTTGGCATATATTACCCAACTGTGATAGGCTATTGTTCAACAGTTCTGAAATTTCCATATACTTTTCTTCCTCGTCACAAAAAGAGAAGTCTTCCGAACCTTTCAACTCTTTTGCGAATTCTAAGCATACCTTATAAAGCACGCATATTGCAGTATAGCCATATGGACTTGCAGGATTCAAACCCTGACTCGTCTCAAAACCATATTTTGCCTTGTCTGCCCAACCGAGCATACGCAGCTCTATATCATCATAGTCAAAGTCTACCTCATTCTTCAGAACTGCAAGTTCCTTTCCTAATGCTTGTATCTTTCTTAAATAAAGCATTCCAAGAATGTGATAGTTATCATCAACCCCCGGGCTTGTCTCTATAGCTCTACGGATATATTTTTCTGCTTCGTCATATTTTCCATCATCCGATTTCGTATCCTTCTCAGAGTATGTCTTCTCAAACAGATAACGACCAAAATGTCCCATATAGGCTGTGTCATTGGGGTAAGCCTCTATTAGTCTCTTGTAAATACTATCAGGCAGGGAGCCCTCGTTTAACACATCCTCTATGAGCTTTGAAAACTTTGTCTTATCATCATCGGAGACATTCTTGAAATTGGACCCTCGTCGCAAAATGTACATGGCATGTAGCATCTCAGCGTCTTTTTTACCTATCATAGGTCCCATATTGCTACATTCTTCAATGAATTCCTTTGATATGTTAGGCAACTTTGATTTCCATTCCTTTCCCCAAACTGCTTGGAGAATAGGCTCACAAAATGCACTAAATCTCGGACGCCAATATCCATCCGGTCTGCCGGATTTGTCTTCTGTACAAAGCAACATCTTCTCAAGCGCATTTTTTATTTCCTTTACGTTGCTTGACTTTGCTATATCTGAAGGATTATATAGATTCTCCACCAGATTCTGATTCAGCGGTTTTTCACCGTAATAGTTAGCAAAAGCTACAAAACCACAGAATCTTTTCAACTCATCTGAGAAATGAGATTTGTTTATATATTCCTCAGCATAGTTGAATAGTAATTCGCCTTTAGTAGTATTATTGTTCAGCAATAAAGGAAAATCTACAACTTCCAACTCTGATCGCAAATCAGCCTTTGACGAAGGAAATTTATTTTGACCTATAGCTGTAGCCCGCTCCTTATATTTTGTGAAGAAAAGTTCGATTTCCTCCTCACTCAAATTTGATGGTAATGTTGTAGTGTTATCTCCTCCATTAATGTTCTTTTGGCCAGTTCTGAACAATCGTAGGAATAGCACCTTGCGATTATGTTTATACATATTGCGGTATAACATGCCAAAAGAATCTTCAGATATATTACCACTGTCAATAATTGCGACAATAAATCTGTTGTCCATTTTTTCTGATAGCTTGTTCAGATATTGTATGGTATAGGAGTTGTACTCATCAAGAAATACAGGTATACAGACAAAATCATTGCCTTCTGCATTGCATTGATTATACAAATCATAAGCAAGTCGTCGTACCATAGTGGTTGCACCAGCTCCAGGATTATGCTTCAACTTGTATTCCAATGTATTGTTAGGAGCTTTCCGAATCAATTCAATGATTTTATTCTTAAATGCACCATATTTGTTACGTTTTATGTCATAATCCAGTTCCAATTCTTTCCATGTTATTTCAGAACCGGCATAGAAATCCCCAACCTCACCTTTTGAGGGCAAACTTCTTGGTATAAAAATATTGATACCTGCTTCATTGTATATATCTAAATCTTCCTCACTAAAGGTGATTGTTTTTAATGTCGATTGACAGCAAGACAAACTTGTCTCTTTTGAAGGAATTGTTTCATTGACAAATCTTAAAAAATCAGCAATTGTGATGTGCTTAGCAATATTTATTGTGTATCCACAATCAACCTTCCATACATTAAGTTCTCTTTGCACCTCTGAATTTTGAGACAAAGAGAATATTTGTTTGACACGACTTATGGCTATTTCCTCGTCACCAAATACAGAGTCCAAGCGATCAAAAATGTGCGTTGAATAACCCTTCTCATCATTAAAGTTCATTATGAAATAGTTGTCTGTAGAATTCTTTTCTACAATTCCTTTCAAAACATTTAACAGCAAATTGTATCGCTTTATTCTCCATTCTTTGTATGTGTAGGTGATTCCTTCACCTCCGTCTTTATCTCCTGAAGCAAAAAACCAATTCAACATATACTTTCCAGAAGTACATTCGTCTTTCGTTTTGATTATACGAATACTTGAGGAACTATCAGCTGCTATGCTTGCAATTATGTCATCACTATCATTTATACCAAAGTCAATGACTATAGCACATGGCAATTTAAAAAGAGCTTCAAGCTCTTCGCTTTTTAAACCAGGATTTTTCCTAGGGAGGATTATTATGAATTTAAATCCACCCTCATTCTCCCCGAAACGATATGTCTCAGTCAATATTTCTTTCAGTTCATCTACCAGTTCTTGTCTAATTTGATTAGGTGTATCTATCTCTATGGATTTAAGATTGTCGAATATATTTTGAAGTTCGGGGGTTATATATCCCATTTGCTTGATAAAGTCAAAAAACGCAGTTATTCCTGCGGCAGCATTTATAGCCTGGTTAGTTTTATCAAAGCCAGATGGATTCGAATGGCTTCCAAATGTACTTGCATCGCTAAATAAGTTTAGTAATTTACTCAAGTTTCGGATTTAGACTTCAAGCCGTTTGAGC
>UMGV01070116.1_pt1 | contig 13696 bp, 10 predicted proteins | sample 1965361 | NCBI WGS metagenome assembly UMGV01 (sample SAMEA4836081, study PRJEB28245) | human gut metagenome | biome: gut microbiome; material: fecal sample | place: Denmark | collected 2008
TTAATGATCTAGTAGCAACATTTTTCATAAACTTAGCGTAATTATTTAAGTAATAATGCTGAAAATAATTATCAAAAAAAGGAGGATCACTCCTCCTTACAACACTTCCCCATTACTACTTATTACATTCTTATACCATTCAAATGATTTCTTCTTAATTCTTTTCATATCCTTTAAGTCATCATTATCTCTATTCACATAAACAAAACCATATCTCTTCTTCATCTGTGCACGACTGCTTAATATATCAATAGGATCCATGATAAGTATCCTCTGCAATCCACACCTTCTTCTACAGCTATCTTCATCTCTTCAATATGTTTTCTCATATAATCAATACGATAATCATCATTAATAACACCATCTACTAATAGATTATCATAGCCATAACCATTCTCAACAATATAGATTGGCATTTCATATCTATCATAAAGTTGTCGTGAACTACCCTAACTTACGCTTCGCTTAGAAGTCAGGGCTTCTTGCTTCAACCACCACTGCCTGGCTAGCGACCTTATGGTACTGCCCGGACTAAATGATGTCTACAAGCGTTATATTCGGCTAATTCCTAGCCTATATGTTTTATACTGATTTCAGTATACATAAACCTTCAAGCTTTATATTGATGGCTGCATTCTGATCTCTGCTCATTGTAAAACCACAGTCACAGCTCATCGTTCTGATGTGCAGATCCTTCATCTCACTGTGAAACTTGCCACAGCAGTAACAGATCTGACTTGATGGAAACCACTTATCTACCCTGATAAGATTTTTTTTCATTCTATTAAGGACATACTTGAATTTCAAGGAACTAACTCTTGAAAAGAAAAGCTATGGAAATGGTATACCTTCATCTTCATCACCAGGTAATTCAAACTGTGAACTTTCTCTTTTGATTCTATGGTATTCTTTAATGACTAGATCAATAGATTCATAATCTTCTAATAATTCATAATGTTCAATGAGTTCATCTAGCTGTAAACTCGTTTTCAAATCATTAGGTCCATATAATCTCATACATGATTCATAAGCCATCTTAGAATATCTCACTGCCTGTTCATAGTTATTCATCTGCAATCAGACTTAAAATTGTAATACTTACATAATCCTCTCCCTTTAATCCTACTCTTTCCTTATAATCATCTAATAGTTCTTCAATTGTTTTCTTTTTTCATATCTATTTACCTCTCTTTACCTATAATATATTTTTCTCTCATTTTTCCCTTTATTTGTACTATAATATTAACAGGGGGTGAGGTATATGAATCCAATACTACTAAGAAATGATGGTCCTATAGAAAATGATATCAAGCCTTATTGTTTAGATGGTAAAGATATAAAGACGGCTTTGGAAGATATCAAGAATAGTCTTCTTTTTTTATCTGACAAAATCGAAGGTGAAGAGGAAGTAAAAGTGATAGAATTACTCACCAATCTTATTTATTTAAGAAACAGCATATCACCAAAGTTTGTGAAATGTACTAAATCAGAGTTAGACAAGTTATATAAGTATTATAAAGTAGAAGTAATCTCTGAAGATTGTTTTTCTAAAGTGAGTTCTAATAGAGATTTTTTAAAAGAAATAAATGATCGTACTGATTATATTTTCTTCAATAAAAAACGTAAACTTACTACTCGTATAAAAGTTTTTGATGAGGAGAAGTCTATTCAAAGACAACGTGACTACGAAAAGGAAGTAGATGTAATATTAGATCCAGATAAGGTCTATTCTCCTATTGATATGAATAATCGAGTCAATGAACTCAGTTATCAAGAGTTCTTAAGAAAAAATATTATCTATAAATTAAATAGAGTGCCTCTTGATCGTATGTTAAGTTTGAAAAAAGATAATAATATGTTTGCTGATTGTCCTTACTTTTATGATATTGATGTATCCAATATGTTCCGTAGAAGGCACAAAACATCAGGATATTATAGTGTATTCAATGAATATCATAATAGAATCAATGATATGTTAGATCAGCAGAAAGATGACAAGTATATCCTTGAGCAAGACTCTTTATTACGCAAGAAACAATATAATGGTTATGTTGTATTTAAAAGTGATGATAAGATGACTGCTAAGGATAAGGCTTCTTTATTCTATGATATCTGTTCTGAAATCGATCATATCTTAAAGGGTGTCCTGTATACTTATAAGTTAAGTGAAAGTTTACTTTATAATGATGATACAATTGTGGATGAAGAAAATATTTCTGTTGAGTTCTTTAAGAAGTTCAACTATTTTACTACTATGTATGATTGGGAAGAATTCAAGGATATTGAGAATAAGCCTAAGAAGGTGGATATTTTGAATACATTCCTTCGTTCTTATATACTTGCATGTAAAATAAATAAAAAAAATCAAGAAGAGAAGAAAGCAATGAAAGAAGAACATAGCCAAGAATCTTCTCAGTTCAAATTTCCTGAGTTAAAGAGATTAGATCCTGGTTCTAAGATGTATGATAAGTATAATTGTGAGTTTATCCGTGAACTTGCAGGAAGTTTTGAAAAGGTCTCAGGATTAAATAGAGCTGAATTAGTTATAAAATTTTCAATGTTGTATACGATTCCTCTTATTAAGAGTTATTATGATGAACTCAAAGATTTGGAAACTGAGGAACTGACTGCTTCAATATTAGAATCTCAAAGAATGACAACAAGAAATATGAAACAATTAAAAACAATTGTAAAACAGTTAAGAAAACAGTTGATCAGATTAGGTTATATTTATTTTACTTTTTTCCGTTTTATAGATAGTAAGACGTATAGAGAGGACGATATTGGTTTTACTAGCTTTCTAGAATATATCAACTCCAACATAAATTGTGATGAACCAAAGAAGTGGTATCTGTTGATTATGGGCTTCTATAAAGATTATATTGAAGAGCATAAGGATTTAATCGAATCATTCTTTAAAATACCTAAGTTACAAGAAACATTAAATCAGTATTTTGATTTATGCAATAAGCTTTATTTGATTTGTGATTATATGAATGAGAATCCTTTTAATACAATCAAACTATCAAAGAATGGAACAACTGTTTATTACTATAATGAAATAGACTTGATGCGTGATTTCCAAGGTCGATTAAGTAGAAATATGGGTAAGATTCTTAATGAGAAAGGTGATGAGTCATATGAGCGCTGATTTAGAGATGGTTAAAACATATATTAAGTACTTAAAATCTTTTTGTCCAACACCTGAAGAAAGAGAGTTTCTAGAGAAACATAAGAAGGATATTCTAGAAAATGATTATTATCATGCTTTGGTGAATGAGTCTATTAGAAAGAACAATTATAATGAAGAGTATTGTAAGAAGAAAGAACAATTCAAGGGTATTGAGATTGTTGAGTCACTTACAGAAATGATTGGTTCTTTTGTGATTGATGGATTAAACAACATTAAAGATATCAAGAATAATATGGATGCTTCACTACAGTTGAATCAATTGTCGCTTTGTGGATCTAGAGGAAGTAATGATACAGATGATCATACTATTTATTTAGAGTATTATCCTGAAATGAATGCATTGAATATCTTATCTCCAGAAAAACTTAACTTTATTGTAGAGGTCAATGATAAAGAAGTGGCTGCAGAATATATTGATTTTGATACACAGACAAATAGGTATTCTTATATGGTAGAGAATATTCATAAGAATGTTAAGATAACAATCGATATTAAGACTAATTAAGGGCAGGCAGCTGCCCTTTTATTGTGTTCTCAAATGAGAACACTATTGTGTATTTTTGCATCAGTGTTCTCAAATTTGAACATAAATTAAATTGAATACGATACTATGATATAATTCAATCAGAATAGAGGTGAACAACATGATTGAAAGAAATGACTACTTGAAACAGTTATTATCCTGGAAAGATCAAAGTATTATAAAAGTACTTACCGGAATTAGACATTGTGGAAAAAGCACAATTTTGAAATTGTATCAGGAGTACTTATTAAATAATGAGATTAATCCTTCACAGATTGTTTCTATTGATTTTGAAAAACTTGAGCATGAAAATTTACAGGATTACAAAAAAATCTACCAATACATCAAAGATAGATTAGTAGATAATAAGATGATGTATATTTTTCTGGATGAAATACAAAATGTTCCTTCTTATGAAAAAGTGGTAGATAGTCTTTATTTAAAAGAGAATACTGATATCTATGTTGCAAAATCTACTGCCCATATGGTTTCTAAACAACTAGTCACATCTTTAAATAATCAATATATTGAAATACCTATTCTCCCTTTATCATTTAAAGAAGTTTATAATCCACAAACAGATAAAGAAGAAGCTTTTCAAAAGTATATGAAAACAGGTGGTTTCCCTTATATTAATCAAATACAATTACAAAATGAACAAATTGATATGTATCTAGAAGGAATCTACAATACTGTGATTGTAAAAGATATTGAAGAAAGAATTAATAGAAAGAATTCAAAGAATGTAACTGATATTGCGTTACTTAAAGCTATATCCAAATATTTATCAAGTGTTGTTGGAAGTCCTGTTTCTATACGTAGTATTACTAATTATTTCAAGTCTAATGAAAGAAAGACTTCTCCTAATACTATCAGTAATTATATTGAAGCATTGTGTGAATCTTACCTTTATTATCCAGTAGAGGTCATGGATATTTCAGGCAAAGAAGTCTTAAAGTCAAATAAGAAATACTATATTGTAGATCCAGGAATTCGTAATTATATTCTTCCAAAGCAATTCTATGATTTGGGATTCACAATTGAAAATATTGTGTATCTAGAATTACTTAGAAGAAGATATAATGTGAATATCGGACGAAGTGGTCGTACAGAAGTCGATTTTATCGCAAAAAGAAATGATGTATATACTTATATACAAGTCACTGCATCACTTGTAGACGAAAATACATTCAATAGAGAAATTCGTCCTTTGAAACAAATTGAGGATAATTATGAAAAAATCATCCTTACTTTAGATAGATATACATTAGGAAACTATGAAGGTATCAAAGTGATCAATATAGTTGATTGGTTATTAGAAGAATAGGCTGTAGCAACGAGGTTTGCGACAGCCTATTTTTTAGGCGCCAAATTATATGGTGTAGCTGAAAATATCGATTAAATCATATTGAAATCTTTATATCTAATCAGTTTTAAGCGCCTTATTATTTAATGTCCTTGAGATGGGATCTCACATTAAATAGTAGATAGCCTTCTTAGATCAAATATAAAGAAAAAGAGCTGTAACGCTCAAGGTAGTAGTAAGTACTGTCTATTCGTTGCAGCCCCTTTATAGTAATTAAAATAAGCTTATCCAATGATAATCTTTATTGTATAGAAGTGTATCTCTATAAGCAGATGTATTTATTCAACGTTTTTTCACTATTTATATTTTTATTATCTATTGATTAATATCAAGGCTGATACTTTCTAAAATCAAACGGATCTTCTCGCTCAAAAATCTGAGCCCATCTTGCAGATATAAATCTAGCATATTTGAAGTCTTCTAGTCCATAATCACCAGATGAATAAGCATCATTGCATTCTACTACTATTGTTTTATGATCACTTGTCACACCAATATCAATAATGCAGGCTGCTGGTCTTTCTTCCCATGTTCTAAAATCCTTCATAATCTGATCAATGACATGTGGATCATATGTATAATGATAATCCCCTTTATATGGCTTTATATCATAAATTTCATCATAATAAATAAAACATCGCCATTCTCTTCTAATATCTATTGCTTCACTGCATATGACTTCATAGTTTTCTTCACAATTACCACATCCAACTAAATCTTTGATACTCTTTATAACTTTTCCTGTAAATACTTTTGACTTAACCGGTTTAACAAACCATCCAGCAGACCATTTTTCCACATGAGAAGAAATAGAATCAATCGTATCATACCAAATCTTTCGTCCTAAATACTTCTTTAAGCATTCAGGATAATCATCAACATGAACATCATCATACCCAAACTTTCTAAATATTTCTTCACATTGATAAATATAATCAACTACTATATCTTCTTTTGTAACGACATCGTATATATCATCTAATAGTTCATAGGGTATGATTTCACAGCCTAATTCACTAAAGCCATATATCGCTTTTGTAAATGTTTCACTTTTCCCAATAACTAATCCAGAATTAGAATTCTTATTACATTTCACATAAACCTTCATATGTTTCACCTACTTCTTGTTGTTCAAATATTTATAGAGTATTTTATAATACGTTTCATAATCAAGAGAATATGGCAAGCCTGAAACTCCATCTCACATTTATTATACTCTATATTTTATTATTATGTATAGAGTTAGACTTCTATGACACCTTTAATTAGGGGTTAAGATAAATTATTGTAAAGTATATGAATGATATTTTCCGAGTATTTCTTTTTCAGTATTATAAGCTCTTAGAAATAATTCTATAGCTTGATGATGATCTCCAGCATGAGCATAATAAGCAGCAAGATTGTTTAATCTTGCCAACGTGTCTTAGTGATGTAAGCCAAGTATTTGTTCTGATATTTCATATACCTGTAGACCACATTGTATGGCTTGATTGCAGTCCCCTAATTTATCATAATAATCAGATAAATCATCTAATGTGCTTAATGTATCGGAGTGATTTTCTCCTAAGGTTTCTTTATAGAAAGCATATAGTTGTTGAGTTAAATATACTGCAAGATCATAGTCATTAGAATCGACTGCATCTTGGATAGTTTTTAAGAGTGTATCTACTTTAATCATAGTAAGACCTCCTTAGTTCATATTGTAAAGGACGAAGAGAAAGAATAGCAACAACTAAAAAAGAGATAGCATTTTTCATACTATCTCTCAAGAGGTAGAATTTTATGATCTTCTTTTTCTCTTAAGTAACATTGCACCTGCAATTGTCATCATAGAAATCCAGCTTGCAATTGATGTAGCATCGCCTGTCTTAGCAGGCTTCTTATCGTTAGTTGGATCTTTTGGAGTTTCCTTATCAGATTCATTTAATCCTTCTACTTTTACGATGAAGTCTGCTGAGAATGATTTTCCTTCGGCATCTGTTACTGAGATTGTAACAAGTACATCTGTATCCTTCTTAGGTGTAGTGACTTTACCATCTAATGCGATGATATCTTCAGGACTTACCTGAGTAATCTTGATGTTGTAACCTTCTGGAACCTTAGGAAGAACAAGTTCTTTTTCGCCCTTCTTAATCACTGATGGTACTTTATTACCAGCAATGATTGCATCTAAGATATCTTTTGATGAAGGTGCTGTTGGTGTTACTTCTACTTTCTTAAAGTTTGCTTTAAGTGTAGTATTTGCGTTTACTTCAAATGTATATGGATTAGAAGTACTTACTACTTTTCCATCTGTATCTGTCCAGTTTACAAATTCATAACCTTCATTTGCTGAAGCTGTTAATGTCGCTTTTGTACCTTCTTCATAAGTACCATCTGATTTATCCATAGAAACAGTTCCCATGTTCTTATCAGTTTCTACAATAACTGTATATGTCTTAACTGGTGCTTTTTCAACAGTGACCTTGATTGTAGCCTTTAATCCATCTGGATTTACTAAACCTTCTGGTAATGTGAATGTACCTTCTAATACATATGTCTTGCATTCATCTGCATTATAAGCATTCTTATTCCAAGTAACATCTACTTCTTCTGTTTCATTGTTTCCAAATGTAACAGTAATCTTTTCTGGTAGATTTAACTTATCAAATGAAGTGCCCTGTAGAACAGTCAAATCATCTAACTTCTGAATACTTGTAATCTTAACATCTGCTTCAGCAGATTTTTCAAACTTTGCAATTAAAGATGTATTACCCTTTACATTGAATGTGTATTCTGCTTTATCAGATACTTTTTCACCGTTAGGGCGATACCATCCCTTAAATACATATCCTCTATTAGGTGTTGCAGTAACAGTCACAGATTTACCTGCTGCAACTTCCTGACCACCACTTACTTTTCCACCTTTTTCTGCTTCTACATAAACAGTATAAGTGTTATTAGTTACTTCTTTATTCGCAATATTGAATTCAGAAATAGCAACCCATCCATCATTTGACTGACTTGCAACAAACTTGAATCCATAAACATTCTGTTTATCAAAAGTAAATGTTTTTTCTGACTTGTTAGCATCAAATGTTTGATCTTTAGCAACTTCTACCCATTCTCCGTCCTTCTTAGTCTGGATATAAAGTGATGCTTTAGTCACCTGACCACTGTTAGAGTCCTGACGTGGTGTAAATGATACCTGGTTGATTTCATATGCTTTATCAAACTTGATTTCAGTCCAGATACTTCCATCAGCACCCTTACCGCTTCCTGCTCCACCTGATGTAGTAGGAACCTTATCTTTTGTAGCCTGTGACCAGTCTGAATGCCAGATTGTAGAAGCTTTATTATCAAATGCCATACCGATAATACCTTCATTCTGACCACCGTGAGAAGTTGGTGTTTCTGATTCTGCTTTTCCTGTCCAAGCTGCTTTGTTGTAAAGATCTACTTCTGGTGCTTTTTCAGTGACTACTACGTTATCAATAACTGCAGAAACTGTTTCTGTCTTAGAACCGATTCTTTCTAATGGTAATGCGAAAGTTGCATTTGTGATGTTTTCTTTCTTTACAATATCATTATGAATGAATTTACCTTTTGCATCACATACATATTCACCATTAACATAAAGACTTGTCTTCTGCTGATCTGTAGTGATTGCGATATTGACTGTCTTACCTACAGGTAATTCATAATCAAAATAGTAGTTATAAAGTTCTCTTGTGAATCCTAACTTACCATCTTCCATGATTCTGATATCATGTGTTCCATAGTCAGCATCTGATTCAAATAGGATATCTCCTGGTTTAGCAGGTTTCTTTAACTTAATATCAAATGATAACTTATTTCCATTTCCAAGCTTCTTAATTGGAGAAGTGACATAACTTACGCCATCCTCTAGTACTAATGCCTTGTCTTTTACTTCAGCATTCTTACCTGTTTTAAGATCACGTTTGTTTTCAGAACTATCTTTTAAGCCATTATTGAAGTCATAGCTTTCATAGTTTTCACCTTTTTTATTTTCTTTGTAATAAGGGTTTGTATTAGGTCCTGTTCCCTTATTCTGAGCAAGTTTTGCGAGCGCATCGGCACTGCCTTTTTCCTTACCAGTCGCAGCCCATGTCTTTTCTGCATAGAATGGTAATGCATCAAAGAAACGCCAGTATAGATCAGATTCACTTAAACCTGATGCACTCTTATCGATGTTATCACTCCATAATGCAAATGCAGCACCTAACATCTGATCATCACCAGCAGGAACATACTTATAAGCGCCACCTTTAACTCTTACTTTATTTGCTTCAAACTGGTTGAAGATTCTATTTACGTTTAATAAATCTCCATAGGCATTGGCACGTCCTTTGTTTCCATTTGGAACCATATAACCAAAGTCATCAATTGTATTAATAAGCTTATAGCCCATATCATACATTTCAATACCATCTGCCCAGTCAGCTGACCAAAGGTTCATTTCTACATTATCAATAGCTTCTCTCTTAATCTGAGTCACTGGATTATCTTTGATCCAAGTTAAACCACCCCACATACGTACTGTATTTGTTTCTTTTAAGTGAGGAACTAAATCATTAACGAATCCACGATATGCTGCATAGTTTGATAAGAATTCATCTGCACCGATATGTACAGTTGTTTCTCCATCAAATACTGGATTAGCACCTTTTGTATAATCATCAAAGATTTCTTTGATCTTATCTTTTGTTTCTTTCTTAGAAACATCAAGATGGTCAATAAGTGGTCTGTTTCTATTTAATGGTGATACCTTATTCTGAACCATTAATTCTGGCCATACTTTAGTAAATGAAGTCGCATGGGCAGGAACATCAATTTCAGGTACTACCTTCATACCAAGGGCTCTTTCACCCTGAATGAATTCTCTGAAGTCCTTCTTAGAAATAGAATAGTCTTTTGCAGTAGGTGTTTCACCTTTATCGTTAGATAATCCTGATTCTAGACGGAATGCTTCATAGGCTTTAAATGCTTCATTTTCATTATCACCTTTACCATACTGTTCTAAGAAGATATAGTTATCAGATAAATGAGTCTGTAAGTCATTCATCTTATAATAACGCATTGTTCTTGCAACTTCCTTCATCATATCTAATGAAACTGGTTTACGTGCTACATCGAATAAGAATCCACGTGTCTTGAAACGAGGATAGTCACGCATTTTACCAATCTTATAGCCTTCATTGTCTTCTTTATACATCTGAAGGATTGTCTGCATACCATACATGTTACCTGTTGTATGAACAGAAGCAACATTGATACGGTCTTTCTGGATATCCATTGTATATCCTTCATCACCTAGAAGAGTATCTGGTGCTTTTAATTCAAAGTTGAATGCATGAGCCTGAGAAGCACCTTTTTTCACTGTGAGGTTAATACCTGTGAAATCTTTATAATCACGTACAAATTCATCTACAACAGCTTTTAACTTATCATCTGTATAAGTTACTGTCTTTAATGAGTTAACAGAAATCTGTTCTGTTGAGTTTGAATGCCATTCCTGGATTTCTGGAATAACAGTAGGTTTCGCATTCTTACCTGTCACTTGTTCATTAATACCTTTTACAACATAGTCAACATCTGCAGTCTTCTTTTCTTTTCCTGTAGAAGTTTCTGTAACTACATAAGAGACTTTTACATTCTTGTCAACTAACGGATGGACAATCTTACCATCAGCACCAATGATCTGTTCAAGGTCTGCACCATTGATTCTTACAGTAAATCCTTCTGGTACAGCTGGCATATCTAATGTATTCACATCTGCTTCAATTGTCTTACTCTGAGATTCAATAGAAGAGACAACAGAGTTTAAAGTAGCAGTCTGTGCTGTTTGTTCATTAGAATAAACTTCCATTTCAGCAATACTTACGTTATTCCATGATGCTGCTTCAGCAGCAAAGTTACAAAGCTTTAATTCTTTTGCTTCAATAGGTTCATTGAACTTAACAACAACTTCGTTATTATAACCGTCACCCTTCTTTGTATTAGTAAAGCTCTTTGCAAGTTTTTCTACACCATCTTTATCTTTGTATTTAATGTCAAAGCTTTTTACGTTAGATGGCATTGGAGCAACATCTCTTTCAAAGAAATGAATCTTAAGTTCCTTAACGAGAGTCAATCCAGCAAATTTAGTATTTAACCAGATATTAGTTGTTGGAGTTTCATAATCACTTGCCCAGCGGTTTGCTTTTTCTGTGCTTCCATCTTTTACTTTATCCGGACTAAGTGTATTAGCTTCACTACTTGATGCAGTGACTGTAGCGTTTGCCATATGGTTTTTATTAGGCGTAGCATCTGCTTTTTCTACAATCTTACTATAGACTTCAATTTCATTGATTCCGACATTTTTCCAGTTGATTGTACCTCCATCTGCAGAAAGTACAGTTACCTTTACTTTAGTGGCTTGATGATCTTTATCTAACTGAATGATTTCATTCTGTTTTGCCTTAGTAGTCTTTCTATATACTTCTTTATATTGTCCGTTTTCTTCTAATTCTACTTTATAGCCTAGAATATTCTGTGCATCATCTGTTCTTTCGAAATTGATATTAATCTGACGTACTGTCTTTTCTCCACCTAGATTAATTTCAATCCATTCATTGTCTGCCTTATTCTGTGCAGTTCCCCAGCGCGTCTTGATATCACCATCTACTGCTTTGTCTGGTGATGTGCTGTTTACTTCATAACTACTTGCATTAACAGTACATCCTTTAGCAAGATTTAAGTTTTCTACAGCATAGACTGGTTTTACATCAACAAATGCAGCATTCGCAATCATAACAGTAGCAACTAATCCAATAACACCTTGTTTTTTGTTCATTATCCCTTTTCCTTTCTTTTCTATATAGGACCAACAAAAAAGACCAAAGTACCCCTCTAAAAAAGAAGGTTTACTTTGGTCTTGCCTAATTCAATAGTAACAATCCTATACGTTTTTCATCATGTGAAATGATAGCACTTTCAATATACTTATTCAAGTATTTTTTTATAAAATTATCTTGCGTCTGATAAATTACTATTAAAATACTGTATTGGTAGAATATGCACTTTATCGAGGAGTATAATTATATATATAAATTATACATACAAGGAGGATTGATTTGTTATGGAATTAGGTTTAAAGGATCGAGTCGTTATCGTAACAGGAGCCGCTTCTGGTATTGGTAAAGCTATTGCAGAAGCATATGCAAAAGAAGGAGCAAAACTTGCATTAGCTGATCTAAATCTAGAAGGGTTGAATGCTTTAAAGACAGAACTAAAAGATAATGAAGTTTATATTGAAAAAGTAGATGTTACAGACGAAAAGAACTGCAAAGATTTTATTGAAAATGTTGCTGAACATTTTGGAAAGATTGATGTTCTATGTAATAATGCAGGAACAGCTTTAATGGGTGATATTGCAACATTCCCTGAAGAAACATTCAGAAAACATGCAGAACTTATGATGTATGCACCAGTGAGATTAACTAATTTATGTATTCCTCATTTTAAGAAAAATGGCTGGGGAAGTGTTGTAAATACAGCTTCTATTTTTGGTAAACAGCCTGGAGGATTAATTAGTTATGATACTATTAAGGCTGCTGATATTATGATTACTAAAGATTATTCAAATTATTGTGCAGCATTTAATGTGAATGTAAATGCTGTGTGTCCTGGCCCTGTAGATACACCGTTATGGCATGCAGAAGGACAGTTAGGTGATCAATTAGCAGCTGCTACTGGTATGAGTCGTGATGAATCTATTGATTGGTTTGCTAAGACAAATATACCAATGGGTAGATATGCTAAACCTGAAGAAATTGCATCAGCTGCTGTATTCTTATCTAGTGAACCAGCACATTATATTACTGGTGTTGCCTTAAATGTTGACGGTGGCATGGTAAAGTGCATATAGTCAACTAATAATCTATAATAACTATTGGTTTTTAAACATATGATGAAAGAATATGTCTTTTTGATAATCTGAATTGATTTTTATTAACTTTCACATAAAATGACATATGTAAATGGCACTCTGTGCGGAAGAAAACTCACGATTTATTGTCGTGAGTTTTTTCTTTGAGTAAGATTCTATTCATTTAAGTATTCATAGAGTACTTTGAAATATTGCTCATAATCTTGATGCTCTGCTAAGCCTGAAACTTGACCATCACCTGCTTCAATAATTTTCCATGAACCATCTTCTAATTCAGCATAATCAACTGTATAATATCCACTTTCCAGATGACTGTACTTTTCTAATAATTGTTGAGGTGGTAATAATGCATTTATAGATTGTCCTGAATTTCTAGTGATAGTTGCTATTTTATTGTTTACATAAAAGACTCTGTATTCATTGGTGTGGTCACCATAATACTTTAGGTTAAGATATTCCTTAATACATATTCCACCCGTCAACAAATTACCACGATACTTATAAAAGACTTCCATCCATTGATCAAATTCTTCCTGTGTAATATCTTTGTCAAAATATTTAGGAAACTCTGTACCCTTTACAGATTTAACAAAGTCTTTAACCATAAATCTACCAAAAGTGTGTTTAATACTATCAACATTAATCTGGGTATGAAGAGGATATATTTCCATTTTTGCAGTATCC
>UMGV01067155.1_pt1 | contig 13626 bp, 14 predicted proteins | sample 1965361 | NCBI WGS metagenome assembly UMGV01 (sample SAMEA4836081, study PRJEB28245) | human gut metagenome | biome: gut microbiome; material: fecal sample | place: Denmark | collected 2008
ATTATATTTTAAATCATAACTAATTACTTATTTTATTCATCATCTAAAGACATCATTTCTTGAATACTAGTTTGTCCTTTTAAAACTAATTCTTTACAAGCACTTAAAAGTGGAACCATTCCATTTTGTTCAGCACTTATCTTTATCTTATCTACTGACTTTTCTTTAGAAAGTATTAATTTCATATTCTCGTTTACATACATAATTTCATGTACAGCTATTCTCCCTTTATAACCAGTATTGTTACAATACTGACAACCTTGAGGTTTATAAATTTCAACAGGGCCCTTACAACCAAGAATTTTCGTCTCATCTATAGTTGCTTTTACTTTTTTCTTACAAACAGGACACAACTTCTTAACTAGTCTTTGAGCTATAACACCAACCAAGGCATCGGCTACTAAATAGTCTGGAACTCCCATATCAACTAATCTTACAAGAGCACTAGGAGCATCATTGGTATGTAGTGTTGATAAAACTACATGTCCAGTGATTGCAGAGCGAATCGCAATTTGTGCAGTTTCTTCATCACGAATTTCACCTATCATTATTATGTTAGGATCTTGACGCAAAATACTTCTTAAAGCATTAGCAAATGTCATATTTGCTTTAACATTTACTTGTGTTTGATTTATGCCTACCATAGTATATTCAACTGGATCTTCAACAGTAACAATATTAACATTAGATTTGTTTAGTTCTTTTAAGAAACTATATAAAGTTGTTGTTTTACCACTTCCAGTTGGACCAGTAAGTAAAACTATACCATATGGATGAGATAGTATTCTGTCAACAATCAAGTTTTCATTTTCAGTAAAACCAAGTTCACTTCTAGAATAAGAGAATGCTGATTTATCTAAAATTCTTATAACAAATTTCTCGCCATGGATTGTTGGCAAACAAGAAACACGCAAATCATATTCCTTTTCCCCAATTGTAATATTGAATCTTCCATCTTGAGGAATACGGCGTTCAGCGATATTCATACCTGACATAATTTTCAAACGTGCACAAATAGCTCCATATGATTCAATAGGAACATCAGCACGATTTTGCAAATCACCATCAATTCGATATCTAACTTTTATTACCTTTTCAAAAGGCTCAATATGTATATCACTAGCTCTAAAAGGAATTGCTTCTTTAATAATCGAATCTACCAATCTAACTGATGGATTATTAATTACATCATCTTCTTTATTTAAATTTACTTTCGTTTCAAAAGTCAAAGCTTTTTTTAATGTTTCATCATCTTTAGCATTATTTAAATCAACTAAGGCTTCACTTGTTTCCATAACAGCAATAATTGAATCAAGGTAGGCTTCTATTTGTCTTTCTAAAACCAATACAAAATCTAAACGGGTTGTTAATTCTATGAATGGCGCTGATATTCTATTGACATTAGTTATATCGCTTGTAGCTACAAGAAGCAACCCATCTTCTCTTAGTTTTACAGGAACGAATTTATTTCGTTTCATATATTCGCAAGAAAACTTATCAACAAGTTCTCTATCTATATCAAGTATATCAATATCACAATATGGCACATTAAAATAACTAGCTAAAACACTTAAAGCTACTTCTTCACTAACAATTCCTTTTTGCACTAAAAACTTCTCTATACTATATTCAGTTTCTTTAGCCTCGTTTAAATAAGCAGTAAACTCTTCTTCTTTTATTACTCCTTTTTTAAAAAAATGCTTTAGTATTTCATAATTTAAGTCCATATTTTCACCTTCTTATATTTGTGCATTACATAGTTGTTGTATTAACAGAATTAATAATTTGTAAAATTGGAGCATATACAGCCATAAATAATATAGCTATTACTACACCCATTATAAGTAACATAATTGGTTGAATAGAATTAGTAAATGATTTAATTGCAGCTTCAGCTTGATCATCAAAAAACTTACAACTTCTATTTAATACTTCTTCCAATGCTGCTGTTCTTTCACCAACAGATATCATCTGAATTAGAATATCAGGGAACAATTTATACGAATCAAAAGCCATCGTTATATTCATTCCATGTTTTATATCCTCGACTGCTAACCTAAATCTTTTTTCAATATTTTTGTTACCCAAAACTAATTCAATCTCTTCTAGGGCTTCAATTGTATCCATACCACTAGACAAAAGCAAACTGAAACCTCTGGCGAATCTTGCTGTTATTCTAGCAATATTAACCTTGTTAATTACAGGAACTTTTATTGCTAAAGTATCATAAAAATATCTACCCTTTTGAGTCTTACCAAACAGTTTTAGCAAAACAAATAAGAGCACAGCAACTAAGAATATTACTTTCCAGTTAGCCACAAAATAATCACTAATATTTGAAATTACCAAAGTTAATTTAGGCATTTCAACATCCATCTTAGCTAGTGCATCTTTAAAACTAGGTATTACCATTACCATCATTAAAACAATTATTCCAACCGTCATTAATAATAGAGCAATTGGATAAGCCATAGCTCCCTTAATTTTCTTTTTCATTTCAGCATCATTCTCATAATGATCAGCTAAAGACTTCATTACAAATTCCAATTTTCCTGAAGCTTCACCTACTCTAATCATACTTTTAAAGAAATGAGGGAAAATTCCTTTATGGTGCTCAATAGCATCAGATAGCATTGCTCCTCCCTTTACATCTTCATGAATCTTTTCTAAAACAACTCTAAAAAATTTATCATAATCTTGTCTTTTTAAAACATCTAATGTTTGATCTATAGACATACCAGCATTTATCATTATGGCAAATTTCCTACAAAATGAAGTCAAATCAAGCATCTTAATTTTACTGCCCATTACCACAAATTTCTTTGCTGGATTATCTGGAACAACCTTAGCCTTCATTAAGTAAAGTCCTTGACGAGAAAGATCAGCAGCCAACTGTTTTTCATTATCAGCTAAATATGTTCCAACAAATTTTCTTTTGTTTATATTTACAGCTGTATACTTAAACTTCTTCACTTTATCAAGACCTCCTTACTAAAACAAACTCATATATGCTTGTATTATTTCACTTCCAAAAAAACAAGAAACAATAATGCCTAAACAAAGATATGGGGCAAAAGGATATTCCTTTCCTTTACCATAACCCTTTGACATTTTTATTATTATAATTATCAAACTTGCAACTACACATGCTATACAAATTGATAAAATGCCATTTCCAATTCCTAATAATAAACTAGACGACATTATTAACTTAATATCACCGCCGCCTATTATTTCTTTCTTTATTTGTCTTTCAAACACATAAAAAAGAATAAAAAATAAACCACCTAAAACTGTAAAACCAATAACTTTAGATTGCCATGTGTTTGTATCATTCCATTCGAAAAATATTGCAAACACAGCACAAACAAATACAATAATTTGTAATGAATCAGGTATTATCATATGTTCTAAATCTATAAAAGAAATACATACTAGTGTTGATGATAAAACAAACATCATCCCCATATAATAAATATTTCTATCATAAAAGCACAAAACGCAAAGCGCCCAAAGACAAGCATTCATTGCTTCAACTATTGTATATCTAAAAGAAATTCTTTCTTTACAATTTCGGCATTTTCCTCCTAAAATCAAATATGAAAATATTGGTATATTATCATACCATTTAATTCTAGCATTGCATTTAGGGCAATGTGAAGGCGGAGTAGCTAAACTCATTTTATTTGGTAATCTATATATAACAACATTCAAAAAACTACCCACACAAAGACCAATAATAATTGCCATAGTTAATACTATCAGTTTTTTTTCATCCATTATTAACTCCTATTTTACATATATATCCATTTCATAATTCTTGGTCTTTCTCCTTCAATTACAAACTGACATTCTAAAACTTCTTTATTATCTAAAACTTCAAATACTATTAAAGTATATTTACTTCCATCATTAGTAGTAACGCTCTTAAACTCTTTTCTACTTTTGCCATATTCAAACTCATATACATTATTAGCATCAATTCCTAAAATCAAATTATTTACTTCTTTTTCATAAATGTTATCAATAAACAATCTTTCTTTTTGTTTATATAAAAATATGTTATTTACTCTAGCACTAGAAAAACAAGCAACTGATATCATAATGGAAAATAAAAACATTAAAGTAGCAAACCCTATAGCCATCTCAATAGCTATGCCTTTATTATTCTTGAATACCATAATAATACCTCAAGATTTCTTCATTTTTCTCATTATATGCAATAATTGATAATCCCTCTTTTACATCCATTTTCAAAGTGATTTTATTTTCCTTTAATGTTATCTTTGTATCATCAATATTAACACTTTGATATATATCACTTAAATTGCTACTAAAATTGTCACGACTGTCTTTATATACCTCAACAACACTATTTGAAAGCAAACTAGCTCTTGCTTCGTTTCGTATTTTATCATTAACTAAAATACTTGAACTAATAATTGTTGTGACAGCCATAATTATTATTACCATTAATGCCATAGCAATAACTGCTTCATATACTGTCATACCTTTTTTTTCAAATAGTTTCATCTAATCACCTCTATAGATAATCTTGTTTAGTAATTTTATTTGGATACAATACTCCATACATATCTAAACTATACAAGTACTCTTCAGGAATACCTAAATTATGACTGAAAGGAACAATATTCATATCAACCTTTGCTAATAAATCATGATACTTTATTGGCATATTAATATATACATTATCAATCAAAAAATCACTGCCATTATTTTCATAAGATCTTTTTACCAAAGCTATCCATTTAAGAAATATTTTAAAATTTTCTTCCAAATAATCTAATCCTTGATCTTTATTTTTTATTTCATCATTTGAATTAATAAAACTACTTTTCATAGAAGATATATCTAACCCCTTTGCTTTAGCTTCAGACTCTAAGATTACCTTTTCGCTAAAGTCATGATTAAATATTTTACTTTCAGCTTCTAATTTAGTTGAATTTAAAATATTTTCACCAAATCCTAAATAATAATAACCACTACATTTTCCCTTATCACTTATTGTAATAATTGAATAATTGTCTTTAATATCTAAAAACAAATAACTTTGATTAAATAATTTACTATCAAAATGACTTATACCACTTATCAAACTATTAGAAGCAATAGTAACTCCTTTAGGATACATTCCTATATCACTAAATATTGAATACAACTTCTTAATTAATTCCTTCTTAACAACTCTTACAAGATATGTTGATATCTTTTTATTACTATGAATCAAACAACTTCTAGTCAATAACTCATTCTTATGCTTATATGAATCAATCTTTTTAATTTCCAAAGAATCATTCATTATATGCTTTTTAACAGTTGGAATTTCTATCAAATCATAAGTAAAATACTCATTAGGTAAAGATATATATAAGCTTGTCTCATCTTTATAATTCTTATAATACTCCGTTTCAACAACCATATTTACTAACATTTCATAATAAGCATCACTAAAATCGGGAAATTCATATCTCTTTGTATTAATAACAATACTAGAATAATCCTTACTATCACAAGTCATTACCTTAACAATCTTATTTTGAATATTAATATTTAAAATAATTGCTTTAGTTTTCTTACTTAAAAATCTTTGATATATCTCTTTACCTTTTTCTTTAATTTTATCAATTAACATATCATCACCTATTTGCTTCTTTTACTTATTAAAAAATCATATACTTGATCATCATTTGCCACAAGAATACATTTAAAAATATTATCTTTTACCTTAACAAAACTTAAACGAGAAAAATTCTTGCACTCTACCTTTCCAAGTTCTTCACTACCAGAAATAAAACAAATATAATTATCCTTTAAAACAAAAGAATAGTCCTTACCATTACTACTAATTACTAAATTTTCCCCATTAACATCATATATATTACTATCCTCATCAAAATCATGAAATCTTTTCACTATGAACTCATAACATATATCTAATTCATTCACCATATCATTCTCAGCTTTACTTTTACTAACTATCTTGCTAACAACATTCACAGTAATAATTGTCATAGAAGCCATAACTATGCAAAGCGCTAAAACTACAACAAGTTCTGAAATTGTAAATCCTTTTTTATACTTAATAGTTATATCACTCATGTCTAGCTCCATTTTTTCATACTTAATATAATTATACACTTTTTTCATAAAAAAGTAAACCATCAAACTCATTCTTTTAAAAATAGGCAAATAGATATCTATTTGCCTATCATACCAAAGGCATATACCATACACCTTTTTAACTTTTCTAAACCACTTAACTATTAATTAGCTTTTTTTACTATCCAATATCCATCAACTTCAGTTGCAGTATAGCCTTTATCAACGTAGTTTGTATTTTCACCATCAGCAGAATTCGACTCTGGATTAAATCCTTTGAACTTTCCACCTTTAATTTTCATAATAATCTCATTGGCATTTTCATCAAGACAATTTATTGTATATGTATAGTTTATTTCACTCTTTCCTTCAGAAACATAAGCTACTTCAAATATACCATCTTCAATAGTCAAACTACCTTGTTCTGCTTGAATAGCAGATGCTGATTTAGTTTTGTAAGTACCACCTTGAATGATTAATGTGCCTTTTTTGCTATTTTTTGTACCTATATCTAAACAATATAATTCACGTGTTGATACAATACTTCCTGTCTTTTCTGCACTTGAATCCATAATAGTTAATGTCATATTGTTATTTTGTACATTGATTAACGCTATTGTATTTTTCCATATGCTAAAGTTTGTACCTTCTGTAATTTTATATCCGTTTAAATCAATTACCAAATCACAGTTAACAGTAATATATTTCTCCAAATATACATCTTGTAAAAGTTTTACTTTTGTATAAACTGGATTAAATGAAGAAAAATTATTTGGTAATGCTATTACCTTTATAATTTTTCCATCTGATTTTGTCAATTCTGCTACAAGTCTATCTTCTCTAATGTTTGAAACAAATTCATTACCTTTTTTTGTAACAAAATATAAACTGCTATCTAGTGGTTCACACTTTATTGTCATTGCACCACTGCCTATATTATTAATCTTTGCAACTTTCATTTTGGTTGTTCCACTTAATGTAGCATTTTTGTCAATATCAAAGAATAAATTGCGATATGAATCGTAATTAGTTGTACCATAATCAGAACAATTAATTGTAGCATTTTTCTTAACACTAATTTGTTGTTCGGTTAATGTAGTAATTAGTTTAGTAATATCATTGCTTATTACATAACAGTCTTTATTATGGATTGTTGCAGAAGCAACATAATCGCTAGGAATATTTGAATCAATTGTTGCACCCTCACCATCAATAATTACATAAAATCCATCAGCAACAACTTTATTATTATTTATGCCCCAATTAGAAAACTTACCACCAGAAATTCTTGTAGGACTTGTTCCTATCCTTGGCATAACAAATTCTCCGCCATTGATTATTATTTCTCCTTTAAATGTACCACTACTAATAGTATTATTCCCCGTGTTTAAATAGCCATCGTTGACTGTCAGTTTTCCCTTCATACCCACTTTTATTCCATAACCATATCTAGATTCTATGTTTGCATTATTAATTATCGTTTTATTTCTAGAATAAACAACAGTTGAAGCACTACTCATACTATTATTTAAAACTTTAACACCATCGTTAATTGTTAATAAACCAGCACTATATATAGCATATGTATATTGAACACTTTCTGAAGTTTTATTGACTATTCCACCTTTTTCACCACTTGATGAATCACTAAGCACAACAGTTGCAGTTTCCTTGATTTCAACAACTTTTGTGTCTTTGTCTGAGTATGTTCCTGATATAGTATAACCGAAAAAGTCTATCTCAATATTATCATTAATAATCAATGTATCGTTCATTAAGTCAACGTTTGCAAGTAATTTTATTTTACCACCGCTTGCTATTGCTTCTTGTAGGGTACTATATTGTTGTTTTGTTATATAAGAGTAAGCAACCATACCTTCAATAGGCGTAATAATATTATCATTCTTACTCACGTTTTCTTCAGTAATAACAGCGCTATTTTGTGCCTCAACTACAGCTTCACGTTCAATAGGAATTTCGACTTTAAAACTATCTTGTGTTGCGCCTTCCTGTATATATATTTTATTAATATTCGATTGATTTTCAGCAACTATACGACCCTTAGTTACATAAATTTGTCGTCCATTGTCATCTGAATTTCCTATAAGTTTTCCATATTCATGATATGAACCCATACCAACACTATTTACATATGCAGCCTTACCTTCACCATAATGAGATACTTTATCCCCATCTTCAGATGCAGTACCTGCATAACCATTAATAGTAATTATGGTGTTAAAGCTATTAGTACGAATAATAACTTCACCAATTATAGGAAACAAATGAATAATTCCTTGAATTTTAGCCCCGATTTTAGCCGAAAACTATGCTTTTACCTATCAAAACTAATGGTTTTATAATTTTCGCTTATTTTGAAAAGTATGGTTTCAATACTCGAAAAGTCAGGTTTCAGATTTGCCTATATCTTGAAAAGTAGAGTTTCAAAAGCAGAAAAAAAGCCCACCAGAATTCTCATCCCGGCAGGCTCAAGTATCTGCTATTTTTTTATTCATCCACTGTGACTCTTTGCATGTTGTTCATCATGTGTCGTTTGTGTTCTGTCATGGAGTGAGCATAGACGTTCAAAGTAACATTCGCATTTGCGTGTCCTAAAATGTCTGCTAAAGTTCTCACATCCATTCCGTTCTCTAAGGCTCTGGTAGCAAAGGTGTGTCGTAGTGCATGGAAGTGATGTGGCTCGATTTCCAGCTTTTCAAGCATCTCATTGTATCTCCAGCGGTAAAGCTTCGTGCTCATTCTGCTGCCGTCATTCTTGCATACTACCATTCGGCTGATCGCTTTGTCTTTGAGTTTCTTGAGCCTTTTTATTATCCAGTCCGGAAGCGGAATCTCTCTGTTGGATGTTCTGGTCTTTGGTGTGTCAATCACTGTGCGCCATTCGCCTTTCTCGTTTACGGTAGTGAAAACTGTCTTGTTGATGCACATGAAGCCTTCTCTTAAATCTATGTCTCCCCATTCAAGTGCAAGCAGCTCACCGATTCTAAGTCCTGTGTAAAGGTCAAGGATAATTCCAAAATACTCATCGTTGTTGGTTTCCTCGACAAACTTCTCAATCTTGACCTGCTCCTCTTTTGTAAAGGCTACAACTCTTCGTTTGTCTTTTGCCGAAATGCCCCTGACTCTGGAACACGGATTTGCTTCTAATAGGTCAAAGTCTACAGCGTACTCAAACATCATGTTCATAAGCGTTAAGCACATATTTACCGAAACATATCCGAGAGGCTTTCCGGTTCTTTCACTCGTTCTGGTTTTTATCTTGTTCATCACCACCTGCATTTCACGCTTTTGTAAGTCCTCAATGTTGCGCTCACCTATAAGCGGTTGGATGTTGAACTTGTAGAGGCTTTTGTACCTCACATAGGTTTGGATCTTGATTTGGTCTTTTTGGTAACACTCGATCCACTCATTGAATAATTCGTCTACTGTCATTTTAATAATCCTCCAATTTTATGAATTCTTAGCAAAGGATGCTATATTTCCTTGCCTGTTATATACATCACTCTAAAGGCTTTTTATATCAAGTCATTTGAGACGTATTTATCAGAAAGTTTTTATTTGTTGCCGATTCTTTTAAGTGATGTCATGGCTTCTTTGTTGAACTTGAAACTCTCTTTATAAATATTGATAATGTTCCCGGCTTCAGCGTGTCCTAATATCTCTGAAAGTGTCACCACATCCATACCGGAATCAATCGCTCTGGTTGCAAATGAGTGCCTTAGTGAGTTGAAGCTCAGTTTCCTTATTTCAAGCTTTATCAGAATCTGCTCAAAGCGCCACCTTAAGATTTTAGCGTTCATCGGATTACCTGAAGGCAGCGTGAACACATAGCTCGATGTGCTTCTTTCCTTAATTGCCTGTAAATCCTCTACTACAAATTGAGGTAAAGGAATAATCCTGCCTGATGCCTCGCTTCTTGGTGTTCCGTCTTCCGGCTTCCAGTGACCGCTATCATCTTTGTTTATCGTTTGTGTCTTGGTTACCGAAATAGAACCATACTCCAAATTCACATCATCCCAAGTAAGTGCCACAAGTTCTCCAATCCTGATTCCGGTATAAAGCGAAAGCAGAATGCCGTAGTTACCGTCCACTCCTTCAGATAGCACATAGCTTTCGATAGCCTTTTGCTCATCCAGCGTGAAGCTTTCAGCTGCTTTCTTTTCTTTACCGAATGGTGCGAACACTCTCTTTGCCGGATTTGAAGGTATCAGGTCATTTTCCACTGCATAATCAAAGGCAAGCTTCAATACCGCAAGTACGCACCTGACTGATGAAGTGGATAGTTCCTTTTCGGTTCTTTCGCCAAGAGTCTGCTTCAAGCCCTCCACATAACTTTGTACCGTTTTTTTGGTAATGTTCCTGATTTCCTCCTGTCCGAGTGAGTCTTTGATGTAGTTGTTGATGCAGCACTCATAGCGGATGATCGTTTGTGGCTTGATTTCCTCCTCTCTGTGAACAGTGAGCCACTCGCTTAAAAGTTCGTTTAGTTTCATAAAAAAGTACCTCCGTTTAATTTTGGTAGTACATATATTGCTCTAAACGAAAAAAATAGCAAGTTAATCGTGCCAATATAATAGATAATTTTTTGTGAACTTGAGAAATAAAAAAAGAGCCCACCAGAGATGTTACTCTCCAGCAGGCTCAATGGCTTATTCGTCTTTAGTTGTAAGCTGTTTAATAACCTGATTAGTACCCGTTGCAGCAAGACCGGAAGCGGCACCGACAATGATTGCCACCACGATATTTGCTTGCGGAATGACATCAGGAATGAAGAAGAAACAAATCACACCGGCAATGGCACCAAGACCTAACGCTATAAGCGGTATGAATCGTAGCACCTTTTCGTTGTTGTTTGTTACTTTCTTCAAAACTTCTATCAAAGCATAAATCGCTCCGGTAATAGCCGGAACTGCAATAGCTGTTAAATAGTTCATTTTTCATATCCTCCTTTTAATCTTTGTTTGCGTTTTGTTCGAGCAAGTAGTCATAAAGCTCGTTTGTTACTTCTGAGTATGCGGAAATTGCCGATTTCATCTCACCATTTGTTTTGCCGTCCCTTATTGCTATGGAATTGGCATAGGTAAGTTTACCAACGGCATCGATACTCTTTAGAATCAGAATGTTTTCTTTTGCTCTGGCTTTTGCTTTTTCTTCATCCTCTTTTTCCTTCTTTTCAAAGTATCTCTTCAAAAAGAAAAGCACCATGCCACTCACGATGCTGGATACCAAAGAAAAGATAATTGCTAATGCGTCCACTGTTCTATCCCTCCTTATTTAGATTTACCCACTCTCGTAAGGCCGTTCATCATTTGTCTCTTGTGCGCTGTCATAGAGTGAGTATAAACATTTAAGGTAACAGCGGCATTGGAGTGGCCTAAGATTTCAGACAATGTCTTGACGTCCATTCCGGACTCGATCGCTCGTGTGGCAAAGGTATGACGAAGAGCGTGGAAGTTTAAGTGTCTGATGCCTAAATCATCCAGTATCTTATTGAATCGCCACCTGTAGAGTCTTTGTGTGATCGGCTCACCGTCTTCATGCGAAATAACAAACTCCGAATTGCTTCTTTCTTTCATTTCCATAAGCATCAGAAGCATATCATCAGATAACGGTATCTCACGGTTTGAGGTTCTGGTTTTCGGTGAATCGGTAATCGTCCTCCAGTTTCCATTTTCATCAAGTGAGGTATAAACCGTCTTATTGATGTTCAGGATTCCGGAGTCGAAGTCGATATCGTTCCAAGTAAGCGCCATAAGCTCACCGATACGAAGCCCGGTGTAAAGGTCTAAGATAATGCCTTTTTGCTCATCACCCTCTAAGCCTTCTATGTACTCCTCGATTTTTGCCTGTTCTTCAACAGTGAAGCATTTTACTTTGGCTGTCTTATTGTTTGTAGCGCCTCTTACTTTCAGTGTCGGATCGCTTTTTAAGATTTCAAAATCCACAGCATAGCCGAACACCATCTTAAGTACCGTAAGGCACATATTAACCGTTGAACTTGATAGCTTCTTTCCGGTTCTCGGACTTTGGTAGTTTTTGAGCCAAGTCATGTACTCCTGCACGCTTCTGCGGTCAAATCTTTTGATTTCCTTATTGCCAATAAAATCCTTTATATAGTTGTTGATGATACATCTGTATCTTACATAGGTCTGAACCTTAATGTGGTCCTTCTGATAAGTTTCAAGCCACTCATCGCATAATTTATTTAATGTCATAATATTTAATCTCCTTAAAATTTAATGAAAAAGGAGGGTGAGTGGTCTTACTTCCACCAAATGTCCCCTCCAATAAAAAAAGCCCACATCCCGTGAGCTAAAAAGTATTTAGATATCTTCTATTTCCTGATACGGCATAGGTTCCGGTTCCTCAATTTCCGGTGTAGGTCTTGGTTCCGGCTCCTCAATTCCCGGATAAGGACGAGGCGGTATCGGTCCTGAACCACTCGGTCCTGTCTGGTCTATCTTTAATGTGAATAAAGCATAGTTTCTGGAATACTGTCTTGCCGTTAAGTAGTAGGTCTGACCGGCTTCCAAAGAATAATAAATGCTGAAGTTATAGTTTGTACCACCGTCATCATTGGTTGTAAGCACTACCTTATCTGCGTTATACAGTGTTCCATAGGTGTCGTAGTCGGATTCCGTGTACATATAGAAATAACCGCTTTCTCGTGGTTGAAGTCTATAGTATTTTTCAGGGAACTCAGTATCCACCTCTTGGTCTGGCAAGGTATCTCCTGAAGCGCCAAAGTTTATGACAATGGCATCATCAAAGCTTGTGCCACCGTCTGTACCAATTCGCATTGATACTTCCGTTGAGAACTTGTTTCCTTTCATCGCTTACATCCAACTCGACATAATCCCCCTCTTTGAAATTTGCAGTTTTTACCCACTCGCCTTTTATTATGATTGTTGGTACAGCTTTGTTGCCTTGATATTGACTATATACTTTTAATTTTCTTTTCACTATTTTCACCTCTTTTATCGGTTTCCATTATACCAAAAATAAGGCGGTTACTGAAGCCAAAAGTACTCAATCGGGCAAATTACGCAAGTGGATGAAATAAACCGAACACAGCGGCTTTGTGGGGCTTACGTGGCGAAAGAAAAACCTCCCACGGCTGTTACGCTATGGGAGGGGAAGTAAATGAATTTATTTAATTATTTTACACTTGCGGTAAACTTTGACTTAGCTGCTTCAAAAACAGTGTTGTTTGCTGATTCTTTTCCATCAAAATCAACGTATTTGCTTGAATCAATAGTATTCGAAACCTTGTTGTTAGTAAATACAACCTTATTCAAGTCTTCAGCTGTATAAGTTGCAGATATACTATCGTGGAATCTGACGATTGTAACAGCTTGACCTAAAGAATTAATAGTGTTGTTTTCAAACTTAACATTAACCACCTTGCTTGCAATTTGTAATGCTGCATACTTTTCTTGAGAACCCCCATTAAAAGTACAGCCGGTAATTGTGATATCATTATCG
>UMGV01079715.1_pt1 | contig 13556 bp, 10 predicted proteins | sample 1965361 | NCBI WGS metagenome assembly UMGV01 (sample SAMEA4836081, study PRJEB28245) | human gut metagenome | biome: gut microbiome; material: fecal sample | place: Denmark | collected 2008
TGCCCTTGTGACGGATGCCGGGATGCCCGCGGTGTCCGACCCGGGCGAGGACCTGGCGGTGGCCTGTGCCGAGAGCGGCGTGGAGGTCACGGCGGTGCCGGGCCCCTGCGCGGCGGTGACGGCGCTGGCGCTTTCGGCCCTGCCGGCGGGACGCTTCTGCTTCGAGGGCTTTCTCTCCACGTCGAAAAAGAGCCGCGAGGAGCACTTGGAGTCGCTCCGGGGCGAAGGGCGCACGATGATATTCTACGAGGCGCCGCACAAGCTGCAAAAGACGCTCGCGGACCTCGCCGCGGCCTTCGGCGGGGAGCGGCGCATCTCCCTGTGCCGGGAGCTCACCAAGCTGCACGAGGAGGTAGTGCGCACGACGCTGGCGGAGGCGGTCACGCTCTATGCGGACGAGCCGCCGAGGGGCGAATTCGTCCTCGTCGTCGAGGGCGCGCCGGAGCAGACGGAGGAGCTGCCGACGGCGGAGGCGGCGCTCGAGAGGGTAAAATTTTACCGCAGCGAGGGCCGCTCCCTGAAGGAGGCGGCGAAGCTCGCTGCGGCTGACACGGGATATTCAAAAAATGAGCTCTACGAGCTCGCGCTCAGGTCGAAGGACTGAAGATGGCCTCCACGCGGCGGATGTAGTCGGGCAGCACGCCCTCGAAATCCACGCCCCAGGGCCGGGGCGTATCGCGCAGGAAGCTGCGCTCTATGCTCCCGCGCACCAGCGCGCTTGCGGCCTCCAGCGCCTGACCGGCGCCCGCCCCGCGCACCAACAGCGCGGCGAAGGCGGAGGCGAAGATGTCGCCCGTGCCGTAGAACACGCCCTCGAGCGCCGGAGCCATGGCGGAAAAGCTCTCGCCCGTCGTGAAATCGCGCACGACGGTGCCGATCTCGTTCGCCGACGGGTGCACGCCGGTTATGGCGGCAACGCGGGGGCCTAGGCCCTCCAGGCCGCGAAACAGCTTGTCTATATACTCCGCGTCGTGCGGAGCGGGGCGGTACTCCTCGCCTGTGAGGAGCGCCGCCTCTGTTATATTCGGGGTCACTACGTGGGCGCGGGCGAACAGCGCGCGGAAGGCGTCCCGCAGCTCGTCGCCGAGCCCGGCGTAATAGCGGCCGTTGTCGGCCATGGCGGGGTCGCAGACGATGAGCGTCTCCGGGCCCGCGAGCTCGTCTATCACCCGGCCGAGCAGCCCGACCTGGGCGGGGGAGGCGAGGTAGCCGGAGTAGATGCCGTCAAAGGGCACGCCGATGCTGTGCCAGTGCCGGGCCATGGGCAGCATCTGGTCCGTGAGGTCGCGGAAGGTCCAGCCCGTGAACTCGCCCGTGTGCGTGGAAAAGAGCGCCGTCGGCATACAGGCGCACTCCACCCCCGTGGCGGACACGACCGGCAGAGCCACGGTAAGCGAGCACTTCCCGAAGCCGGAGATGTCATGCACCGCGGCGATCCTCTTGAGTTTTGGCAATACTTTTTCCATAACCGCCATTTTAGCACGCGGCGGGGCGCTGTGCAATAAAAAGCAATAATAAAAGGGGGAAACCCCTTGGTAGGGTTTCCCCCCTTGAACCCCCTTCCTGACCTTTTTTAGCACAAGGGGGTTTCGCGCTCTGCGGAGCGCGACCAGGGGCGCGGCCCCTGGACGGCGCCCGCTTTTTTGTAAAAAAGCGGGGCAAAAAACTTTTACACCTTTAGAGCTTCGTTTACTTCTTTTTGCGGCCGAAGATGCTGCTGCTCTCGGGGGCGCGGCCGTCCATGGCCTTTGCGTACTCGCGCAGCGCGTCCTTCTGGGCGGCGGTCATGTTCTTGGGCACGACCACGTTCACGGTGACGTACTGATCGCCGCGGCCGGAGCCGCGCAGGAAGGGTATGCCCTTGCCACGGAGCCTGAACACCGTCCCGGGCTGGGTGCCCTCGGGGATGGTGAGCTTGACCTTGCCGTCAAGCGTCGGGACCTCGATGTCCGCGCCGAGCGCCGCCTGGGCAAAGCTCACGTTCGCGCTCGAGAGGACGGAGGTGCCGTCGCGCTCGAAGGTCTCGTGCCGGCGCACGGAGACCGTGACCAGCAGGTCGCCAGCGGGGCCGCCGTCGCGGCCGGCGTTGCCCTGGCCCTTCATGGATATGGTCTGGCCGTCGTCTATGCCGGCGGGTATGTTCACGCTGAGCTTGCGGTTGCGGCGCACATTGGCCTTGCCCTTGCAGGTCGGGCAGGGCTGGTGGATTATCTTGCCGGTGCCGCCGCACTTCGGGCAGGGGCCCTGGGACTGCACCATGCCGAAGGGGGTGCGCTGCGTCGTGCGGACGCTGCCGGTGCCGTGGCAGTCCGGGCAGATCTCGGGCGTCGTGCCGGGCGCGCAGCCCGTGCCGTGGCAGTCCGGGCACTGCTCCACCTTGGAGACATTTATCTCCTTCTTGCAGCCGAAGGCCGCCTCCTCAAAGCTGATGGTGACCGAGGCGCGCAGGCTCTCGCCGCGTTTCGGGCCGCTGCGCTGAGACGAGCCGCCGCCGAAACCAAAGATGTCGCCAAGATCGCCGAATATATCTCCAAAGCCGCCGAAGCCGCTGAATCCTCCAAAGCCGGAGGCCCCGTCAAAACCGCCGAAGCCCTGGGAAGGATCGAAGGCCGCGTGACCGTACTGGTCATACTTCGCGCGCTTTTCCGGGTCGCTCAGCACCTGAGCGGCCTCGTTTACCTCCTTGAACTTCGCCTCGGCGTCCTTGTCGCCGGGGTGGAGGTCCGGGTGATACTGCTTCGCCAGCTTCCTGTATGCCTTTTTGATCTCTTCTTCCGAGGCGCCCTTCTTCAGGCCGAGCACCTCGTAATAGTCCCTTTTCTGTTCCGCCATCTGCTTTTCACCTCACATTACGCGCTTTTGCGGGCGCACTTTCGTGCGCCCGCATTCTGCGCGGGGGTCGTTTTATAAGAGAGGGTCTTGAGTGATATCACTTCTTGTCGTCGTCGACCACTTCGTAGTCGGCGTCGTAGTACTGCTGGCCGCCGTCATTGCCGCCGTTGCTGCCGCCGGGCTGCTGGCCGCCCATGTCCGGGCCGCCGGCCTGGGCGCCGGTCTGCTGATAGAGCTTCTCGCTGACCTTGTAGAAGGCCTGGGTCAGCTCGTCGGTGGCGGACTTGATGGCCGCGGTGTCGCTGCCCTGGAGGGCCTTCTTCAGGCTCTCGAGCTTGGCCTCGACCTCAGCCTTGTCGGAGGCGTCGAGCTTGTCGCCCATCTCCTGCAGGGTCTTCTCGGTCTGATAGACCATCTGGTCGCCGGCGTTGCGGGTGTCGACCTCTTCCTTGCGCTTGGCGTCCTCGGCGGCGTACTGCTCAGCCTCACGCACTGCCTTGTCGATGTCCTCCTTGGAGAGGTTCGTGGAGGCGGTGATGGTGATGTGCTGCTCCTTGCCGGTGCCGAGGTCCTTGGCGCTGACGTTGACGATGCCGTTGGCGTCGATGTCGAAGGTGACCTCTATCTGAGGCACGCCGCGGCGGGCCGGGGCGATGCCGTCGAGGTTGAAGCGGCCGAGGCTCTTGTTGTAGGCCGCCATCTCACGCTCGCCCTGCAGGACGTTGACCTCAACGGAGGTCTGGTTGTCCGCGGCGGTGGAGAAGATCTGGCTCTTCTTGGTCGGGATGGTGGTGTTGCGGTCGATCAGCTTGGTGAACACGCCGCCGAGGGTCTCGATGCCGAGGGACAGAGGCGTGACGTCGAGCAGGAGGATGCCCTCCACGTCGCCGCCGAGCACGCCGCCCTGAATGGCCGCGCCGATGGCCACGCACTCATCGGGGTTGATGCCCTTGAAGCCGTCCTTGCCGGTGAGGTTCTTGACGGCGTCCTGCACGGCCGGGATACGGGTGGAGCCGCCGACGAGCAGGACCTTGGAGAGGTCGCTGGCCTTCAGGCCGGCGTCGGACAGAGCCTGGCGCACAGGGCCCATGGTCTTTTCGACCAGGTGATGGGTCAGCTCATTGAACTTGGCCCTGGTGAGGGTGACGTCGAGGTGCTTCGGGCCGTTGGCGTCAGCCGTGATGTAAGGCAGATTGATGTTGGTGCTGGTCACGCCGGAGAGGTCGCACTTTGCCTTCTCGGCGGCCTCACGCAGACGCTGCATGGCGACGCGGTCGGTGGAGAGGTCTATGCCCTGATCGCGCTTGAACTCGTCGACCAGGTACTTGGTGACGCACTCGTCGAAGTCGTCGCCGCCGAGGCGGTTGTTGCCGGCGGTCGCGAGGACCTCGATGACGCCGTCGCCGATCTCGAGGACGGAGACATCGAAGGTGCCGCCGCCGAGGTCGTAGACCATGATCTTCTGGTCGGTCTCCTTGTCGAGGCCGTAGGCCAGAGCCGCGGCCGTGGGCTCGTTGATTATACGCTTGACCTCGAGGCCGGCGATCTTGCCGGCGTCCTTGGTCGCCTGACGCTGGCTGTCGGTGAAGTACGCAGGGACAGTGATGACGGCCTCGGTGACCTTCTCGCCCAGGTAGGCCTCGGCGTCGGTCTTCAGCTTCTGCAGCACCATGGCGCTGATCTCCTGAGGAGTGTAGCTCTTGCCGTCGATGTTGACCTTGTAGTTGGAGCCCATCTCACGCTTGATGGAGCTTATGGTCCTGTCGGGGTTGGTGATGGCCTGACGCTTTGCGACCTGGCCGACCATACGCTCGCCGGTCTTGGAGAAGGCAACGACGGACGGGGTGGTCCTGGCGCCTTCGGCGTTGGGGATGACGACTGCCTCGCCGCCCTCCATGACGGCCACGCAGCTATTGGTGGTGCCCAAATCTATACCGATGATCTTACTCATGATTTTCTTCCTCCAGTTGTATTTGAAAAGATTTTAGTAAACAAATTCAGTTGACGACTTTGACCATCGCGAACCGGATGACCTTGTCGCCCATTTTGAAGCCCTTCTGGAGCTCCTGGACGATCTCGCCCTCGCCCTTCGTCTCGTCGTGCTCGTGCATGACGGCGTTGTGGAGGGAGGGGTCGAACTTCTGACCGACGGACTCGATCTCGGTGACGCCCATGCGGGAGAGGATGTCCTTGAGCTGGCTCATTATCATCTCCACGCCCTTGCGGTAGGCCTCGTCGCTCGTGGCCTGTTCCAGAGCCCTTGCGAGGTTGTCGTAGACGGGCAGGAACTTCGTCACGGTGTCGGCCCGGACGTCGGTGTATATGCTCTCGCGCTCTTTGGCGCTGCGCTTGCGGTAGTTGTCGTATTCTGCGAGGAGCCTGAGATAGCGGTCCTTCTCCGACTTGAGGAGCGACTCCGCTGAGGGCTCCGCCGGCTTCTCTGTTTTATCTGCCTTCTCGTCTTTCTTGGCCTTTTCGGCCTTCTCGGGCTCGGGCTGCTTTTCGGCGGCCTTTTCCGGCTCCGCGGCCTTTTCGGCCTCGGCGGGCTTTTCGGTTTCCTGCTCCGGCGTCGGCAGCTCCTCTTCCGGCGTCGGGGGGTCTTTCATTTTACTGCTCATTTGGATCTTCCTTTATTATGAGTTTGTTGTCCATCCCCGGCGGGGGCGCCGCTCCGCCGCCAAGCCGCTGCGAGAGCGCCTGGGCTATGAGGCTGAGCTTTGCTGCGACCGTGGAGTAATCCATCCTGGTCGGTCCGACGACGCCTATGAGGCCCTTCGTCTCGCCGCCCATGTCGTAGCTCGCGAGGACGACGCTGGAGTCGCGCAGCTCTTCGGCCACGTTCTCCGGGCCTATCAGGACCTTCACATCCCCGCCGCAGTCGATGGCGTCCAGGTCGTGCAGGTGCCGCGCGTCCGAGAGGTAGCTCATCAGCTCGTGGGCCTTCGCGGGGTCCTGGAACTCCGGCTGGGACAACAGTCGGTTCGTGCCGGTGACGCAGGTCTTGGCCTCCTGGGACTCAGAGAGGATCTCCAGGGCAAAGGAGGCGATGACGCCCGTCAGGCCCATCGTGTCGTCCACCGCGCGCTCCGTAGAGCGGATGAGGATCGGCGTTATCCGCTCCTCCGTCACGTCCGTGAAGTTCGCGTTGAAAACCGAGGACAGACGCTGTATCATGTCCTGGCCCACCGAGACCGGCAGGCGCACCAGCTTGTTCTTTACCGTATTGTTGCTCATCATGGCGACGATTATGAAGGTGTTCGCGTCGATGTAGATGAGGTCAAAGCGTTTTATGGTGGCGGGCGGCGGGGCCGCTATCGCCATCGCTGGGTAGTTCGTGAGGCTCGAGGCAAGGGCACCGACGTTCGAGACCAGGTGGTCCAGCTCGCGGAGCTTTTCGTTGAGGCTGCGGTTTATCTCCTCGGTCTCCTCGAGGGAGAGCTTCTGGCGGTGCATGAGCTCGTTGACGTACATCCGGTAGCCCTGCGGCGTCGGCACGCGGCCGGCCGAGGTGTGCGGCTGCTCGAGATAGCCCATGGAGGCGAGCTCAGCCAGCTCGTTGCGGATGGTCGCCGAGCTGCAGCCGAGATCCGCGGTCTGCGCCACGGTCTTGGAGCCCACAGGCTCCGCCGTGCGTATGTATTCCTCTACGACCGCGGCAAGTATTTTCTTTTTGCGACCGCTCAGGTCCATCGCACATGCTCCTTAACTGGCACTCCAGGCCCGGGGGTGCTGGCACTCTCGAACCTCGAGTGCTAATATAGCACCCGAGTGCGCCGATGTCAAGAGGAGCAAACGAATAATTGACAGATTGTTCATAAATGTTTATATATAATATAAGGCGTGTCAAAAAAGACTAAGGCTCACACCGGAAAACGGAGGACATATATGAAGAGACATATACCGATACTGCTCATACTGGCGCTGGCTCTGGCGCTCGGGGGCTGCGGGGACTTCGCCCCGGACCCGACGGAGACGCCGGGCACGACGGTGGAGTATTCCTTTGACAGGTCGAACTTCCCGACCATCGCGGGGGGCGAGGCGCAGAGGCCGCTGGCCGAGGCCATAGCGGCGATAATGCTGGGCGAGACGCGCGAGTCCGCGTCGGACATGCTCAGCTTCGGCAGCACGGGCGAGGCCTGGGCCGCGCTTGAGTCCGGCGAGGCCGGGCTGGTGCTGGCCGCGGAGCCGGACGAGCTGCCCGAGGGCGTGGAGACGGCCGCCGTCTCGCGCGACGCGCTGGTGTTCTACGTCGGCGCGGAGAGCCCGGTGGACGGCATGACCACGGCTCAGCTCAAGTCCGTCCTGGCGGGCGGCACCAAGAGCTGGAGCGGCATGGGCGGCACGGGCGACATAATCGTGCTCGGCAGGCCCGAGGGCTCGGGCTCGCTGGCCGCGGTGCGGCGGCTCATAGGGGCGGACGAGCTCGCCGTCTCCGAGGAGAGCGCCGCCCTCACGAGCAACGAGGTGCTCGGCTACGGATTTTACAACGAGGCCGTGCTGATGGGCCTTGCGGACGGCTACAAGCTGCTGGCCATCGACGGCGTGGAGCCCACGGCGGAGACCATCGCCTCCGGCGAGTACCCGCTGACGGCGGACGTGCTCGCGGGCATCAGCTCCTCCGCGGCCGAGGATTCGCCGGAGCGCGCGCTCTGGCTCTGGCTCCAGGGCGGGGTCGGCCAGGCGTTCATCTCCTCTCAGGGATATCTGGAGGCTGCCAAATGAAAAAGATATTTGCTGCTGCGCTGATACTGGCGCTGTTCCTCTCCGGCTGCGGCTTTACCGAGCAGCTTGAGACGGTGAAGGAAGAATATATAGACCCCGCCATAGAGCGGGCCCAGAGCGGGGAGGCCGTGGCCATAGAGAACACGGCCGTCGCCGCGCCCAACGTGAACACCAACCGCGAGCGGCTGACGGACTACGTCCCCTTCGAGGCCGTGTACACCCGCGCGGACGGCGCGCTCATCGAGACGCTCAAGCCCTCGTCGAATTACGGCCGGCTGCTGCCCTTCGCGGGCGGGCTGGTGACCGAATCGGGCGAGATAGTCCTCGACCCGGTCTGCACCGCCGTGACCACCGCCGCCTATCAGACCCAGACGGACACGGTGTATCTCGACATCTACATCCTCGAGAACGCCGAGGGCATGTACGCCGCCTGCGGCGCGGACGGGGCCTGGACCACCGGCTTTGACTACACCGCCGTGCTGCCCATGGAGCTCGGCGTGCTCTGCATAGAGGACGAACAGGCCAACCTCGCCGTCTGCTACGCCGAGGACGGCAGCGTGGTGTTCGACACCGAGAACTTCGGCGAGCGGACGAACCTGCAGGCCGGCAGCATCTCGAGCCTCGCCCAGTGCGAGGGCGGGCTGATGAGCATCGTCTATGTGAACGGCCAGAAGGGCTTCATCTCCGCGGACGGCACGGTGCTAAACCGCGCCTCGGAGCGCGCGAGCTTCTTCGAGGACGCGCTGCCCTTCTCCGGCGGGCTCGCGGCGGTCAAGACCAACGGCGTCTGGGGATACATCGACACGAACGGCGAATTTTCGATAGACCCGGCCTTTGAGGAGGCGGGCAGCTTTGTCGGCAATCTCGCCGCGGTCAAGCGCGAGGGCACCTGGTGCGTCATCGACAAGAGCGGCTCCGTCAAGCGCGAGTTTTCCGGCGTGGACGGCGTGACCATCGGCAACGGCTATGTCGAGGCCGGCGGGGCATACTACACCACGGCGCTGGAGGAGGCCACCTTCTACGGCTACACGGGCGTGCCCTGCGACGGCGGCTTCTGGGTCGCGGGCGAGAACGGCGTGCGCGTGTTCCGCACGGACGGCTCGCAGGTGTACTTCTCCGGCGGCACTCAGCTGCTGGGCCGCTCCGGCGAGGTCTGGCTGGTGAAGCTGGCCGACGGCACCACGGCGGTCATGGACGCCTACAGCCGCGTGGTCGTCTCCGGCGACTGCTCCTTCATAGAGGACGCGGCGACGGGCGTCACCTACATCTACGACGCGGACAGCGGCAGGCTCTACGACGAGAGCGGGTCCTACCTCGCCTCCGGCTGCACGGGCCTGGTGATAGACGGCTTCGTCTGCTGCGACGACGGCGCGAGCCTAGGCTGGAAGAGCTCGGGAGACGAGTGGGTCTTCCGCGTCTCGGCCCCGGCGGCGGACTGAAAAAGCTGCCAAAACGCAAAAAAGGAGCGGTACTTTTCCCGCTCCTTTTAATATTAACAGATTCTTAACCCAAGGCGGCGCGCCGCGAGTGTAAAATACTGTCGCCTGGGATCGGAGGGAATATAATATGAACAAAAAAGCACTTGTAATAGAAGACGACAAGAACATAGCCGAGCTGCTGAGGCTCTACCTTGAAAAGGACGGCTTCGAGGTCATCATAGCCGGCGACGGCGGCAAGGGCCTGCAGCTCGCGACGGACGAGCACCCGGACGTGGTGCTGCTGGACATCATGCTGCCCGTCATGGACGGCTGGCAGGTCTGCCGCGAGATACGCACCAGCTCCGACGTGCCCATCATCATGCTCACGGCCAAGGGCGAGACCTACGACAAGGTCTCCGGCCTGGAGATGGGCGCGGACGACTATGTCACCAAGCCCTTTGAGGTCAAGGAGCTCATCGCCCGCATCCACGCCGTCATGCGCCGGCGCGAGGGCGGCGACAGCCCCGCGGCCAAGCGGCTCGAGTACGACAAGCTCATCATCAACCTCGACTCCTACGAGCTCATCGTGGACGGCAAGAAGGTGGACACCCCGCCCAAGGAGATGGAGCTGCTCTACCACCTCGCCGCCTCGCCCAACAGGGTCTACACCCGCAACCAGCTGCTCGACGAGGTCTGGGGCTTCGACTACTTCGGCGACTCCCGCACGGTGGACGTGCACATCAAGCGCCTGCGCGAAAAGCTCGAGGGCGTCTCGGACAAGTGGTCGCTCAAGACCGTATGGGGCGTGGGCTATAAATTCGAGGTCACCGGGAACTGAGATTCCCGCGCAATGACGTATGAAGAGTATCTACTTTAAAAACTTCCTCGCGACGGCGATAATGGTGCTCGTGAGCTTTCTGATGATAGGCCTGGCCTTTGTGTTCATCGGCCAGGGCTACGTCATAAAGTCCCACAGGGACAACATGGAGTCCAACGCCATGGTCGTCTCCCGCCTCACCACCACCATCGCGAACGAGGAAGGGCTGACGGGCATGCCCCTGCGCATAATATTAAACGGCACCTCGCTCATCTCCGGCAACCACATCTTCGTCACCGACCCCGACGGCCTCATCGTCTCCTGCTCCGACGAGCTCTACCACTGCCAGCACCTCGGCCGGTACGTGGATACGTCCTACATCGAGGCCATAGACAGGGAAGGCTGCCTGGATACGGTGACGCAGCTCGGCGGGCTGTTCTCAGACAAGAGATACGTCTTCGCCATGCCGATAACCCAGTCCGGGGCGCAGGACCTCATGGGCTATATCTTTGTGAGCACGGACCGCTCCACGATCATAGGCGCGTGGAGCGCGTTCATCTGGGTGTTCTTCGCCGTCACGCTGGCGGTGCTGTTTTTGGCGCTGGTGCTCTCGCTGGTGGTGTCCAAGAAGATGGCCGAGCCGCTCGACGAGATGACGGCCGCCGCGCGGCGCTTTGCGCACGGCGACTTCTCCGTGCGCGTCCGCGAGGACAAGGGCACGGATGAGCTCGCCGCGCTCACCACGTCCTTCAACAACATGGCCGACTGCCTGGAACGCTCCGAGCAGCAGCGCAACGAGTTCATAGCCAACGTCTCGCACGAGCTCAAGACGCCCATGACCACCATCGCCGGCTTTGCCGACGGCATCCTCGACGGCACCATACCCAAGGACCAGGAGGACAAATACCTCGCCACCATCGCGGACGAGACGCGGCGGCTCTCCCGCCTCGTGCGGCACATGCTCAGCCTCTCGCGCATGAAGAGCGAGGGCTCCGACCTCACCAAGCGGCGCGACTTCGACCTCAACGAGCTCATAATCCGCACCCTGCTCAGCTTCGACGGGCGCACGGAGGAAAAGCACCTCGATGTCCAGCTGCAGCTGCCGGAGGACCACATGACCGTCACGGCGGACCCGGACTCCATCACGCAGGTGCTCTACAACCTGCTGGACAACGCCGTGAAGTTTGCCGCCGAGGGCACGGAGATCACCATCTCCCTCTGGAAGCAGAACGGCAAGGCCTATGTCTCCGTCAAGAACCGGGGCGAGACCATCCCGGCGGACGACCTGCCGCTCATCTTCGACCGCTTCCACAAGTCCGACCGCTCCAGGAGCCTGGACCGCGACGGCGTGGGGCTCGGCCTCTACTTAGTGAAGAGCATACTCGACGCGCACAACGAGGACATCGCGGTCACGAGCCGCGACGGGCTGACGGACTTCGTCTTCACGCTCACCCTCGCGAAGGAGACGAAGCAGAAGCCGGAGCCGCGCAAAAAGCCCGAGGCGCGCAAGAAGACCGAGCTGCGCCGCAAATCCGAAGCGGCCAAAAATACAGAGGGCGCCGCAGAGCCCGAAGAACCGGGAGAAGAACAGTGAATTCACAGTTTGTTTCAAACTTATTCATACCCAGCACAAAATTCGAGGGTATTTTTAATTTGACCTCAGGGGGTAAGCCACATGAATGAAACGCCTCACAGCTGGCAGACCGGATGGTATGACACGGATCCAGGTCCGGCAGCCCCCGACAGGCCCACAGCATCCCCGCCGGCGGACGCGGCTCCCCACCCCACACAACTACCTCCCCGCCGCGCCGCCGGCCCCTCTCCCGACTACTCCGGGAACGGCCGCAGCCGCCGCCGGACGGGCTTCCGCATAGCGGGCATCTGCCTCCTCGCCGTGGTCATAATCGCGGCGTCGGCGCTCCTCTTCTCCAGGGACGGTTCGGCAGTGCTCAACTTTGTAGTCCCGGGCCGTGACGACGGCATACACGAGGAAGAGTATGACGACTTCCGCGACTTCTTCGCAGACTACTACGACAGCACGCCGGGCGTCCTCTCCGGAGACAGCGACATCCCGCGCGCGGAGGAGGCCGGGGACTTCTCCCTCGAGCCCGTGCCCGAGCCGGACGCTGAGGAGCTGAGCCTCCAGGAGATCTACGCCAAGTGCTATCCCTCCGTGGTCAGCATCACCGCCATGGTGAGCGACACGAGCTACCTGTGGGGCACGGGCATAGTGATCTCGGAGGACGGCTACATCGCCACCAACGCCCACATAATCGAGGGTGCGTACTCCGCAACGGTGACGCTGTATGACGACCGGGAGTTCGAGGCCCTGCTCGTAGGCATAGACGGCGTGAGCGACCTCGCGGTGCTCAAGATAGACGCCGAAGGGCTCACGGCGGCGGAGTTCTGCTCCGACCAGGTGAGCGTGGGCGACTCGGTCGCCGCCATCGGCAACCCGCTGGGCGCCGAGCTGCGCGGCACGCTGACGGACGGCATAATCTCCGCCATCAGCCGCGACATCCCCTACAACAACCACTCCATGACCCTCCTGCAGACCAACGCCGCGATAAACGACGGCAACTCCGGCGGGCCCCTCATCAATATGCACGGCCAGGTGGTCGGCATAACGAACATGAAGATGAAGGCGGCCAACGCCAGCGGCACAGGCATCGAGGGCATAGGCTTTGCGATACCCGTCTCCACCATCAAGAACGTGGTCGACGAGCTCATCGCCACCGGCACCGTGAAGGGCCGCCCCGCCATTGGCATAACGGTCGGTGCGATACCGGACAGCGCCGCGGAATATTTCGACCTGCCCAAGGGCCTCTACGTCATGGACGTGGCCCCCGGCTCCGACGCCGAGGCGCAGGGCATCCGCGTGGGCGACATCGTCACCGCCATAAACGGCGAGGGCGTGCGCCAGACCTCAGATGTGGCCGCCATAATCTCGCAGTACGATGTGGGCACGATAATGACCTTCACCATCTACCGCGACGGCGAGACCCTCCAGGTGGACGTCACGCTGATGGAGACCAGCGACATCTATTGATACCGATACTTCTCACTCCTTTTCCATACATTTTCCCCTCTCTTTTTGCAAACGGCCGGCCCCACGGGGCCGGTTGTTTGTATTTAGGCGCAAAAAAAGCCCGGCCGCGAGGCCGGGCCTTTTTTGTTCATTTGAGCCTGCACACAAAGGCGTGCCAGTCCTCCTCGTGGAGGTGGTCTGCTGTCTCAAAGCCCGCGGCCTCGAGAGCGCGCTGCACCTCGGCCTCGCGGCCGTCGATGATGCCGCTGGTTATGAACACGCCCTTCGGCGACATGAAGCCGGGGACGTGGGGCGCGAGGGGGATTATGACGTCGGAGACGATGTTCGCGAGCACTATGTCGTAGCCCGAGCCGAGCTCGGCGCGCAACCCGGCGTCGGAGATGATGTCGCCGACGTACATCTTGTAGATGCTCTCGCGGATGCCGTTGAGCCTGGCGTTCTCGGCGGCGGACTCGGGGCTCTTGGGGTCCACGTCGCAGCCGGCGCAGTAGGCGCAGCCGAGCACCAGGGCGCCTATGCCGAGTATGCCGCTGCCGCAGCCGAGGTCGAGCACGAACTTCTCGGGCCCGGCGTATTTCTCCAGCTCCTCCAGGCACATCCGCGTCGTGGCGTGAGCGCCGGTGCCGAAGGCGAGGCCGGGGTCGAGGCGCAGCAGCAGCCGCTTCGGATTCTCCGGTATCGGCTCCCAGCGGGGGAGGATGAGCAGCTTTTCGCCTAT
>UMGV01015106.1_pt1 | contig 13549 bp, 11 predicted proteins | sample 1965361 | NCBI WGS metagenome assembly UMGV01 (sample SAMEA4836081, study PRJEB28245) | human gut metagenome | biome: gut microbiome; material: fecal sample | place: Denmark | collected 2008
TTTCAACTAAAAATTATGCATTTAGATGTAAAATGCGCCAATGAACAAAATTTATGGGTTTGTTGTTGAATATAAAATATAATTATAGTAGAATAATAATATAAGTTAAGGAGTGAAAAAAATGGAGCAAATTAAAAAGTTATTTCAAAAGTTTAAATTAGAGACAATTATTTCTTCTATTTTATTAATAGCATTAGGTGTTTTATTTATGGTATTTCCTAGTGATTCAACAGATGCTTTATGCACAGTTGGAGGAATCATATTGATATGTATTAGTTCAGTAATAATTATAGCTTCAATTGCTTATGGATTTTTACTTGGAGGACATTTGCTAATATCTGGTGTTTCTTTCATGTTGCTTGGAATATTCTGTTTAGTGTATCCTGATGTTATAAAAAATATCTTACCAATAATCTTTGGTGTGTATATTGTTATTGATGGTAGTATTAGTTTAGTAGATAGTATCTACTGCGCAAGTGCTCGTATAAGTGGTTGGGTAGTATTACTTTTGATTTCAATAGTTACAATAGCTCTAGGAGGATTTGTAATGTTTTCAACTACTCTAGATACAATAACTATGGTTGCTGGTATTTGTTTAATAGTTGATGGAGTTTGTGATTTAGTTAAAACACTTGTTTTCAGTCGCAAGGTTCGCACAGCTAAGAAAAAATTCCTTGAAGGATATAATTATATTGATTTAGATTAAAAAAATTAATAAACCTTTTTAAAGATGGCTATTTTAGGATTCTATAAAATTAGAACTAAAATAGCCTTTATATTTTTTAAAATATATGTTAAAATTATTCAAGAGGAAATTTATATGCATTATAAAGAATATCAAACTATTTTATCTAAGGATAACGGAATGAACATTTATCGCGGCTGTACACATGGATGCATATACTGTGATTCAAGAAGTGTGTGCTACCACATTGGAGATGACTTTACTGATGTTGAAGTGAAAAAAGATGCTCCGATGATGTTAGAAAAAGAATTGCTTCTGAAAAGAAATAGGAAAATAATGATTTCAACAGGTGCTATGGGTGACCCTTATTGTCACTTAGAAAAAGAATTAGAATACACTAGAAAATGCTTAGAAGTAATTGAAAAATATAAAGCAGGAATAGCGATTCAAACGAAATCAACACTATTGCTTAGAGATTTAGATTTGCTTAAGAAAATAAACGAAAAATCAAAAGTGGTTGTTGAAGTGACTTTAACAACAGCTTCGGATAAACTTTGTAAAATAGTTGAACCCAATGTTAGTGTAACTTCTGAAAGAGTTAAGATGTTAAAGAAGTTACAAAGAGAAGGTATTAAGACTATTGTTTGGCTTTGTCCTTTCTTACCATATATTAATGATACTGAAGAAAATCTATTGCAACTACTTGACTATATTGAAGAGTGTAAGGTATATGGTATAATATTTTTTGGTTTTGGACTTACTTTAAGAGAAGGTAATAGAGAATATTTTTATAAGAAGTTAGACGAAAGTTTTCCTTCTTTAAAAGAAAGATATATAAAAGAATATGGAAACAGCTATGAAGTAAACTCTAAAAATAGCAAGAGGTTATATCAATTATTAGTTAGTGAATGTAAAAAAAGAAATATCATATTAGGCAATGATTATTTATTTTCATATTTGCATGAGTTTCCCCAAGAATTTAGGCAAATAAGTTTATTTTAAAAATAGGAGTATATATAATGAAAACAAAGAAAATGAAATTAGGGTTAGTATCTTTAGGATGTGAAAAAAACTTAGTTGATAGTGAGATGATATTAGGTCTTTTTGATAAAATGGATGTTGAGATTATAACAGATTTAAGTGAAGCTGATGTAATTATCATAAATACATGTGGATTTATCGAAAGTGCTAAAAATGAAGCTATTTCTACTATTTTAGATTGTTTGAAATATAAACAAGAAAACGGAGCTAAGGTTGTGGCTACAGGATGTTTAGTTCAAAGATACTTAGATGAATTAAAAGAAGCGATTCCTGAAGTTGATTTGTATATCCCAATTAGAGACTACTATCATTTTGGTGATTTAATAATGGGACTTATGGGAGATACGAATTATCAAAATAAATGCTTATCTTTTGAAAATAGAATTATATCAACACCCAAACACCTTGCATATTTAAAGATAAGTGAAGGATGTAATAACTGTTGTGCTTATTGTGCTATACCGCTGATTAGAGGAACATTTGTTAGTAGAAAAGAAGAAGATATTATTAGTGAATTTAAATATTTAGTATCTACTAATAGAAAAGAAATATGTTTGATTAGTCAAGATTTAACAAAGTATGGAATAGATTTAAAAAATACAAATTTAGCTCAACTTATTAATAAATTGACAGAAGTTGAAGGAGATTATGTAATAAGATTATTATATTTGTATCCTGATGAAATTACTGATGAATTAATTTCAACAATCAAAAACAATGATAAAGTATTACCTTATTTTGATATCCCTATTCAACATGCTTCAAGTAAAGTATTAAAATGGATGGGAAGAAGAGGAGACGAAGAGTTCTTAAATTCTTTGCTTGATAAGATTAAAGAAGAAATACCAGAAGCCGTTATTAGAACGACAGTAATGCTAGGTTTCCCTCATGAGAGTGAGAAAGATTTTGAAATTTTGAAAAGATTTATCAAGAGAAATAAATTTGACCATTTAGGAGCTTTTGCATATTCAAAAGAAGAAAATACAAAAGCATACTATATGCGTCCTCAAGTGCCTAAACAAGTTAAAGAAGATAGATTAAATGAAATAATGGAAATGCAAAAATGGATTTCCCTAGACCAAAATAAAAGATATTTAAATAATACATATGATTGTATTATTGAATCATACGATGAAGAAGCTGGTTTATATTATGCAAGAGGTTATATGTATGCTCCTGATGATATAGATGGTGAAATAATTATAAAAAGTGATGAAAAACTAGAGATATCAAAAAAATATTTGTGTAAAATAGTTGATATAGATTTTTATGATATATTTGGTGAAATTGTAAAATAAGTGCAGGTATTAATATACCTGCATTTTTTAAAACTATTTACAAATTGGAAAAATATGGTAAAATATAAATGTAGAAAAATGTCAATTACTGGAAGGTGGTAAAATGTACAAAAAATATTTAGAAATGAATGTTTATGATGCTTTACAGTGTAGATTAAGATTCATTTTCAAAGAATTCGATAATATATACGTTTCTTTTTCAGGTGGTAAGGATAGTGGTGTATTACTTGATTTAGTAATGGACTTTAAAAGAAAGTATTATCCTGATAGAAGAATTGGAATTTTTCACCAAGATTTTGAAGCACAATATTGTTACACTACTGAATATGTTGAAAAGACAATGGAGAAATACAAAGAAGAAGCTGAACTATATTGGGTATGTCTTCCTATGGCAACAAGAACTTCATTAAGCAATGAAGATATTTTTTGGTATCCTTGGGATGACGAAAAAGAAAAAGATTGGGTAAGAGAACTGCCTGATAAAGACTATGTTATTAATTTAGAAAACAATAAAATTACTACATATAAATATAAAATGCATCAAGAAGACTTGGCAAAACAATTTGGAAGATGGTATCGTATGTCTCATGGTGATAAGCCAACTGTTTGTTTGTTAGGAATTAGAGCTGAAGAGTCTTTGCAAAGATATAATGGATTTTTGAATAAAAAATATGGTTATAAAAAAAGATGTTATATCACAAATCAATTTAAAAATGTTTGGGCAGCTTCACCTTTATATGATTGGACTACTAGTGATGTTTGGCATGCCATATATAAAAATTCTTATTCTTATAATAAACTTTATGATATGTTTTATATGGCTGGTGTAAATCCAAGTCAAATGCGAGTAGCTTCACCATTTAATGAATACGCGGTAGAAAGTTTAAATTTATATCGAGTAATTGATCCTTCAACTTGGGCAAGACTTTTAGGAAGAGTTTGTGGCGTTAACTTTGGTAATATCTATGGAAAAAGTAAAGCCTTAGGATATAAAAATATAACTTTACCAAAAGGGCACACTTGGGAGTCATACACTAAGTTTTTACTTTTGACTTTGCCAAAAAAAGCAAGAGATGGATATGTTTCAAAATTTAAAACTTCTTTAAAGTTTTGGCATACTATTGGTGGAGGCTTAGAGGAAATAACGATAAAGGAATTAGTTGATAGAGGCTATAAAATAAAAAGAAACGGAATTTCAAACTATACAGTTTTAAAAGAATCACGAATTATATTTTTAGAAAAAATACCTGATGATACTGATGATATTAAAACAACAAGAGATGTTCCTAGTTGGAAAAGAATGTGTTATTGTATTTTGAAAAATGATCATATGTGTAGGTTTATGGGATTCGGTCTAACTAGAGAACAATATTTTGCCATAAAGACAATTAAAGATAAGTATAAAACGTGGGAGGAGAAAGAAAATGAATTATAAAAGCCCAGTATATAATGTAATTTCTGTTCCAATTGAAAAGATTAGTCCTAATGATTATAATCCTAATTCAGTTGCTACTCCAGAAATGAAATTACTTTATGAAAGTATAAAAGAAGATGGGTATACAATGCCAATCGTATGTTATTACAATAAAGAAAGTGATAATTATATAATAGTTGATGGTTTTCATAGGTACAGAGTAATGCTAGAAAATGCTGATATATATGAAAGAGAAGGTGGAATGCTACCTGTTTCAGTAATTGATAAAGACTTAGGAAACAGAATGGCAAGCACTATTAGACACAACCGTGCTAGAGGAAGTCATGACGTTGACTTAATGTCAAATATTATTAAAGATCTTCATGAACTTGGAAGAAGTGATGAATGGATTTCTAAACACTTGGGAATGGAACCAGAAGAAATCTTACGTCTTAAACAACTTACAGGATTAATCTCACTTTTTAAAGAAACCGACTTTAATAAAAGTTGGATACCAGATGATGAAATGAATGCTTTAAATGAAGAATTAAGTGAAGAGTTGTATTGTAAAATTAAAAAGAAAATAAGGAAAAAAATGAACGAAAGTAACTAAACTTGTTATAATAAAAACCCTTTAGTAATATCTAAAAATAGATATTTAAAACTAAAGGGTCGTTTTTATTTTATTATTTTACCTTTTGTTGAAATGATTATAGTTTCTGGTTCAATATCTTTTCCACTTTTTCTAATTCCTTCTCTAACTGCGAATTCAATTCCACGGCAACAAGGAACATCCATTCTGACTATAGTGACACTATTAACATTGTTTCTTGAAAACACCTCAGATAGTTTCTCGCTATAATCAATATTATCAAGTTTTGGACAACCTATTAAAGTAGTTTTGCCACTCATGAAATCATTATGGAAATTAGCATATGAATAGGCAGTACAATCAGCCGCAATTAAAACATCGCTTTTTTCAAAACAAGGGAAAATTGGGGACATTAATTTTATTTGAACTGGCCAATTAGTCAAACTTGTTTGTTCATTAAATGTGGGCTGAGGTTTTTTTATGCTACCAAGTTGGGCTTTAGGAGATCTAACAATTTTTTCATTATTCTCTTTTACTTTACTTGGCATTGCTCTTCTCATTGATTGTTTTAAAAGCTTTCTTTGCATTACAAGTTCGCGGTTATAAGAACTAGCTTCTCTTTCTTCAAAAGATATAGCATTAGCAGCGCAACTAGGTAAGCAATCACCTAATCCATCGCAGTAATCATCTCTTAGTAGTTTGGCTTTTCCATCTACTATTCCTATTGCCCCTTCATTACAAGCATTAACACAAAGTCCACATCCATTACAAGCTTCTGCGTTAATTTTTATAATTTTTCTTATCATTTTATTACCTCTCAGTTTTTCCCTAATTGTTAGTATATTATATCATACAAACAATGATATTCATATAAAAATCGTATAATTTTATTTCCTAACTTGAAAAGAAAAATATATATATGGTATAATGGAGTTAATATTTTGAAAGGTGTATATATATGTTTAAAAATTTATTTAAGTTTAATACTCGTGAAAATGTTTTAAAGTTTGTTTGTGTTTGTTCAGTATTTTTATTTGTTTTAACTATTATTGCATCAATTGTTATTCATGCAATAGATGAAAACACTGTATTAATACTTTTTGATAAGAAATTATTTTCTGACTTTGCTGAAGATTTGTCATATTGTATAGTGGATAATCCATATAAAAATGAATATAATATTCATTCTATTTATCCCCCATTTGCTTATTTGATATTTTATCCATTCGCTCTTATTTGCTCTGGTTCTTTAGAACAACTAGTAAAAGGTGAAATTAGTTTAATGGATATGAAAAACTCGCCATCATTTGTATGTAGTTATATTTTATATTATTTAATTAATATTGTAATTATCTTATTGATTGTTAAAAAGATGAGCGGCTTTAAAGGAAAAGAATTAATATATCTATTAATAACAGTATTTTGCTTTGGACCATTAATTTATTGTTTTGGAAGAGGCAATGTTTTAATAACAGCTTTGCTATTTGCCTTATTATTTTTCTATATGTATGATAGTGAAAAAAGATGGGCGAGAGAATTAGCAAACTTATGTTTAGCATGTTCAGTAGCCATAAAAATATATCCAATTATTCTCCTATTCTTTTTCTTTAAAGAAAGAAGATTTTTAGATTTTGTTAAGACGTTAGTGTATTCACTAATTTTATTATTCATTCCATTCTTACTAACAAAAGGTGGATTTAATAATATTAAAGAAATTTGGAATAACTTTACTCACTTTAATGGTGGTGAAGGAAGAAACTTAGATTTCAGTAATATTTCATTAGATAGTACAATTTCTAAATTTGTATATTTATTAGAAATAATTACTAAAAGTGACTTAAAAGCTTTGCAAGGAATATTAAGTAAACTAGGAAGATTTTCATTGTTAATTGTGGCAATTGTTTTACCACTTCTAAGAAAAAATAGTAAATTAGTAATGCAATTTATGATATTAAGTATTTGTACATATGAATTATTCCAAGGTGTTGCATATGGTTATACAATGTTAATATTAGTAGCACCAATTGTTATCTATTTTAAAAACTTTGATAGTTTTAGTAAAGAGGATAAATTATTCTATGGTATATGTTTAGCAATTATTGCTATGCAACCTTTCTATGCTTTTAAGAATTATATAGTTCAAGCAATAACTCTAATAGTTTTAGTAGTTAAAGCCATTAAAGACATAGTAAAAGATAAAAATATAGTAAAAGAAGAAAAATTAAATTTAGAAAACTAGAGGTAATAAAGTGGATGAAATTAATGTTGATTTAAAGAAAAAGATTATATTTTTACCAAAGTCATATGATTTGGTTGTTGGAGACAGATTTGAATTATTCTATCGTGGAATAATAAGAGCATTTGATCCATATCAATACTATATTAAAATTGATTGTGATAAAGGAAAACCATATGGTAGATATTTTACATATACACCAACAGAAGGTGATGTTGGGGAATATGTTTTAAATGTTAGATTATTTACAAACTTAGGTGAACTATTAGATTCATCATCTACTATATTAAAAGTTGCTAAACCAGTTGCTCCAAAAGAAAAAGTTACAATTTTGTGTATTGGTGATAGCTTGACTTGTGGAGGATATTGGTGTGCTGAAGGTTATAGAAGATTTGCTTTAAGCGGAGGAGAACCTTGTGGGCTAGGTTATAGTGATAGTATTGAACTTATTGGTACAGTAAAAAAAGAAGTAGAAAATGGAATTTATGTTGGTCATGAGGGATATGGATGTTGGCAATGGAAAACATTCTGTGCCCCATCAGGTGTTAGTACTCAATCAGCAGTGTGGATTGAGGCTGTTGGACACAATAAGACTAGTGAAGATCAACATAGCGTTTGGGTTTGCAATGGTTTAAAATGGGTTTTAGAAACTATTGAAAAAGATCGCTTGAAATTTAAACGTGGTGAAGGAAATACTTCTTTTACACCAGTTATAAAAGATGAATTTGTTCATTTAGAAAATGCTATTCATACTGATTCGCTTAAAGTAACTAAATTTGAATTTGAAAATGTTAATCCATTTTGGAATGAAGAAGTAAACGATATTGACTTTAAAAATTATTGTAAAAAGAATGGTTTTAATGAACCAAACTTTGTATATATTTTATTAAGTTGGAATGGTTTATATATTCCATATAATGAAAAATTCACAATGCAAGAAGAATATGCTCCAAAACTAATAGATAAATTGCACGAGCAATTTCCTAATTGTTTAATTAAGTGCATGGGTATTCCTCTAAATTCCATTAATGGTGGTATCGCCGCAAACTATGGAGCTAAAGGACCTTACCATGATGTCTTTGGTGATGTTGTTACTGCTTTTAATTACAATGATTGGTTAGAAAGACTTTGCTTAAGTGAAAAATACAATAGCTTTGTTCAATATATTGATGTTAAGAGTCAATTTGATGTCGAATATAATATGCCATACCAAATGGTAAAAGTTAATAACAGAAATGAAACTTTAGAAATGATTGGTACTAATGGCGTGCATCCATCTATAAATGGATATATGCAAATTGGCGATGTTTTTTATAGAAGTCTAGTTCATACTGTGATAAAGAAATAAGTCTTATGATTTTTTCATGAGACTTTTGTCATAAAAAATGCATAATTTTAACTAAAAATTGTAAGAATATGGTATAATATAGTTAGTAGAAAGGAAAATAATATGAAGTTTAGTGAATATAAATACGAAAGACCAAATTTAGAAGAATTAAAAGCGAAATTTGAAAGTGCATTGAAAGTGATTAAAGAATCAAATTCATTGGACGAATTAGTTAAAACAATAGATGAAATCAATAAAATTAAAGGTGATGTTGATACAGCATTAACTTTATGTAGCATCCGTTATAGCATTAATACAAATGATGAGTTCTATGAAAAGGAACAAGAATTTTTAGATGAAAATAGTCCAGTTATTTCAAGTTATATTAATGAAATCAATAAGGCTTTAGTTGCTACTCCTTTAGTTGGTAAACTAGAAGAAAAATATGGCAAAAAGTTATTTGATTCAATTCGCTTAGATTTAACAACTTTTTCTAATGAAATAATTGAAGATTTACAAGAAGAGAATAAATTGTGTTCAAGATATTCAAAACTAATTGCTTCAGCAAAAATCCCATTTGATGGTAAGATTTTGAATTTATCTCAATTTGCTCCATATACAACTAATGTAGATAGAAACGTAAGAAAAGAAGCTGAGGCGGCTACAGCTAAGTTTTTTGAAGAAAATGAAAAAGAATTTGATGATATATATGATTCATTAGTAAAAGTTCGTGACCGTATGGCTAAAAAGTTAGGATTTGAAAACTATATTCCATTAGGTTATGCAAGACTTGGAAGAACTGATTACGATAGTGAAATGGTAAAGAATTACCGTAAGCAAATATATGAAGACTTAGTTCCTATTGTTAATGAAATGGCTAAAGAAAAAGGCAAACGTCTTAATATCAAAGATATGAAGAGTTATGACTTTAATTTAGAATTCTTAAGTGGAAATCCTAAACCAAAAGGAAACGCTAAAGAGCTAGTAGAAAAAGCTAATAAGATGTATCATGAAATGAGTAAAGAAACTGGTGAATTCTTTGACTTCATGCGTGAACATGAATTAATGGATTTAGAAGCCAAAGAAGGAAAAACAAGTGGTGGATATTGTACATTTATAACTAATTATAAATCTCCATTTATCTTTTCTAATTTTAATGGTACTAGCGGAGATGTTGATGTTTTAACACATGAAGCTGGACATGCTTTTCAATGCTATTGTAGCAGAAACATAACTGTTCCTGAATATATATGGCCAACACTAGAAGCTTGCGAAATTCACTCTATGAGCATGGAATTCTTTGCATGGCCATGGATGAATCTTTTCTTTGAAGAAGACAAGGATAAATATTTGTTCTCTCATTTAGCGGGCACAATCACTTTTATTCCATATGGTGCTACTGTAGATGAGTTCCAACACGAAATCTATTTACATCCTGAATATACTCCAAAACAAAGAAAAGAAGCTTGGAGAAAGATTGAAAAGAAATACTTACCATTTAAGGTATATGAAAATGAATTCTTAGATAAAGGTAACTATTGGTTACGTCAAGGACATATATTCTCAACAGCATTCTATTACATAGACTATACATTAGCTCAAGTTTGTGCTCAACAATTCTGGATTAAGAATCAAGAAAATCATGAGAAAGCTTGGGAAGATTATTATCGTTTGTGCTGTGCTGGTGGTAGTAAGACTTTCTTAGAACTTTTAAAAGTTGCCAATTTAAAAAATCCATTTATCGATGGAACAGTTAAATATGTAGCTAATCATTTGAAAGAATGGTTGGATAATGTCGATAGTGAAAAGATAAAATAGATATGAAATTTCCTGTTGAAATAGTGAGAATAATTGGAAAAGTAAAAAGGTATAAAGAAAGTGAAGATTACCTATCTATTTATAAATTAAAAGGTGAAATGTTAAAAAACTTTGAAGCCTTAAAAGAAGATATAGTATTTAATGAATTAGTAAAGAGTGCTTTCTATTTAAAAATTTATGATGAAGCTATTTTATTAGGTGAAGAATTATTAAAAAGAGGATACGAAAGTCATGAAGAATTATACTATGTTTTACTATCAACTCTTGCTAGTAATGATATCTATCATGCTTTTTCGATTATTAAAAGAAGCAAGGTTATCACTCACCCTGCAAACGAGCAGTATTTGATTAGTGATGGTGCTAATTATTCAAATCTCTTAAGAATATCATATAAAACACCAAGTGTTTTATTGCTATTCATAATTGTTAATCTTATTAACGGATTAATAGTTGAAGCCAATTTAGGGATTGAAATAACGTTAGAATATATCTTTGGAAGAATGTTAGAATTAATTGATCAATTATATGAGTTAGGTTATCATAACGATATTATTAGTGAATTAACAGAAAAGGTTAAAATGATATTTTTAGAATAAGTTAAAGACTTGCAAAAAAAAGATATTATGATATAATAGTTAGGTTAAAAGAAGTAAGAATAAAAGGAGAATAGTAATGAAAGTTAAAGTTGAAAAAATAGAAGGTAGCAAGGCTAAATTAGACATAGTTTTAACAAAAGAAGAGTTTAATGAAAAGTATGAAAAAGCTTTTGCAAAAGTTTTAGAAGATGTTGAAGTTAAAGGCTTTAGAAAAGGTAAAGTTCCTCGCGAAATGTATTTAAGACGTTTTGGTGAAGGATCTATCTTAAAAGAAGCAATTGATATCGCTTTAAATGATACATATTATGAAGCAGTTGAAAGTAAGAAACTACAAGTTGTTAGTCAACCAGAAATCGATGTTGACTTTGAACATATGGGAAAAGATAAACCATTTAAGTATACTGCTACAGTTGAAGTATATCCTGAAGTTACTTTAGGTAAATACTTTGGTGTAGAAGTAAGAAGAGAAAGTGATGAAGTTACTGTTGAAGAAATCGATCAATATATCGAAAGACAATTAAAGAACAATAGTGAACTTGAAGTTGTTGAAGGAAAACCTTTAGAAAAAGGCGAAACAGCTATCTTTGATTTTACAGGATATGTTGATGGTAAAGAATTCGAAGGCGGAAAAGCTGAAAACTATTCATTAGAAATTGGTAGTGGTCAATTTATTCCTGGCTTTGAAGAGCAAATGGTAGGAATGAACGCTGAAGAAGAAAAAGATGTTAATGTTACATTCCCTGATGAATATCAAGTTAAAGAATTAGCTGGTAAACCTGCCGTATTTAAAGTGAAATTACATGAAATTAAAAAACGTGTTCTACCAGAATTAAATGATGAATTTGTTAAAGGATTAGAAATTGAAAATGTTAATACAGTTGAAGAATACAGAAAGAATGTTAGCGAAACTTTAGGAATTGATAAGAAAGAAGCTAATGAAAATAAATTTACTGATGATGTATTACATGCTGTATGTGATGATGCAAAAGTTGAAATCCCTGAAGCAATGGTTCAAAATAGATTAAACCAAATGATTTCTCAAATTGAAAGACAAGCAAAAGCTTATGGAATTACAGCAGATCAATTATTAGCATTCCAAGGAACAAATATGGAACAATATAAAGAAATGATGACTCCAGCTGCTAAACGTTTTGTTTTAGAAAGTGTAGTTATTGAAGCAGTAAAGAAAGAAGCAAAAGTTAAATTAGTAAAAGCTGATTATGATAAATATTATAATGGTTTAGCAAAAGAATATAATCAAACTTTAGAGCAAATAACTAAAAATTTACCAAAAGAACAAGTAAAAGACTATTTTACGACTTTAAAGACTATTGATTTATTAAAAGAAAATGCTGTTTTGAAATAAAAAAAGTTTAAAAAAATAAAAAAGAAAAATAATAAGGAAAGAGGTGAAACATATGGATAAAAACAATGATAAAAATAAAAAGCAAAATGAAAGAGTATGTTCTTTTTGTGGTCTTCCTGAAAGTGAGGACAGAATTATAATTGAAGGAGATGGATGTTACATTTGTGATGTTTGTATCGATTTCTGTTACCATATGTTAGAAAAAGAGCCTGCTTTCGATAGTGAAGAGATTAAAACAGAGAGTAGTGAAGAATTCAAACTTGATTTAACTCCGCATGAAATCTATGACCGTTTAGGTGAATATATTATTGGTCAAGATTATGCTAAGAAAGTATTATCTGTAGCAGTATATAATCACTATAAGAGAATTCAAAATAACTTGTTTTCAAGTAGTGATGTAGATATTGAAAAAAGCAATATATTATTAATTGGTTCAACTGGTAGTGGTAAAACATTATTCGCAAGAACTTTAGCTCATATTCTTAAAGTTCCTTTTGCGATTGCTGACGCTACAAGCTTAACACAAGCTGGTTATGTTGGTGAAGATGTTGAAAATGTTTTGTTAAGACTTTTACAAGCTGCCGATTATGATGTTGACCTTGCTCAAAAAGGAATAATTTATATTGACGAAATTGATAAATTAGGAAGAAAATCTGATAATCCTTCAATAACAAGAGATGTTAGTGGTGAAGGTGTCCAACAAGCTCTTCTTAAGATATTAGAAGGTACAGTTGCGAACGTTCCTCCTGGAGGAGGAAGAAAACATCCTCATCAAGAGTTTATTCCATTTGATACAACAAATGTTTTGTTTATCTGTGGTGGTAGCTTTGAAGGAATTAGTGATGTTGTAAACTCAAGAATTGGTAAAAAATCAATTGGATTTAATGGTAAGAGTTACGAGAAAAAAGAAGAAAAAGAAGCATATAAAATGGTTACCCATGAAGATATTAAAAAGTATGGAATCATTCCTGAACTTGTTGGTAGATTACCAGTTATTGCAAGTTTAGAGATGCTTGAAGTAAAAGATTTAGTAAAGATTTTAAAAGAACCAAAGAATGCTATTTTACGTCAATATCAAAAGATGTTTAAAATGGATGGAGTTACTTTAGAATTTGATGATGAAGCCATTACTGAGATTGCTGAAAAAGCTCATAAACAAGAGACTGGTGCTCGTGG
>UMGV01007627.1_pt1 | contig 13518 bp, 12 predicted proteins | sample 1965361 | NCBI WGS metagenome assembly UMGV01 (sample SAMEA4836081, study PRJEB28245) | human gut metagenome | biome: gut microbiome; material: fecal sample | place: Denmark | collected 2008
AGAATTGCGTGATACTTTACATCTTCATCGCCATTTTCATAGGTCTTAACACTTATCTGATAATCTTTTACAACGGCGGTTACCTGACGAGCATCGGAAGATAGTTTATATTCTATACTGGAAAAAATATGAGTAACTCCATATACAACGAGCCCAATCGAACCAATCAGTAAGAATACACATATCACCTTATTTTGTGCTTTATCTGAAAGTACCTTCACGCAACCCCCTCCTTCCATACTTACAGTCTTCTACCTTCTTTTTCTTCCCGGTGATACTTGATAAGATCTTTACTTAATCCAATGAAACCAATGAGACCTAGCGGAATCATTGCAGCAAATGCAAAGAAGTAAATCGGAGTTGGTCCCGGTTCCAGTTTATATTTTCCTTTTGAGTTCCGGTAAACGGTAATCAGTACAGTATCTCCTCTCCTTATTTCTTTATTGCGAAATTCAAAATCATCATATGTTGTTCCATCGATTTCATAAGTAAACCTTACTTTATATTCTTCTTTTCGGTCTCCCTGATCGTCTTTTTCATGCGTTTGTTCACAACTGTAAACGGTTGCATGAAGCGTTCGAACATCCGTGGAATTCTTAAACTCACTGCTTTCATGCTTCGTATATATCATGCCGCCGATTCCTGCGATAATAATGAAGATACTTAAAATCAAAGCACCGATTGTGTCCTTATGATCCTCTTTTTCTGATGGGAGTCTAAACATAGAATTCCCTCCTCTCCCGCGAATTACTGTCTGTCGTTCTCGTCAAAGATGTCGCCACATTCTGGGCAGAATTTTGGTGGGTGTGTCGGGTCTTCCGGTTCCCATCCACATTTGTCACAACGGTAAAGCAGTGCACCTTCCGGTTTCTTTGCTCCACAGTTCTGGCAGAATTTTCCTTTATTCACTGAACCGCAAGAACAGGTCCATCCTTCTTCCTCTACCGGTTTTGGTGATCCGCATTCCGGACAGAACTTACCGGTTGCTGTGGCTCCGCATTTACATTTCCATGCACCCGGTGCCGGCTGTGGTTCCGGTTTCTTGCTTCCGCATTCCGGACAGAACTTGCCGGTAACAAAGTTTCCGCAGCTGCACTTCCATCCCTCTGCCTGCGGTGCCTGCTGCTGAACGGCCTGTTGTGCTGCCTGCTGCGCTGCCATCTGCTGTGCCTGCTGCTCCTGCTGTTGCTGACCCATTGCAAATAAATTCTGTGCGTTCATACCGCCGCCCTGATTCATTGCCATACCCATGCCCATGAAGCCTGTCATTGCACCGGCCTGATTACCGGCTGCAGTCTTCATTGCATCAGCCTGTGCTCCGACCAGCGTTGCTGCTGCCATTGTAGGATCGCGCATGATTGCTGTACGCTGAGCCTGTTTTATAAGTTCTGCATCTTCATCCGGAAGTGTCACAGACCCAAGTGCAATACTTACAACCTTCAGTCCGCGAAGTGCACCCCATTTTTCTGAGAGTGCCGTATTCATCGCATTTTCAAGATCTGTATTATGTGTCACGATCTGATTCGGACGAAGCTCCAGTTCAGACAAATGTCCGAATGCCGGCTGAAGAGCAGAGATAAACTCTGTCTTAAGAGTAGCATCCAGTTCCTCTCTGGAATATTCCTGCTCCACATTTCCGCAAACATTAGAGTAGAACAAAAGCGGATCGGCAATCTTGTAAGAATAGACACCTGAACAGCGGATCGATACGTCGATATCAAGTCCGATCTTGGAATCCACAACACGGAACGGAACCGGATTCGGCGTTCCGAAGCGATTTTCCAGAATCTCCTTGGTATTAAAATAATAGATTCTCTGATCCTTTCCGGTATCTCCTCCGTAAGTAAAACGTTTTCCTACGGTTTTAAAGGTTTCTTTGATACTCTCTCCAAGGCTGCCTGCAAAAATAGACGGTTCGGAAGAAGTATCATAAGTAAATTCTCCCGGTTCTGCACAGACTTCTACGATCTTGCCCTGTTCTACGATGATCATACACTGTCCGTCTGCTACAGCAATTCCAGAGCCGTTCGAGATAATATTGTCATTTCCTTTGGTGTTCGCTGAACGTCCGGTGACACGTTTTTGTCCTTTTGTAACGAGTACCTCCTTTGGCATCGATTCACAGTAGAAAAATTCCTTCCATTGATCTGCAAAAGTACCTCCAAGAGCACCCATACCTGCTTTAATAAGTCCCATAATATTTTCTCCTTTCCTTTTTGAAATGATCTTCCTCTATGTTATCCGGTTACACCGGAAGAACACGGTTTAATATGCGACATTCCATGTGTCTGTAAAAACATCATAAATATAAATGAGATTATCACAAACGCCGTAAAGCTGTTCCTGCACAAACTGTTCTCCATTATCAGTTCCTAATACAAAAAGCATACAGCTGCCTCCATTTATGATCTCTGATTCTCCTGTATACATAAGCTTCATTCCATTTTCCAGTCCCTGTCTGACCTCTCCATACTCCAGCAGGATCTCTGTTGCGATTTCAACCGAACGTTCATCCGGTGTTTCCTCATAGACTGAGAAATCATATACTCCGGCAAGTTCCGCCAGATGGCCGTCCATTAATGAAATCGACGGGTGGAAATCTATAGCACCGCCACCATCTGTCACCGAAACCAGTACATTGGAATAGATCTCACTGAAATTACAACGTAGCACAAGCGCCTCTCCCGGTTTTCCTTCAAATAACGGATGACTCTTATCATCTGCATATTCACCATTTTCCGTGATATCAGAAGGATAAACGGTCACTCTGCCTTTTTCATTTGGCGGAACGATGGCATACAGCTCCTGCCCATCCGTCATGTAACAGGCTGCTTCTGACAAAAACGGATACTCTTTTGTTAAATGATGAAATTCCAGGTAAAATGAAAGATCTGTCCTTGTAAATTCACTGTCCACATACCCGAAAAGTGCAACCCCTGCACCGCAGCTGTTTTGATTGATCTGTTTTTTGAGAAGTGACAGTTCCGTATCTTCCGTCTCGACGATTTCTGTCTTCCCCGGCTCTTCTTTTTCCTTCTCTTTTTCTTCCTTCTTCTCTTCTTTTTTATCGTCCTGCACTTTCACAAGACCGCTTTTATTCTCGCCTTCCACAGGCTTTTGCGGACTGCTCTTATGAGGCAGTCTGCATCCGCATAATAAGCCGGCCTGCAGGATTATCAAACAAAACAGTAATGATATTTTCTTCATATTACATTTCTCCTTGTAAAGACTGAACCTTTTTTCTTTCTCCAAAACGGCAAGCATCTATTTGCCGTTTTGGAGAAAGGGCTTTCCTGATCAGAAAGTCGCTTTCTTAGGTATGTCTATTTTCTTCTGTGGGAAACGGTTGTTAATCCCATAAAAGCAAGAGCAGCTGCAAGAATCATTGTAGTCCAGATAACCATCAGGCTGTCGTTACCGGTCTTCTTCTCGGTGGTTCTTCCATTTCCTTACATCGCATAAATCTGATCCATCAGATATTCAGCAGTCATGGATCCATAGAAGAACTGGTCGATAAGACCGTTTTTCTTCGCATCCCGAATGTCTTTTGCCGCCTGTTTTTCTGTATTGGAATCCACGATGAAAGCAATTTTACAGTCAGGACACACCCTCTTTACTTCATCCCGAAGCTTCATTCTTTCACAAATCTTCCACGGAGTATAGCCCGTCACCTCCATGATAAGAACAAACGGTTTATAAAGCTTACAAAGTTCAACCGTATCTTTTGGAGACTCCGTACGGACTACATCAATCTCATAATCCGATTTTTTGAAGGCAGTCGCTACGGAATCCGCAAACAGAAAATTCTGCATATCAACCACTATTTTTCGCATCGAACCATCCTCCTTTCTTTCAGCGATATATCCGATGTGTCTGCTACATTTCTTTTTTCTTTAGTCTAACAGAGAAAAATAGCTCTGTCTGTCCTCATAAATGTGGACAAATAAGCATTTTACACAAAAAAATCGCTCTACCTAATAAAAAGCAGAGCAATTTTCACATCTAAATCCTATTTTATTTTCTTCTTATACGTCGAGCTGACTACTCGGTACGACCAGACGTTTGCTTACCGCCGCAACCATCAGGCGATTGCGGTTTGTGTATCCTGTTTTCTCTAACATCCGGTTGATATAGGTACGAACCGATGATTCTGCCACATGAAGCTTAGCCGCAATCTCGGCATTCGTCTTCCCTTCACACAACAAACGTAAGGTTTCCATTTCCTGATCGGAAAGGTCACAGGAAAGTGCTTTTCCAAGCTGCACAGCCGGCACCTTGTCCGGCCAGAAATTTTTACCTGCAAGTGTCCCTTCGATCACGCTAATAAGATCACCGGAAGGAGAATCCTTATACCAGAAGCTGTCCGCTCCTATTTTCCTTGCACGATCCAAAAATCGTCCTTCTAACATGGAGGTCACCATTACGATCTTGATCCGTGGATAGTATTTTTTGATTGCTTCAGCCGCATCTAATCCATCCGAATCATTTTCTGTACAAATATCCATCACCACTAGGTCAATATGCCCCTCACCACATCTCTGCAATGCTGCATCTGCCCGGGTCAGGGCAGATGCCACTTCACATTCTGTGCTTTTTTCTATGCAAGAGCACAAATACTTACGGGCAAGCATCTGATCTTCAACAATTAGTATTTTTTTCACTTTCATTCCTCCCTAACGTGTTAAATCTTAGGAATTTCTATTACCAGAGCAAACTCCGGAAAACTCTGTACGAGCATCCTTCCGCCTTCCGTTTCAATCCGGTGACGCAGATTGGTAAGTCCTCCACCTTCCCGGATTTCTCTTTCCGGAGGCTGTCCGTTGTTATAGATCATCACGGTATAGCCGGTTTCATTTTCAAAAACATTTGCCTCCAGTTCTGTCGCTCTCGCATATTGAAGGGCATTATTCAGACATACCTGCATAGCAGCATACATCATCTCTGCTGCTTTTCCCGGTGGTTCCTTTCCTTCTATCTGCACAAGGACACCACTGCTTCTTGCACTGGCAAACAATTTCTCTTTTTCTGATAAATGTTCGACCTCCCGAAAAACAATATTCTTCTCCCATTCCCGCAGAACTGTTTCCACATCGATCCCGCCGAAATCTCCGGAAAGATACTGCTTCATTACAATAATACTGGCTGCAAGATTATCATGCATAGCAGATTTTGCCGTCAAAAGTTCTTTCTCCCGGGCAATCTTCTCCACATTTTCAGATAACCTTTGCAGATGTTCTTCATCCTCGGCAAGCTTCTTATTTTCCACAAAAAGCAGTCCGAGCACATGGCACAATTCCGTAACATCCGCAGCTGTAAGCTGGATATAGGTTTCTCCATATCGATCCGTTACTTCTGTTTTCTCAAACTGCCATATGGTATTATCCGGAAAACGATAGGTACCCTCCATATTCGAAAGCTGCAGAATTCCTTCCGGTGGGGTCGCAAGTGCCCGCTCAACTTCACCGAGATACTGCATATCACTTTCAAATAAATAATGACTCAGACGATACATCTGCCTGTTGCAAAGAACAATACTTCCTCTGCTGTCAAAAAAGCAGATCGCCGTAGGAAGCTGGTCAAATCCTTCCTTGATACGATTAAACCCAAAGCGCCTCAACCTACGCATTATCCTCTCCTCCTATTGCTGTACGTATCAGCCACAATCCATCCTCCCTGTCGGCCGTTACCTCAGAAGAGATAATTGGGGACAAATCAGCCGCACATTCTACAGACAGATTCATTTCCTGATCGGACACGGAAATAAACAACGAATGCAGCTCATTTATCGTCATTTCCGTTACCGTTTTTAGCAGTTCGAACAAACGCACAACCTCTTTTGATGCTATCGGTTTTGTGGTTAAATAGACCGCACCGCATTCAATTTTGCAGGAATTCATTGCTCGTACCAGTTCATCGATCGTCAGCCTGAGTTCCTGCTGTGGAAGCTTTTCGTATTCCTGAGAAAGAAAATACAGATTCGCACTTCGCTTGATATAAGTACCGAGCAACAGAATCTCTTTCATACACGCCTGCATTACCTCAGGCTTTGCATTCTTACACTGTTCAAGAAGTTCCTTTATCCTCCTCGTCTGGGTTTTGTGTTTTTCTTCCAGTTCATCATAAATACGGTTCTTTTCCGTTAGTTCGTATAGCTCCTTCTGCACAAGATAAGCATCCTTTAATTTCTTTTTGTTATTCTCTCTTTTTCTTTTATTCTCATCAAGCTGCTTGCGAAGCTTGGTAAGGTGCTGCAAGTTATCTCCCCAGATGACAAAACCATCTTTAATCGGTGCCGAAGAGATGCGCATTCCATCCGGATAAACGATACTCTCCCCATCTTTTGGACATACCATATCCTCTCCTGCTGTGCGGGAACGAAGCAAAATCCGCCCATTTTGATCTGCAATGCAGGAGGCAAGCGTTGTCGCCTCATATAACTCGACATACCCTGTGTTTGACTGTATCATACGGCAATGGATACAGCTTTCGTATATTGCAGCATAAAAGAGACAAAACATTACATTCATGTCTCCAAAAACATCACGGATGACCTGAAATCCCAAAAGATAAAGTGCTCCATACAAGAGCATCACGCAGCTCAAAACAAAAGGCATCATTCTCCGCTTTCCAATACTTGGAAGCCTTGTTTTTTTCAGCAGCTGAAATACTGAAAAAAATACACAGCCTATCGTCCATCCAACACTCACAAAATAAAGCGGACGATGGAAAAAGACTTTGTTATCCGGCACCCCCGGAATTCCGCTCGCAAACGAAAATACTTGCTGGTGGAAATCATTTGTGATAACAGCCAGAAACAATGCTGTCGGAATCAGCGATAACAACCAGCTTTTTCTGGAAAGCTGATAATCTTCGGATTTTCCCAGAAAAATTGCAGTATATGCACCAAGCAGCGGAATAAAAAGAATCGGCAGGTAATAAAGATACCACAAATAACGTGCCACGGTCAGATCTGTAACCACCTCATATTTCAAAGTACGCAAAGTCAACCAGATAAGCATCAGAACATCCATCAAGCGAAGACAGTGCAGCACCGGTTTCTGAATAATCCGCTGATCCAGAGAATACCCCCACAAGACAAATAATAATAAATACAATGCGGCACGCACATAGCTTGGATAGTTCCCTCCTATATCAAACCATGCCAGCAGCCGGCAGGAATATGCTGCTATGACTATCGCAAAAACAAAAAACATCAAATAAAGCTGTCTGGTGTTCCTTTTCACGAGTTCCTCCCTCTTGCCCGGCTCATCACCTCCGGGCATTTTTATCACCTATAGTATAAGCTTCCTTTTGGCGCAACTGCTTCCTCCGGATTAAAAAATAAAAGTATAGCCCATATCCCTTGATACCGTCAACGCAAAAATTACATCTCCGCCCCTTCAGGACACCATACCACCGAGCATTCCGCCTGCCCCGCAGAGGATCCAGGCGATCATCATCTGCATTCCACCCTGCACGCTCCGGTAGATCCCTGCTGAAATTGCAAGCAGTAGCAGAAAATAGAGCATTCCAAGCATAAATCCCCTCAGGAATTTCCTTGTCTTCCCCATTTTTCCCATGGCAAATCCACCGGCAAATGTGGAAATTATGTAAACCGCAAGGATCCCGATCCGGACTGTTTTCTCGCTTAAGTCAAACTTATACAGTCCAAAGGACAGCCCGAGCAGCATCAGCATCGTAAGAAAGTAAGAAAGCATCAGTGCTTTCACAAGTCTTGTAAAACAGATATTTCCAAACAGCTTTTTTTCCATAAGAACCCCTCCTGTCCTTTTATACTATGAGAGATTCTTATGAAATATTCCTTTACTGTTCCATCTGTCGTCCCAGAAATCCTGCTGCGCAGAGTATCATCTTCTGTTCCAACTCACCGGGTTTTTTCCTGCCGTCCTTTGCCAGGATCACGACAGAACCGATCGCATCTCCGGCGCAGATGATCGGACTTACCACCTGCCATTTCAGTTCTGCATTCTGTCCCGACACGATGACCGTGAACTTCCGATCCATAGAGGATGCCAGAAACTGCTCCCTTCTTGCGATCACTTCCGCAAGCTGTCTTGTGATCAGCTGTTCCTGAAATTCTTTCTTCCCCGGTCCTGCTGCTGCGATCACCTGATCTGTATCTGTGATACACACCAGATATCCAAGCGTCTGTGCCAGACTTTCCGCATATTGGTCTGCAAAATTTCCCATTTCTCCAAGCGGTGAGTATTTTTTGAGAATGATTTCTCCTTCCCGGTCGGTGAAAATTTCAAGTGCATCACCCTCACGGATACGTAGCGTGCGCCTGATTTCCTTCGGAACGACAATTCTGCCAAGATCATCGATCCGGCGGACAATTCCTGTAGCTTTCATATTGATTCTATTCCTCCTGTGTTCCACATATTTTCCATATTTTATTCGATATGGGTAGTATGTGGAAAAACGCAGAATTTTATTACTCCGTATCCCTGAAATCTTTATTTATAATATCTTTCTTCGATCATATCCAGAAAATCCCGGTTTAAATAGTCTTCCATCTTTTTAAATGTTTCTTCGTTGCGGATCAGTCTTCCCGGCTCCTGATATTCTACCCACGCCATTGCACACCATGTAATTCCCCTGAGACACGTGATCGGAATAAAAATGTTCAGACGTTCTTCGATTCCACTCACATCAAATCTGCCATTTACCGCCTGGATATATTTTCTTGTAAAATCAGCCATCTCTTCTTCTGTCAGAATCACATCTGTTTTCCAGAAAGTTGTCGTTGGTGCAAGGAAATGCCCCAGATCCTGAACCGGATCACCATAAAGCGGCTTTTCCCAGTCAACCAGATAATTGTCTTTTCCTGCGCCATTCATCAGGAAATTTCCTGAATTCAGCTCTGTGTTAATACAGCATCTGTATCCACTATAATCCCGGATCTCATTGATCTTCTCCTGTCCCAGCTCTAGAAGACGCCGGATCTGTACTTTTTTCTTTTCTTCTCCCAGATCAGACTCGTAGTATGTCTGCACCATCTGATTACATTCATCCAGAATCGCCTGCAGTGGATTCGATGGCGATATCAGTCCATCCGTTTCTTTTACCGGAACACTGTGGATATCCGCAAGACATTCTGCCGCTTCCATCAGATTCTTCCGATAATCCAGTGCACTCCCTTCCAGAAACTCCATAACCATCACACCATACGGCAGTTCCTTCTTACTTCCATCTACAAAAACCGGCACTGGCGTCCGTCCTGAATCTGCCAGAAGCTCCAATGCATGATATTCGTATTCAATCTGATTTTCCAGATGCATCTGGCTTCCTGTATTGACACGAAGCACCAGTTTCTTTCCGGTCAGTGGGTGTACGAACCAGTAGTTGATATTATATTCGCCCTGTGCCAGTGGCTGATAGGTAATCTGAATTTCCTTCTGCTCTTCTTTCCCGATTCCGATTCCTTCCAGATAATGTTCTGTCTGTACATATTCTTTTAATCCCTGAATTCTTTCCATCTTATTCTCCCAGCCTTCCCCACTTTTTATCTTTTTCACTCATTCTGTATGGCACATCAAGCTCTGGCCATGCAATATGGATTGTCGGATCATCCCAGGCAATCCCTCTTTCATCATCTGGATGATAAAAATCCGTACATTTATAACAGAAATCTGCCTGCTCAATCAAAACCAGGAATCCGTGTGCAAATCCCTCCGGAATGTAAAACTGCTTTTTATTTTCTTCCGACAGCACGATCCCATACCATTTCCCATAAGTAGCACTTTCCGTTCTGATATCCACTGCCACGTCAAACACAGTTCCCCGTATTACGCGTATCAGCTTTCCCTGCGGATATTTCTTCTGATAATAAAGGTCCCTCAGTACTGCTTTTCCGGAAGAGGACTGGTTATCCTGTACAAAGTTCATCGTAAGTCCGGCTTCTTCCATGTCCTTCTGATTATAAGTTTCCATAAAGTATCCCCGCAGATCGCCATGAACTGCCGGCTCAATCACACAGAGTCCTTCTATTCCACCTGCATTTTTTTCTACTTTTATCTTTTTATTCTACCACGAAACAGCAGTTAGTTTAATAAAATCTCTCAATTATACCTATAGATTTTATCTATTTCATTTTTATATATAGATTAAAACAATTATGAAATTTTTGTGAAAACTGTTACAATGTAATCGTAACCTAATTTTGAGAGTAAGGAGGAAAAATGAAAAGAAAATTATTACCAGTATTTCTGTCTTTCGCATTGCTCGCGAACGGTTCTATGACAGCTTTTGCAGCTGATTCAAGTGTTGATACCGTTACAGAAAGCGATGCACAGACTACTGTTTCTGAAGATCAGGGAAATCCAGAAGAAACTACTCAGGAAGAAGTTTCTGAAGACGAAGCAGTTCCAGCTGATGAATCTGATGCTATCACAGATTTCGAAACTGCATATAAAGCATATACTTTTGGTGCAAATGTAAGCGGCCCAGATGCTATTTCAGCCGATAAAAATACCGTTGCTGTTTTAGACGTTCGTTCTTCTGCAAACTATGATATTTCTCACTTAGAGGGTTCTTTCTCAACACCTGTATTTAATGAGGATGGCAGTATCATCCAAACTTCTGAAGATGCTACTGCAAAAGCTTTCACAGTAACTGTAACTAATAACGCAAATTTCCAGAACAAAGAGCTTTACCTTCTTTGCAACAGTGGTGCAAGAGGGGCTCGTGCTGCTGCTGTTTTATTACAACGTGCTGGATATGATACCAGTCGTATTCATACCATTACAGGCGGAGCAACTGGTCTTGAAGTACGTTACGCTTTTCTCGGAACAAACAATTCTGTAACCGGTGCTGAAGCTGTAGCTGCTGTTGATTCAAATGACGTGGTTATCGTAGATGTACGTACAAAAGAGAACTTTGCAAACGGTCATTTGAAAAACTCTCTTTCTCTTCCTGTTTTCTATCTGAATGAAGAAGGAAAACAGGTTGTAGCAGAAACCAACCAAGATCCATATGCAATAACCTTTGCTAAATATGTGCAGGATAACCCTTCTACCTTCTCAGGCAAAAAAGTATACGTCCTCTGTAACAGCGGTCAAAGAGGTGCAAGAGCCGCCACTGCATTACTTGCAGACAACGGTGTTGACAAGAACACAATCTACACCATTACCGGTGGTGCAGGCGATGAAACAGTAAAAGGTGCTTTTGTAACTGTAGACGGCTACAAATTCGTAAGCGGAACTGATGCTATTGCCGCTGCAAAAGACGGAAGTGCATACATTATTGATGTACGTTCTTCAAAAGCACAGACAAAGACAGGTACTTTGAAGGGATCTATTTCTCAGTCTCTGTTTGATGATAACAACAAACTTGACACTGCTGAAGCGGAAGCGCTTGAAAAAGCTTTCATGGAAGAAATTCCTTCAAAAATAACAGAAGACAAACCAATCTACATTATCTGCAACAGTGGTGCAAGAGGTGCGCAGAAAGCAACTCTGCTTCTTGGCAAACTTGGCTATAACACAAGCACCAAAGAAGATGGTAAAGTATACACCATTGAAAATGGTGCAAAAGGTCTGGAACTTCTGTACGCAATGTCTGGAACAGACGGAAATGCTGTAGATGGGAAAACAGCTGTTGCTGCTGTCGGAAAAGACGACGTAGTAATCCTTGACGTCCGTGCGACAGGTAACTATGGAAGTGGACACTTAAAAGGCTCTGTCTCAACACCTGTATTCAATGCAAACGGAGTTGCCAAAACTACAGATGACCAGCTTTCCAAAGACTTCACAAAATATGTAACAGACAACAAAGCCACTCTTGAGAAAAAAGATCTCTATCTTCTCTGTAACAGTGGTGCAAGTGGTGCAAGAGCTGCTACTGCTTTATTAAAAGCTGCCGGATATGATCTTGCAAGAGTTCATACCATCACTGGTGGTGCAAAAGATGCTGATGTAAAAGCTGCTGCAATCTATGTTTCTGACACTCATGTAATCAATAAAATGGCAGATACAAAGAACTACCTGATTCTTGATGTACGTTCTACAGCTTCTTACACAAAAGGACACTTAAAGGGATCCCTTTCCCTTCCACTTTTTGACAAAGATAACAAACTTCCGGATGATCTCGAAAAAGCATTTACAGAATATGTAACTGCTCACAAAGCAGATTTTGAAGGAAAAACAATTTACGTTCTTTGCAACAGTGGAGCAAGAGGTGCTGCAAAAGCAACTCAGCTTCTCAAAGAAGCCGGAATCACCAACGTATTCACCATCGAAAACGGTGCAAAAAGTGAAGTGATCCAGAAGCATTTTGTAACAGATCCTGTCGCTGATCCTGATACAAAGAAAGACAACAATGGCAAAGATAACAATAAAAACCAGAATAACGGTAAAACCACTACTGCTGCTACAACAAAGACAGGAGATACCGCTCCTATCGCTGCTCTCGCAGTTGCAATGCTCGCTGCTCTTGGCGCAATCATTGCATTCGGTAAGAAAAAAATTGTAAAATAATAATTATTCCCAAAAAGGTTACAAAAGCGGGACGCTGACTAAATTGCCAACGTCCCGCTTTTTCAAATCCATTCATATTCATACGATGTTCAGATCTCGTTGATCTGCTTCTCTTTTATTTCTCCAGATTTCCTTCCACACACCATCTGTAGAAAGATTCGTCATAGTTCTCTGAATTTTCAAAGCCACACATTTCCATTACAAGCTGCATATAAGCTGAACGGATTCCTCCGGTACAGTAAGTAATAATATGATCCTCTTTTGAAAGTCCTGCATCTCCAAACATCTTGGTCAGATCTTCATTACTCTTTAATGTACTGTCACTGTTAAATAAATCCGTATAACGGATCTGGATTGCCCCTGGAAGATGTCCCCCATTTGCCTCCCCATACATTGTCTTTCCATTGTATTCTTTATCTGTACGGGTATCCACAATTTTACAGTCGTCATAAATCTCTTTCAGCTCATCCGTATTGATCACATGCGTTTCATCAATCGAATCAATTTCTACCGATACCGGTTTCGGCTCTGCTACTCCTTTGACAGTCTCAACTCCTGCTGCTTTCAGTGCTTTGATCCCGCCATCTACGATTTTCACATCCTCATAGCCTGCCGCGATCAGCTCCCATGCAATCCTGCCATCTTCTCCCCAGCCTTTCTCTGCATTTGAAAAAAGCACGATTTCCTTATCTTTTGCCAGCCCAAGCTCTCCTAATCTTTCGCTCAGGCGCTTTGTATCAAGAATACATCCCCAGTTTGCATCTCCCGCTTCCCCGTCTTCACAGGTTGCCAGATACTGCCATGTCGTTGCCACTGCACCTTTTACAGTACCTTTTTTCGCCTCATCTTCACCTCTTGCATCCACTACGATGATATCGTCCAGATTTTCTTTCACATAGTCGGCGGTTACTACATACTTTCCTTCAAATGGTTCACTGCTGTCTGATGCCGAATTCTTTGCACCACATCCTGAAAATGATGAAATCGCAAGAATTCCTGCAAGAAATAATGCTGTTCTTTT
>UMGV01028100.1_pt1 | contig 13517 bp, 10 predicted proteins | sample 1965361 | NCBI WGS metagenome assembly UMGV01 (sample SAMEA4836081, study PRJEB28245) | human gut metagenome | biome: gut microbiome; material: fecal sample | place: Denmark | collected 2008
ATTCCAGATGGGGATGACGACGGGGGCGATCTTGTTGCCGTACTTTTCCCGCAGAGCGTTGAAGGTGGCGTTGTAGTCGGAATTGTCCTCGTCTACCTTGGAGATGTAGACGAAACGGGGCATGTTCCGGTCTTCGCAGTATTTCCATGCCTTCTCAAAGCCAACGGTGATGCCGTCCTTGGCAGAGCAAACCAGAATCGCGGCGTCGGCGGCGCGGAGCGCCTCCATGACGGCGCCGGAGAAGTCGAACGCGCCGGGGGTATCCAGCAGGTTGATCTTCACGTTGTGGTATTCCAGCGGAACGACGGAGGTGGAGATAGAAATATGACGGCGGATCTCCTCGGGGTCGTAATCGCAGACGGTGTTTCCGTCGGCGTTCTTGCCGATGCGGTCGATTGCGCCGGTCATGTAAAGCAGGCTCTCAGCCAGCGCGGTCTTGCCGCTGCCGCTGTGACCCAGCAGACAGATATTGCGGATGGAATTAACAGTGTACATTGTGGTCAATACTCCTTTCGGGAAGGGAAGCCTTCCATTTGGGGCGCGGGCACCCGAATAGTGACATTATACACGAAAGACGCGCTAATTGCAATGCTTATTTTCGTCACTTTGCGAAATTGTGTAAATTGGCGGGTGGACACTTGTTTTTGTGTGCAAAACAGACAAATTTCGATGCGGAAATACAGCAAGGTATACAATTGCCGCCCGGGAAGGAAAAACCGGCGGAACGCTGCTGTTTTTTGCGGATGGATGACGGAAACCGCACTTCTTTTTTGGAGCCGTACTTGCCAATTTGCCCGCTTTTTGATATAATCAGCCGTAAAGTCCGCATATGCGTACATCAGACTTTTTCGACAGGAGTCCGCTATGAAACAATTGTCCATTATGATTAAGCCGGCATCCGCAGCATGCAATCTGCGGTGTAAATACTGCTTTTATACGGATGTTGCCGACCGGCGGGACACCAGATATTATGGCGTTATGCCCTTGGAGCAGATGCGCAGAATGCTCCAAAATTTGCAGCCGCAGTTCGCTCCCGGGGATCGGGTGAATTTTGCGTTTCAGGGCGGCGAGCCGACCCTTGCCGGACTGCAATGGTTCCGGGAATTTACCGATATCACCGATCGGTGGGACGAGGGAGTCGAAGTTACCTATGCGCTCCAAACCAATGCCACAACCCTGGATGAGGACTGGTGCAGGTATCTTGCGGAAAAGAAATATCTTGTGGGGGTCTCCCTGGATCTGCTGCCGCAGTGCCATGACGACGCCAGAGTCGATGCTTCCGGAAACGGGACGTTTCAGCGCTGCCTTCATGCCGTGGAGCTGCTGAATGCATTCCATGTGGAGTACAATATTCTTTGCACCCTGACCCGACAGGTTGCAAAGCATCCCAGGCAGGTCTGGCAGACGCTGAAGCAATACGATATACGATACGTTCAGTTCACGCCCTGTCTGGATACGCTGGAGCATCCGGGAGGAAACCCCTATGCATTGACGCCGCAGCGATTTTCCCAATTTTATAATCAGCTGTTTCCGCTGTGGCTGGAAGACTACCGGAAGGGAGATTACCGCAGCGTCAAGCTCTTTGACGACGTGGTCAATCTGATGGCCTACGGCATCCCCACCGCCTGTGGCATTCATGGCAGGTGCCAGCCTCAGCTGGTGGTCGAGGCGGACGGCAGCGTGTACCCCTGCGATTTTTACTGCCTGGACGAATACCGGGTGGGGAACATTCTGGAAAACTCATTGGACGAGCTTCTTTCCGCAGGGCGGCTTTCTCCGGCTCAGAAGCGGGAGCCTCTGCCAAAATTATGCGGCAGCTGTCCCTATTTGGGCTTCTGCGGCGGAAACTGCAAACGGATGCAGCGGGAAATCGCCTGCACGGATCGGGACAGCATCTGCGGCTATCGGGAATTTCTGAACACCGCCGGGTCTGCCATGGAGCAAATTGCTGCACAGCTCAGACGCGCAGGAATCTGACGGCACAGCGTCACACCGGCACATAACACAAAATACGCCCGCCGTATCAAACCGGCGGGCGTATTTTGTGTTGGGTGAACCGCAGAGTAAATCGCCTGCGGCCGGGATAGGCGAAATGTGCGGCGCGCCTTACAGCTCTATCCCGGTGGTGTCCTGAACGTCAATCAGAACCTTCATGGTGGTTTCCCGATTGGCATCAATGTATTCGTAGGCCTGCTGATACTGGCCGAAGGGGAAAACCTTGCTCTGGAGGGGGATAAGCTGCACTTTTCCCTCTTTCACAAGTTCAATGGCCGTGACATAATCCTCGTGCCGGTACATCATGGTGGTGTTCAAATCAAGCTCATGATCGTTAAGTACTGCCAGATCTGTCTGAGCCATGCCGGCAAAAACCGCTACCAGAATGATGGTGCTGCCCTTTCTGGCATACTGGATGGCCTGGCCGATGGTGGTGTTGTTGCCGGCGCAGTCGTAGATTACGTCTGCCTTATCCGGGCCAAAGCACTCTACCATGGCTTCCCCAAAGTTCCGGCTGCGGGTATTGGCGGTGAAATCAACCCCCACCTTTTTCGCAAGCGCCAGACGGTAGTCACTGACATCCGTAATCAGCACCGCTTCCGCGCCGAGACCCTTGGCAACCTGGGCAACCAGATTACCGATGGGGCCGGCGCCCAGGACGGCAATTTTCATGCCCCGGACGTCTCCGACCCTGCGGACGGCGTGAACCGCCACAGCCAGCGGCTCAATCATGGCGCCGGCCTTCTCGTCGATGCCGTCAGGCAGCGGCGTGATTTTGCAGGCGTCTACGACAAAATAGGACGATGCAGTACCGGTGGTCTGGAAGCCCATCACCTTCAGGCTTTCACACAGGTTGTATTTTCCATGGCGGCAGGGATAGCACTTTCCGCAGAACACCTGCGGTTCAATGGTCACCTGCTGACCGATTCTCAGGCCGGTCACGTTTTCACCGATTTCCACGATTTCACCGGATACCTCATGACCCTGGGTCACGGGATAGGAGGTGAAAGGATGCGTGCCGTGGAACACATGAATGTCACTGCCGCAGATGCCGATCATTTTGATCTTCACCTTCACCTGCCCCGGCAGAACCTGAGGAACAGGCACCGTCCGAAAGCTCACCTGATGAGGCGAATACATTATTTCCTGAATCATTTCCTTTTCCATAAGTGAATTACTCCCTCTAAAGAACATATGCGCTGAAGCCGATTCCCGTTTTGGCGGGCTTAAGGCTCCACGATTACCTTGATGGACTCGGCGCTCATCTGCATACGGATGGCGTCCTCCAGCCGGTCTACCGGGTAAGAGTGGGTCAGAATCGGTTCCAGCTGAATTTTGCCGGAACTGATCAGACTGGCTGCACGGCTATGGGTGTCGGGATTGATGAAGGAACCGCAGATTTTCAGCTCCTTCTTGTAAACATTCTCCATGCTCAGCCCATAGGTAGCGCCTGCCTTCGGAACGCTGAACAGCAGCACCGTTCCGCCCCGATCTGCGGCGTTTACCGCCTGATCCGTCGCCTGAAGGCTGCCAACGCACTCGATGACCACATCGGCACCGTCGGAATGGAACTCCTCCCGAATCCTGTCAAAGAGGTTTTCCTTGACGGGATTGACAACGACGTCCGCACCCAATGCAAGGGCGACGGCCTTGCGGCTTTCAATCGGAGCGCTGAGAAGTACCTTGGAGGCACCTGCAAGCTTGGCCAGTTGAACCATCAGCAGCCCGATGGCACCGTCTCCGATGACGCAGACGGTATCACCGTGCCGAATGCCCGCGATATCAATGCCTCGCAGACAGCAGGCCAGAGGCTCGGTCATGGCACCGTATTTCAGGGGCAGGCTCTTGTCCAGCACAATGCACTGCTTTTCCGGGACCACGCACTTTTCCGCGAAGCTGCCGTCTCGGTTGACGCCGATGGCAAACAGGTTTTGGCACATGTTTTTTTTGCCTGTTTTGCAATAATGGCAGGTTCCGCAGTAAATGTTGGGGTCGACGGTCACGTGGTCTCCAACCTGAAGCGTCCGGACGTTTTTGCCGATTTTCTCCACTACGCCGGAAAATTCGTGCCCCAGAATAACGGGAGGGGTCACGTCGGCGGAACCCTTGTCCCCGTTGCAGATGTGGACATCCGTACCGCAGACGCCGCATGCCGCGACCTTGACAACGACCTCGTCATCCGCCGGCTCCCGGAGCGTAACCTCACGGGTTTCAAATTTCCCGTTTCCGAGAAAGTATGTTGCTTTCATGTTTTTCTCCCTTTGCGCTCAGAAGCTGTACAGGCGGTGCATGGAGTCGTCCATGTTGCTCAGAACTGCATTGTTGTAGCTCTTCATGATAAGATCCGCTTTCAGCTCCTTGTATGCAGGATCGTCCCACAGGTTTTCAAACTCGTCCGGATCGGAGGACAGATCGTACAATTCGCCGTAGGTTTCTCCGTGGTAGCACACCAGCTTGTACCGGCCGTCAAAATACATTGTGGCGTTGATATTCTCGTGGGTACCCTTAAGAGTGTGATAGTATTCCGCATAGACGGCGTCCCTGAAATGATGGGGGTCAGCTTCACCGGTAAGGATTTTCAGGAAGCTCTTGCCCTGCATGTAATAGGGAACCTCCTCGCCGATGGCTTCCAGCAGAGTGGGAGCGACATCCACCAGACCGACCAGAGCGTCCGAACGCAGCCCCTTCTTGAAGATAGACGGGCAGGAGATGATCAACGGCACGTGGACAAGGCCCTCATAGAAATAGGCGCCTTTCCAGTAAAGACCGTGATCGCCATTCATTTCGCCGTGATCGCTCATAAAGATCACAATGGTGTTGTCCCGTTGGCCGGATTCCTCAAGATACTGCATCAGCCGGCCGAACTGATCGTCGATCAGCTCGATTTCCGCATAGTAGTCCCGGAAATGCTCTCTTTTTTCGTATTCGGTCAATTCACCGTAGATCTCCGCCTGGCCGTCCTGACCTCCCTGCAAAAGATCCTTCTGCTGGTGCGGGGGCTTCTTGTCCATTTCGCCCTCCCGGTATTTGGGCAGCGGCATGTCCTCCACTTTCAGCTTATCCTTGTAGGCCTGGGGCGGGTCCAGAGGCGGATGGGGGTCAAAGGGATTGATATTGATGTACCAGGGATGCCCCTCGTTCTGCTTCATAAACTCGATGGCCTTTTCCACGCAGAAGGTGGTCTGATGGTACTGGGGCGGCACGCCGACCTGCTTGCCGGAGAAGCCGGGATTGGCGACGGGAGGCCATGTGGCCATGCTGGTGAATTTACCGCCGTAGATCTCCTCCCATTTCACGCCGTGCTCCCGCAGCCACACCTGGTACTGGTTGCCGTCGTTGGGCCAGTCGTTGTGGGGATGGTGGCTGTAGGCGAAATAGGTATATCCGTCGTCTACCCGCTTTTCCACCTTCCCCTCGGCGGAGGTCAGGTGCAGCTTGCCGGTCAGACCGCAGACGTAGCCCTGCTCCTGGAACAGCTTGGAGATGAGCTTTTCATCCTTGGAGAATTTGTCGTTTCCGTTGAAAATGGCCTTTGTAGATCTGGGGAAGCGCCCGGTCATAAAGCAGGCGCGGCTGGGAGTGCAGATGGGGGACTGGGTGTATGCCCGCGTGAGAGCGACGCCCTCCTCCACAAGACGATCCAGGTTCGGCGTATGGATATAGGGATTGCCCAGACTGTGAATGGTATCCCAACGCTGCTGATCCGTGCAAAACCATACAATGTTGTACTGTTTACTCATTTTTACCACCACTTTATCAAATCTGTTACTTCATTGCGCAGGGCGATGAAGTCCGGAGACGTAATATCACGAGGACGGGGGAGGTTATTGACCAGAGTTTCCTTCACCGTCGTAGGCTTGTTGGACAGAACCATGATCTTATTGCCAAGGTACACCGCTTCCTCAATATTGTGGGTGATGAAAAGAACGGTGGTTTTGGTCATCTCCTGAAGCTTGACAAGCTCGTCCTCCAGCTTGAAGCGCAGCTCAATGTCCAGCTGCCCGTAAGGCTCGTCCATCAGAAGCAGCTCCGGCTCGGTGGCGAAGGCGCGGGCAATGCTTACCCGCTGGAGCATACTGGCGGAAAGCTGCTTGGGATAATATTTCCGATATTTTGTCAGGCCAACGATGTCGAGATATTTGTCTACCCGCTCCTGCCGGAGCTTTTTGGGGAGCTTTTTGATATCCAGACCGAAGCTGACGTTTTCTTCTACGGTAAGCCAGGGCATTGTGGAATCACCCTGGAAAATATAGGCGATGCTCTGATGCTTTGTATCGACCTTCTGACCATCCAGCAGGATCTCGCCGTCGGTGATATCATAGATATTGACCAGACTGTTCAGAAACGTGGTTTTGCCGCAGCCCGTGGGGCCGACCACGCACAATAGGTCGCCGTCCATAACGTCGAACGAGCAGTCATTCAAAACAAGGAGGTCGCCGAATTTTTTCGTCAGATGTCTGACGGAGACCTTTACCTTCTGTTCGTCCATGCTTAATCCTCCTGTGAGCTGTCCAGAATTCCGGTGATCTCCTTGCGCAGGGCAAGGAACTCCTCGGATACAAGATTGCGGGGGCGGGGCAGATCAATCGTATATTCTTTCTTGATTGTGGCGGGGCAGTTCGTCAGCACGATGATGCGATCCGCCAGATACAGCGCTTCTTCAATGTTGTTGGTCACAAAGATGACCGTGCGCTTCTCGGCGCTCCAAATTCGTTGCAGCTCCTCCTGCATCAGATAGCGGGTCTGTGCGTCCAGCGCGCCGAAGGGCTCGTCCATCAGCATGACCTCCGGCTCGTTGCAGTACGCCCGGGCAATGCCCACACGCTGCTTCATGCCGCCGGAAAGCTGCACGGGAAAGGAATTTTCAAAGCCGCTCAGTCCCACCAGATCAATGTACTTCTGGGCGGCAGCCCGCCGCTCCTTTTTCTTGATGCCCCGGATTTTCAGACCGTATTCCACATTCCCCATGGTGGTCATCCAGGGGAACAGGGCAATATTCTGGAATACCACGCCCCGGGAGGGTTCAGGCTTTTCCACCTTTTTCCCGTCCGCCAGAACCTGGCCGGAGGTGACGTCTTCAAAGCCGGCGATCATATTGATGATGGTGGTTTTTCCGCACTGGCCGGGGCCGAACAGCACCAGAAATTCATTTTCCTTTGTGGCAAAGCTCAGGTCGCGAACCACTTCGTGTTTTCCCTCGGGAGTGATAAAAACCTTGCCTGCGTTGATACATTCAATACCTGTTTTCATCTTCCGCTCTTGTTCCATCTGCAAGCAACTCCTTCTATGGTTCTCATAATGTATGTCAGGACAAAGCCGCCCAATCCGATCATGATGATGCCGGAAAGAATCTGTGTCATGTTGTTGTTGTCCATACCGGCCTGAATGATCCAGCCGAGGCCGTTGGAGGCCTTTACCATTTCTGCCGCGACCACCGAAGCCCAGGCACAGGAGATGCCAACCTGCAATCCTGCAAAAATGGAGGGGACAGAGGCGGGAATGACGACGGTGGTGAAAATCTGGAATTCGTTGGCACCCAGCATTTTGGCGGCGTTGATGGTGGTGATATCCACGTTTTCCGCGCCGGTCATGGCGTTCAGGGTGGTATTGGCGAATGCGGCCAGAGTGATCAGGAAAATCTTCGGAGTTTCACCAAGGCCGAACCAGATGATGGAGATGGGGATCCAGGCGATGGGGGGGATGGGACGGATGATCCGGAAAATCGGGTTGAAGATCGCCCGAGCCAGCCGGTAGCGGCCCATGAGAAGACCCAGAGAAATGCCGATGGCGGAGCCGATCACAAAGCCAATCAGCACCCGGCGCAGACTGTGAACCGCGTGCATCAGCAGACTGCATTTGCCGACTGTGCCGGTGATATAGCCCCACATTCCGACCAGAACGGTGACGGGATCCGGAAGCAGTTTACCCAATGCGGTGAGTGCACAGGCCAGATACCAGATCAGCAGGAATGCACCAATGGAGGCAACGGCGCACAGTGCGGAAATGAGCCGCTCTTTTGATGCTTCTTTCATACCGCATTCATTCCTTTCGCAACTTTCTTTTCAAGCCAGTGCAGAACCACGTCCATAACAAGACCCACAAGGCCGATCATCAGCATGCCCACAAACACAAGCGCGGGCTTGGAGGAATAGCGTCCCTGCTGAATCATGTAGCCGAGACCCTCGGAGGCTGCCAGCAACTCCGCTGCCACCAGCGCCATCCATGCGGCGCCCATGGCAACCCGCAGGCCGGTAAAGATCATGGGCAGGGCGGTGGGAATGGCAATCCGGAACAGCTTCTGGGCATCGGATGCGCCGAAGACGTCGCCGACCCACAGGTGCTCCTGTCGGGTCTGCCGGATGCCGGTGTAGCAGTTGACGATGCACGCCACTGCGGTGCTGAGGAAAATAACCGCGGCCTTCGGCATGATGCCGATGCCGAACAGCAGGATGAACATGGGAATCCAGGCAAGACCGGGAACCGGGCGAATCAGATCAAACAGGGGACGCACGAACCGGTCTACCCACTTGTTCCATGCCATCATGATCCCAACGGGAACACCGAAAACGACGCCCAGAGCGTAGCCCAAAAGCGCGACCTTCAGGCTGGCGCCCAGATGAACCAGCAGCGTTGCGCCGTCCGGCGCCTTGGTATACAGCTTCTGGACGAAGGTTTTTGCCACGGTGATCGGCCCGGGGAAAACCGTTTCCGCTTTCAGATGCAGAACATTGATGCAGATATACCATGCCACCAACACAGCCATGATGGAGGCGAAGGATATTAAAGCATATATCCAATTTTTCTTCTTCTTTTGCACAGTCATTTCTCCAATCTGTCTGTCATGCTTTCGCAAACAGGGAGCCACTCAACAAAGAGCAGCTCCCTGCCAGTGACTTCGTGCTTTATTTGCGTGAGTCGGAGGTCAATTCTTGGCCCATTCCTTTACGCGGGAGATATAGGTGTTGTCGATGCTGGCGTTGACGTTGTCCAGGTCCTCGGAGGTGATCTTGTCGTTGGCCAGGAGGAACTCACCGGCAAATCTCATGAAATCGCCCAGCTTGTAATCACCGGAATCCACGGTGTCCAGGGTGAAGTAGCTCTTCAGGCTGACCTCGTCAATGACGTCCTGCTCGGTGTAGTTCAGACCCTCATCGACATACCACTTGTAGGCGACGGCCACACGGTTGTCCTGGTTGGCCAGCATGTCGGCACAGGCCTTGTAGTAGCAGTACAGGAACAGCTCTATGTCCTCGGGACGCTCGTCGATCATTTCGTTCTGGCAGTAAACGGCATCGATGATGTCCTGGGTGGAGATCTGGGTGAAGTCGGCAACCTTCACATACCCGTCAGCCTCGAGGTAAGCGGCATAGGTGGGGTTAACGGCGATCAGATCGCCTTCGCCGGACTCAAAGGCGGCCAGAGAGGAGGAGTAGTCCAGATTGGTGAAGGTGAACTCATCGCTGGAGTAGCCGAAGTACTGCATGTAAGCAATGGCGTTCATCTGGGCGGTGGTGTTCATGGGGCCGAGAATGGTGACGTCCTTCAGAGTCTCCGCGCTGCCGTAGACGCCGTTGGCGTCAGGGCCGGTTGCGTAAATGTCACTGTCGGGACGGCCGTAGAGAGACTCGCCGCTGATGGTCAGGCAGCCGTCGCCAATGTAGGTGTACATACCGGTGGACAGAGCGTAGACGGAGGCCATGCCGGAAACGGCGATGTCGCACTCGTCTGCTGCCATGGCTTCGTTGACCAGGGTGCCCTGGGAGCCGAAGTTGACGATCTCAACATCCAGACCGACCTCTTCGTAGTAGCCTTCTGCGTATGCGTACCATGCCGGCAGACCGACCCAGTTTGCCAAGGTACCGATAACAACTTTCTTTCCGGATGCGGTGGGCATCGTTGCTGCGGCAGCCTCTGCGGTGGTTTCTGCGGCAGCGGGAGCAGCGGTTTCCTGAGTTTTCGTTTCAGCCGCGGGGCTGGATGCCTGCTGGCAGGCGGCCATTGACAAAACCATGACTGCCGCGAGGACAAGAGCGAGTACCTTTTTCATGTGCTTTTCCATCCTTTATCTTTTGTAATCTACTTATAGAAAACTCTTTTCCATAAGCATCTTTAATTTACCATTCCACCCGATTTTTGTCAATGCGCATTTTCCACATAGTTAGATGCCTGCTTTTGTGATTTCCAACAAATGCTCTTGAAATGGACAATGAGAAACTTGCAAATTGACGAAACCTCCCCTGTAGAACAAGAAAGCCCCGGAGGCGCAGGCCAACCGGGGGAGGATACGGGGATTCTATAAAAATTTATCGAAAAAGAGGTTGTTTTTTTACTCCATTTGGTATATTATATAAAATAATAATATTACGGCTTACGGCTTTTGACGAGTCTACTCGTGCTTGGGGAAAAATCCATTTCAGAGGGCTGCTATATGAAGGTTGACACGTTTTACAAAAAAGAGCCACATTCCAGCAATACAAACAGAATTTTTCAGGAAATCTATTTTCAAAAAGAGACGTCCAAGCAGGAAATTTCCAGACGGCTGAGCCTGAGTCTTCCCACGGTAGCGCAGTCTCTGAAAGAGCTTTACGGCATGGGGATCATTGAAAAAAACGGCTACTTTGATTCTACCGGCGGCAGAAAGGCGCAGGTCATCTCCGTGGCGCACCAGTCAAAAATTGCCGTGGGCGTATCTCTGCTCAGGGAACGGATTATGATGACTGCCATGGATTTATGCGGTAATCCGTTTAAGGAAAAAACGATCATGATTCCCTTTGAACGCAGCGAGGAATACTACAAGGCCTTCGGTACGGCGGTGAATCAGTTCGTTGACTCGCTGAAGTGCCCGGATGACAAGATTCTGGGAATCGGCCTTGCGGTACAGGGCTTGGTTTCCAGAGACGGCCAGACCATTATTAACGGCGATATTCTCGGCTATACGGGCACGGATCGTTCGGTGTTCCAGAAGAATATCCGGCTGAACTGCACGCTGTTCCACGATACGGAGGTTGCCGCCTTTGCCGAGCTTTGGCAGTACCCGGATATCCAGAACGCGGTGTACGTCGCTTTGAACAAAAACCTGGGCGGAGCGCTGATTATGGGACGCCAGGTCTATATAGGGGACGGACTTAACAGCTGTGTTCTGGAGCATATGCGGCTGATTCCCGGCGGGCGCAGATGCTACTGCGGGCAGCACGGCTGTCTGGAATGCTATTGCTCCATCAACAGCCTTGAGGAAGACGCCGGTATGGATGTGGACAGCTTTTTTGAGAAGCTCAATGCCGGAGATCCCCACTGCGCCAAGGTGTTTGACAATTTTCTGGATCATCTGGCTCTGGCGATCAACAATATTCGGATGGTTGTTGATTGCGAGTTTATTCTTGCCGGCTTTTTGCAGCCGTACCTGACGGAAGCGCATTTGCAGATGCTGGCGGAGAAGGTAAAGCGGGCAGGCCCGTTTCAGGATGCGGCATTTTCTTTCCGCCGCGGTGTCCACGGCCCGGATGCCGCAGCCCGGGGAGCGGCGCTGGTTTTGATCAGCGACTACATATGCGGGCTTTAAGGAAGTGCGCATAACTGTCAGACAAAACAATACGCCCCCGGAGTGTATCACTCCGGGGACGGTGCTTTTTATACGGCTCTTGTCCATTCCGTGACGAGGAAGCCGGGGATCATCCAGATGAGCTGATACAATAGCACGTTGGTGGGGGTGAGCAGCTCCGTAGAGCCGAGGTAGCCCAGCGCCAGCATGGTGAGCATTCCCAGAATGCCGCCGATCAGGTGGATGACGGTGCCCAGGGTGGCGGCGGAGCGCAGGCTGCGCGCGCCGGTGACAGCGTAGGCCGCGCTGACCAGCTCGTCCCGGGTGGTGATGGCCAGGGTGGGCGCGTCCGGGTCGGGATGGCGGTTCAGCAGATCGTTCCGGACCTCCCGGGTGGGGAAGACGATCCGGCGGGTCTTGACGCCGAATTTGGATTGCAGGAAGCTTTCTGTCAGCATGAAGTCCCCGCACAGGATCACGGGGGTCACCGACCGGTGGCCGCACAGGGGCACAAGACCCGCCGCGGCGGAACGCATCTTGGCGTAGGAAATGGCGAACACGGCGCACAGCTGGCCGTCGATGGCGGCGTACACCGCCTGATTGACCATGGTGCCTTCGGGGATCACAACGCCCATATCCTGCAAAAAGTTCAGGCTGCCCAGCAGTACCGGCTCACCGCAGACCTCGCCGCCGATGCCGCCGGTGCCGTAATTCTGGAAGTTCTTCACGGGATGCGCTTCCACGCTGCGGTTTTTCATCAGCTGCTGGAAGACGGGAACCAGCCCGCCGCCCGCGGCAGTGATGAGGGAGGCGGTCAGAGACACCACCTCATCGGGGCTGCGCTTGCCGTAGAATTTGACGCCGTTGAGCTTGGTGCTGCCCAGAGGGAACAAGTCTTCATCCCGGAGGGGGAAGACGGCTTTGCCGCTCAGATCCTTCACGCCCTCCCAGCCGCACAGCACGGTGCCCACCATGTGCAGCCGCTTTTCCAGCACTGCCATGGGGCGGGTGTAGGAAATGAAGAAGCTGGCGGGGACGGCCACCAGCAGACTGGTGGCGAGGATCTGCACGCCAAGGCTCGTGCCGTGGAGCATTCCCGCGAACACGGCGATACCGATGCAGATCAGCAGACTCAGCAGCGCGTACACACCCTGCACCTTTTCAGGGGTGGAGGGACGGCTGTAGGTGTCCATGAAGTCCTCGACTTCCGCTTCGCCCCGCACCAGACCGGGCTTTCCTTCATAATAGTCGGAAACTTTGGCGATGCCCTTGAGACGGACGGCCTTGCGCAGGGTATCCATCTGCCCCATTTCGGTGGAGCGGCGCTGGCAGCGGGCGGCCATGGCCATGGTCATTTCCAGACAGAAGGCGGCGCAGCAGGGGACTCGCAGCTCCACAAGGCAGGACGCGGCGTCCACGCAGCAGGCGATAAACGTAAAGGTAAGCAGAGAATTCAGGTTGAACCGGCCCTTGAAGATGCTGCCAAGCCCGTCCAGCATCAGATGGCTGCCCAGCAGGCCGGATACCAGCATGGCCAGCACCTGACTGAAGATCACCAGACGCATCCGGTTTTCCGGCACCATATCCAGCGCCAGCAGCGTGGTGACACCGGCGCACAGCAGCACGATGACGAGGTTCAGCAGAATGCCGATCTGCAGTTTGCCGATGCCCAGCTCCGTCAGCTCGTAGTACCGCTTTTCGGGGCCTGCCACCAGCTTCTTTTTCAGCTCCCGCAGACGCTGGTGGGGGTCAAAGGTGATGGGCGGGGTCTGGGGCTGCTGAGGGGCTTCCGGTGCGGGGGCGTCGGAACCGCTGCCCGACAGCGCTTCGGCGATCAGATCGTCGATGGCTCTGGCGTCGTCGCTGGGAGCGGCTTCCTCCGCTTCTTTGGAAAGTGCTTCGGGGTCAAAGCGGACGGTGTCGCCGCTGGAAACCGGCTCGGGGGTTTCCTCGGGGGCTTCGGCAGTCTCGGGGGCTTCGGGCT
>UMGV01066101.1_pt1 | contig 13515 bp, 13 predicted proteins | sample 1965361 | NCBI WGS metagenome assembly UMGV01 (sample SAMEA4836081, study PRJEB28245) | human gut metagenome | biome: gut microbiome; material: fecal sample | place: Denmark | collected 2008
ATAATGTTAAACTATAGTGTTGCGGAATTAAGGGTTAATATAATGTTGATGATTGCAAATATAATAAAAATCTCTTTACCCACCGCAGATTATGATAAAAAAATTAGAAACAGCCGTGATTTTGTTACCGTTTACTACGCGTAAGCCCTATAAACCCTGCTCAGCGGCCACTTTTGCTACAATGATTCTGAAGATTATCCACAGAAAAGGCTGGACCCCGCGAGTGGAATCCAGCCTGCTTTATAGTATGATAACCGATGTCGCCAGCGTCGCCTCGATGATGGCAAGGCTCCCGGAAACATCCGGCTACATCATCTCCTTTATTTCCTGAATCGTCATCTCCATCACCTCAGCCACCTCGTCAGCCTCCATGCCGCGGCGCAGCATCTTGCGGGCTATCTCGACCTTTCTGAACTTAATGCCCTCAGCAAATCCCTCAACAAATCCTTCAGCGAAGCCCTTGGCATAGCCATCAGCATAGCCTTCCTTCTTGGCTGTGTTGATGGCGTTGATGATGTCACAATCGGTGTACATCTACAATATCTTCTTAATATCCTGGACCGTCATGTTAGTCAACTCAGCCACCTCTTCGGCAGCCATGCCTCGTTGCAGCATCTTGCGGGCTATCTCGACCTTGCTGAACTCAATGCCCTCTGCAATGCCTTCAGCACGTCCCTCTGCAAAACTATCCTTTTTGGCTGTGTTGATGGCGTTGATGATGTCGCGATAGGCATTCACACTATCCTCGTACAGCATCCTGTCCTGCGCATTGAACTTGGAAACTTCAGCCTGTTCAAACAGCCTTGTGAACACACGCTCCTGAAGGGCAGCGGGGCGCTCCATGAGCACAGAGAGGTTCTTGAGCACAAACATCCACTTGTCGTACATCGTGACGAGCTGGTCTTCGGTCTTGTCAAACTTAGGAATCTCTACATATATATAAGTGAGCTTGTCATAGAACACCTTCTTGGTGTCGACCTCCATAAGTTTAACCTCATGATGCCAATGCTGCGCTTCCTCCAGACCTTCTGCGAAATTGAAATTCAGCAAACCGATGGTATAAACCGAACTGAGATGGAAGTCCCAGTTACCTCCACGCTGAGCCTGCTCACGGATAGGAAAGGTGGAGTAATAGATGGTGCGGTCTTTGAAGAACTCCTGATACACATTCTGCATCTCGACAATAAACTTCTCGCCCTTCTGGTTCTCGCAATAGACATCAAAGATGGCGCGCCGGGCATCAGCACGGTCGCCCAACTGCTCAGAGTTGAGGTAAGTCACATCCTTTACATCCTGTTCGCCACGAAACAATGCGTTGAGGAAACTTATCAGCAACTCCTTGTTGAACTCGGAGCCGAAAAGGCGTTTGAAACCGAAATCAGTATGCGGGTTGATGTATCTTTCTGTCATAACAATATATTGAGAAACAATGACTATATCTGCAAAGTTAAGAAATAAAATCAGAAACGTAACTGTTTTGTCAGTTTTTTTCGTCATCCATAACAAATAAACGATAGTTCGCGCGGCGGCGGGACAACTCCCCTGCAACTAAAAAAGCCAATATCCTCTGCCAGTGGCGGATATTGGCTTGTAGGGGTCAATACTCAGTCTTGCTGTCGCTCTCTCTCCATGCCTCAAAGGCTTTCTTGGCCTCATCGGGCAGCAGGATTCGCATGGGCTTGTGGCGGTCTGCCGGAGCGAGGGCTATCTCCTGATAGATGAAGTCGTCGTCGAAACCTATTGCGGCAGCGTCCTTGCGGTCGTTGGCATAGTAGATGTGGTCCAGATGTGCCCAATAGATGGCACCGAGACACATGGGGCAAGGCTCGCATGAGGTGTAGATGTCGCAACCACTGAGGTCAAAGGTACCGAGACGCAGCGAGGCGGCGCGGATGGCACTGACCTCGGCATGGGCGGTAGGGTCGTTGTCGAGGGTCACACGGTTGGAAGCCTCGGCCACCACCACGCCGTCGCGGGCTATCACGGCGCCGAAGGGGCCGCCGCCTTTGCGCACGCTCTCTTCGCTCAGGGCGATGGCGCGTCTCATCAGTTCTTCTTTCGTCATAATCGTTCTTGTTATTATTGTTTCCTGCACAAACTTATTCATTTTTTTTGAATTCCCCAAATAATGTGTGTTAAATATCCATCATAGTCCCGCTGCGTGCATCGCCAGACTCCACGGCAGAGACCATAACCGCAGCCGTCATACACCCGCTTCGGAGAAAACAAAACCGCAATGCCCTGGTGTGGACATTGCGGTCGGGAGTGTCGTGTATGGTTGCGGGGTCAGAAACGGCCCTGGTCTTCGAGGTAACTGTCCTTGAACCCGAGGAAGTAGAGCACTCCGTCGAGTCCAATCGTATTGATGCTCTGCTCGGCGCTTGCCACCACGCGTGGCTTGGCATGGAAGGCTATACCCAGACCGGCTTCGCTCAGCATGGGCAGGTCGTTGGCACCGTCGCCCACGGCGATGGTCTGCGCCAGGTTTACCTTCTCCACCTGTGCAATGAGCTTCAGCAGTTCGGCCTTGCGTGTGCCGTCTACTATCTCTCCCACATAGCGTCCTGTGAGCTTGTTGTTATCGTCTATCTCCAACTCGTTGGCGTAGACATAGTCAATTCCGTATCTGCGCTGGAGGTATTCACCGAAGTATGTGAAACCACCGCTGAGGATAGCAATCTTGTAACCACATCTCTTGAGTACCGACATGAGGCGGTCTGCGCCCTCGGTGATAGGCATCTTCTCGGCTATCTCCTGCATCACGCTTGCGTCGAGGCCCTTGAGCAGTGCCACGCGTCGGGTGAAGCTCTCCTTGAAGTCTATCTCGCCCCTCATGGCGCTCTCGGTGATGGCGCGCACCTTGTCGCCCACTCCGGCGCGGTCGGCCAGCTCGTCTATACACTCGGTCTGTATCAGCGTCGAGTCCATATCAAAGCATATCAGTCGGCGCATGCGTCTGTACATGTTGTCCTTTTGGAATGAGAAGTCTATACCCATGTCTGCCGACATGTGCATGAGGTCTCCCTGCATTTCCTTTTGGTCTCGGGGCGTGCCACGCAGCGAGAACTCGATGCAGGCCCTCACGTTGCGGTTGGTCTTCTTGATGCTCTGGCGTCCAGTGAGGCGCAGTATCGAGTCGATGTTGAGCCCCTGCTGCGCGATGATTTTGGTGGCTGAGGCAATCTGCTCTGCGGTGAGCGTCTTGCCTATCAGGGTGAGGATGTAGCGGTTCTTGCCCTGCTTGTTGACCCATGCCTCGTACTCGTCGTCGCCTATGGGGGTGAAGGCTATTTGCACCTGCAGTTCGGTAGCCTTGAAGAGCAGTTCCTTCATCACCTGTCCCGACTGGCGCTCGTCTATACGGATGAGGATGCCAAGTGAGAGAGTGGCGTGGATGTCTGCCTGACCGATGTCGAGTATCTGGGCTTTGTGGCGTGCCAGTATCTCTGTGACCATCGCGGTGAGTCCCGGGCGGTCTTGACCGGTAATGTTTACCAGTATCTGTTCAAATTTCTTGTTGTCTTGTTCCATTCTTTGTGTATCTTGATGCACAGGTTGCAAAAGTACTTGTTTTCCTGCTGACTTACAAATTTATGCGCTTAAATCTTTCCTCACTTGTGGCGTACGTGGTTGAGTATGCGTGGGAACATACGGCGCAGCCGCATCAGGTATTCGCCTGTCTTGCTTCCGCCTACTACCATCGTCACAGCCACGATGATGAGCGTCAGACCCACCATGTCGCGCGGGGTGAGGGTCTCGCCGAAGACGAGCACGCCGAAGATGATGGCTGTCACGGGCTCCAGCGCTCCCAGTATGGCGGTGGGCGTAGAGCCAATGCGCTGGATGGCAGCCGTGGTGCAGAGGAAGGAGATGGCGGTGGGGAATAGTGCCAGTGCCACCACGTCGGCCCACATATACCACTGGCTGGCGGCGGGCATGGTGAAGGGCGTGCCGGTGGCAAAGCGTCCGGCAAAGATTAGTGCGCCGAACACCAGCACGTAGAAGGTAATCTTGAGCGTGGGGATCTCGCTCAGCATGGGGCGGTTGGCCCCCACGATGTATATGGCGTAGCTCAGCGACGATGCCATGACCAGAAGCGTGCCCACCAGACTCAGTGTGTCACCGTCGCTGCCACGATAGAGCAGCCCTATTCCGCTCAGAGCCATCACGATGCAGAGGATGGTGGTGATGGTGAGCCGCTCCTTGAAGAAGAGTGCCATGATGACCGCCACCATGATGGGGTAGACGAAGAGCAGCGTTGAGGCTATGCCTGCCGCCATGTGGTTGTAGCTCTCAAAGAGGGTGAGCGACGAGATGGCCATTATCAGACCCATCGCCACGAGTGGCAGTATCTGGTGCCGGCGTAGTCCGAAACCGCGTCCGCGCATCATCAGCATAGCTGCCAGCATAGGTATGGCGGTCATATAGCGGAAGAAAAGAACCGATTCGGGGTTCATACCTATTTTATATAGGGGCAGGGCGAAGAGGGGATTGGTTCCGTAACTTGCGGCTGCGATGGCAGCCAGAATATAACCTTTAGTAGTGTTGCTAAGCATAGAGATATCTGTTGTGTAGCAGCCCGCAACCGTAGCGGCAGCTCTGTTTGACGGTGCAAAGGTACTAATAATCTATCCATGCCACGCCATGACTGCCCACTTTTTTTATCCCCGTCTGCCAATTGTCTGTTTTCCAGCTATGCGAGGGCCTTACGGCCACCACAATCGTTTGTGGCAAAGCCTCTGCGATATGGCCTCTGCCGATTATCCTTGTTCCCACGACCGTACTACTCTTCTTGCGGCTCGGCATATCCCTCCCTGCTGCGTATATGGTCCAGGAGTTTGGCGAAGAGCGCGTTCTGGCGCAGCGTATGTTCGTGTCCGGTAATGATGAGCTGCTTGCGGGCACGCGTGAGCGCCACGTTGAGCTTGCGGTCTATCACCAGGCCGTCTTCCTCCATGCAGTTGGCGGTGAGGAAGTCCAGCTGGTAGGCGTGCTGGATGGTAAACGAGTAGACGATAACATCGCGCTGCGACCCCTGATACCGTTCTACGGTGTCGATGGATATGCGGGTGAGCGGCTCGATGCCCATCTGCTCAATCTCGCGACGTATCATGGCTATCTGGTTGCGGTAGGGCACGATGACGCCCACCGTGCGGTCGGGGTCGAAGTCCTTGCCACAGTAGGAGTATATCCGCCCGACTATCCGGGCTACTATCCTCGCCTCTACGGGGTTGACCTTGTCTGACTGGGTGGGCGAGAGATTGCCGGCCGAGGGGAAGTAGAGCAGGCGGTGATGGTGGAGAAGCGTGTCGAGACCGTCGGCGGCGTGGGGCAGTGGCGTGGGGTAGATGACGTCGGTCTGCTGGTGGGGCAGGGGCACACACTCCAGCTGCTCGCGACGGTAGAACATCTCGTTGGGGAAACTTGCGATGTCGGGGTGCATGCGTCCCTGACGTCGCAGGATGCCCACAAACTGCGTGCGACCCAATGCCATCTCGCGGCGGTAAAGCCGCTCGAAGAGCGAGTTGCGGCAGTCGGTGAGATGGATGGCTGTGAGCAGCGGGTCGGTGGTCTGCGAGAGTGCGGCGGGCTGCTGCACCACTGCCGGCAGCTGCTTGTAGTCGCCCACCATGACAAACTTGTCGATATGGGTGAGCAGCCCCATCAGCGAAGGCTCGAGTATCTGGCTGGCCTCGTCGATGATGGCCAGGGAGAAGCGGCGCAGCGTGAAGAGGGGCGTGCGGCTCTGCAGCGTGGTGGTGGTAGCCACGACCACGCGGGCCGAGAGCAGCGTCTGGCGCACGTGGTCGAGTCTGGGAGTCTCGCCCACGCGCCTGTCGAGCAACTGGTCGCGGAATCGTGGGTCGCAGGTGTACTCGTTGCCTATGCGCAGATAGTCTATGCCCGCCTCGGTGAGCATGGCGCAGATTTCGTCTACCGCCCTGTTGGTGTACGAGGTGAGCAGCAGCGATGCGTCGGGGTCGCAGAGTGCCTCTTCGACCATGAAGCGCAGCGCCATCGATGTCTTGCCGGTTCCCGGCGGGCCCACGAGCAGGAAGAAGTCGTTGGCCTGCTTGACCTTGAGCAGCGTGGCGTCGTAGGTGGGGCTGTAGGGGCGGGTGAGCAGTCGCGAGGTGTCGGCTGTGGGTTCGCGCTGCGAGAGGAGCAGCTGTCGGCGGTCGCTCGGCGCGTGTATCAGTTCGCTCAGACTGCGCAGATTGGCGGTAAAGGTGTTGTCGGAACCGCTGTGCTCTACGGCATAGATGCTGTCGGCGAGTATATGTTCGTTCTGCTGGCCGTCGTTGAGGTGCACGGTGATGCTGTGCTGGCTCATCGCCACTATCGAACCCTTGAAGAGGATGGCGCCGGTGGGGTTGGGCGTGTCGGTGTAGGCATAGAGATATATCGAGTCGCCCGGGCGGAAGTTGGGCAGGAAGTCCTCGCCCTGGTCGGGCACGTCGAGGCTGACGATGTCCCATCCGCCGCGTCCCTTGCTCTTCTCCTTGCCGGTGATGGTGAGCCCGGTGTAGATGTTGCCCATCTCGCGCTTGGTGGCGAGCGGCATGTTCCACAGGTCGGCCATACTGGCACTTATGCCCTCATTGCTGCCCACCTTGGCAGCCAGCTGCTCGCGCATCACGAATGTCGCCATGGTGCAGAAGTAGGCGTGCTCTACGGCGCTCATGGTGTGGAGCGGAGTGAGCAGGCGCTGGAGCTGGGGCAGAATGTAGTCGGAGAAGAAGCGGGTAGACAGTTGTCGCTCGTTGATGGTCTCGGGGGTGAGCTGGTCGATGATGCTGCCAAACCCGTCGTGGGCTATGGCGTAGTCTTGCGCCACGATGCGGTTGCGCAGGGCAATAGCCTCGCGGAAGAGGGCCTGGTACTCGTTGACGGCTACCAGTCCGCCAGGCAGGGGATACTTGGAGTAGAGCAGGCGTATGTCGGTCTTGCGGCGGCCCAGCCCGAAGTTCTGGCGCAGCAGCCCTGCATAGAGCAGCAGCTGCACATAGTGGTCCTCCTTCTGGAAGGAGCCATACTGGTTGGCATATCCGCGCTCGATATTGTAGTTGCGCCCCGACTTCTGTTCGACCAGCAGCCGCATGTCGGTGGTCATGAGGTCGATACGACCCTGGATGCCCAGCCGCTCGCAGACGAAGGAAGGTTCGAGGATGGCCCGGTCGCGCCTGTAGGGACGGCGGCGCGAGGCGGGGTCGGGGGCGAAGAGATTGTCTACGATGCCGCACAGATTGTCGACCTGCGCCTTGGCGTCGACCTTGAATTTGGCTCCGCCGGCAAAGTCGGGGCAGGTGCAGTAGTCGAGTGCCCGCTCGCGGAAGTTGGTGCGCAGGGTGTCGAGCCAGTCGTAGTCCTTGGGGTGGTTGATGATGTCGTCGAGGGCGCGCCCGGCGAAGTTACCCAGGAGTATGGCATAGGAGTTGGCGGCAGGGCTGAGCCTGTTGGCGACATAGGCGAGGGGATGGTGGCCGTAGTCGGTGAAGCAGCGCGCTATCTGGCTGATGTCGAGCAGATAGTCGGGCTCGACGATGATGAGCCCGGGCTCGAGGTGCTTGCCCTCATGGCAGTCGATGAGGTTGAGCTGCATGCCGCGCTTGAGCAGGGGCTGCAGATAGCTGTGGGCGGTGTAGTCGACGGTGTAGGTGTCGCCCGTGCCTTCGCCGTCGGCATGGACGTGGATGAACTGGTCGTCATGGTCGGTGACCACGCAGCGCAGATAGCGGCGGTCTATGGTGTGGCTGAGGTCGGCGGGACGCCCCATGACGGGCAGATGGCCCACGAGGGTCGAGGGCACGTCGGTGGAGGTGACTGCCGACACGAGCAGAGCCAGCGCACGCAGGTCGTAGGGCCAGTCGGCGTCGGCGATGGGCTCGGTGCTGTTGGAGTGGCGGCGCATGGTCTGTATCTCCTGCCTGTCGGCGGCGCCCACGGCACGGCTGCGACACAGGTAGTCGACTTGCGAAAACAGGTTGCCAAAGGCCATGCCCGTATCCTTGACTCCCTCATGGCACACCTGTGCCAGGGCGGCGTGCAGACTCCTGTTGCGCACCTCGACGGTATCGCTGTCGAGGTCTGCAAGTGCCTCTACACGCCGGTAGAGTAGTGTGGCTGTATCTGGCATCATGTTCTCTTAGTAGGCAGCACGTGTTAATACGGTGCCATTGCGGTAGTAGATCTGGCCGCCTTCATCGCTGAGGTCGCGCCACTCGTCGCTGGAGCCTACGCGCTGGAAGTGGTGCAGCTTGCCGTCTTCTCCGGTGGCATAGAAGTCATTGCCCTCAGAGAGCTGGCGCTTGGCGTTGGCGGCGGCTTCGAGCTTGTCACTGCGCACCTTGCCCTGGAGCAGACAGTTGAATATCCACAGCAGCACGACGAAGGCCAGTACGGTGAAGCCGCTTATCCACTTGTATATCTCGTGGATGGGCAGCATCCAGTGGAGCTCGGAGCGGTGGGCGCTGGTGGCATAGGCGATGATGATGTTGGGCAGGGCGAGTATCACGTTGATGCCGAAGACGGGTATCAGTGACACGGGCAGCCACATGGCTACCACCACGGTGTTGACCACAATCACCATCAGTATCTCGACTGCAGTGAGCCAGAAGCCCTTGTCGGTATCGCAGGCCTCAGCATCCTTGATGTGGCGGCTCATCATCCAGCAGTTGTAGGCCATGGCGCAGGCCAGTGCCGTGAGCATGATGATGGCGCCCAGACCTTCAAAGAAGCCGGCAAAGAGATTGGCGAAGATGGTCTCGGTCAGCTGGGGCACGCAGAGGCATACCGTGATGACGGCGATGAGGGCCAGTAAGAGATAGTTGCTCACCAGGAGCAGTTTGGGCATCTTCTGGTACTCGGTGCTGATGGTCAGCTCGTCGTCGCAGGTGGTTATCTTGTTCTTCGGACCCAACTCTATCTCGTCGCGCTCGGCAAAGAGCAGGATGGCCATAATCACTGCCAGCACGGTGATGCCCAGGAGCGAGTAGAAGATGGTACTCTTGTAGACCAGCAGGCTCTTGTTGTGGATATACTCCTGCATCTTCTCTTGCTCCAGGTCGGGCTGGGGTGCGGGGGTGTAGTCGGGACTCACGCGCTGGGCTGCCTCGGCCACGGCGTCGGCATTGATGCCGAGAGGGGCATTGCGCAGGAGGCGTATCTTATACCGCTTGGTGTCGATATTGGATATGTTCTGCATGATGGGCTCGCCGTCCTTGACCTGCTTGATGACCATAGGCTTGCCCACATTGCCGGCATCATCGAGCGAGTAGTGGCCCTGGGCGTCGACATTGATGAAGCCCTTGACGTGGAGCTCCATAGCGCCGTCGGCAGCGGTGACAATCTGCATGAATGTCAGATTGCGGTTCTCGGAGACGCGCGGGTTCATGACCGCCAGCTGTCTGTCGGCATAGAGATACAGCTTGCCGTCGCTCTCCTGTCCGGCGTAGGCATAGGGGTTGTCGTTGTCCAGGTCGATGACTGCCGTGGGCTGCATGGCCTCGGTCTGTGGCTCGATTACTTCTGTGCGGTATTTCACCGCAGGGTGCAACTCGTTGAGAACGGATAGCGCGAGGGCAGCTATCACATAACAGGCAATGTGGATGGTCCACTTCTTAGATGTCTTCATTGTCTATATAATATAAATAGGTGTAATGCGATTGTCAATGTGTGACAAAGGTAAAAATAAAAAACGAGTAATGGGTGCAAAAGGGCACACTTTTTTGTCTGGCCATGACAAGTAGGGAGAAAAAGTGGGTCCGGCAGAGTTTTATACGTATCTCGAGCGCTGTGGACAGAATGATTTTCGTTAATTTTGCAGACTGTTGGCATGGTGCCGGCAAGCATAACGGAAATGGAAGATATGATACAAGTGATAGTAGACGTGAAGGTCAGGGACTGGGTGACGGCCCGCGATATGGTGATGACCGTAGAGGTAGATGAGAGCTCGGTGCGCCGTCTGATGCTATACCCCTATGTGGGCAGGACGCAGGTGGGCAGGCGCGAGATGGCTCCGATGATACCCGAGCTGGATAGCGCCATAGGCAGCGGGCTCGCCATACTGCTGGCAGACGAACTGCTGAGTCAGGAGGCAGAGGTAGACTGCAGCATCGATTTCGTGGACAAGAACAGGCAGCTCGTCGAGCGCTATGGATGGACCGATGCCGCCAGCGTCTATGCCGCCTACAGCGAGGGTAGGGACTACAACAGATATGCGCTGCGTCTCTTCCTCGACGACTGTAGTCGCCGTGAGGGCCCCGACAACCGCTACACGCGCCACTATGTGGAAAAGGCGCTTGCCCGCGACTCCGACGCTCTGGATGTGCTGGGTTGCATCGACAAGTATGACGAGCGGGGCGAGCCCAACCCCCTTCTATGCCGAAGATTACTGTCAGAACCAGACTCCGCAGTTCCTTCTGGAGATGTTGTTCGCATTCCAGTGCAACGACGAACCGCTGATAGACAACCTGCACCAGTTCTTCCTGCACGGGGTGGGGATAGAGCCCGACGCGCGGATGGTGAGCATACTCGAGGACTGCCAGCGCCGCATGGCAGAGGTGGAAGAGTATATCGACAGTAGGGACGAGACGGGGCTGAAGATGCTGCTCGCTTCGCCCGAGGACGACTGCAACCACTTCCTCGACATCGTGGAGTCGTGGTGTGGCGACGCGAGGCTCGATTATCTTGGCGTGTTGGTCGTGTCGAGGCTCTACGGCTGTCGTATAGACAATGCCTGCCGGAAGCGGGTGGTAAGGCTCGTCACCCGGTATGCCAAGTGGGGTTGGACCTATGCCTTGGGCGCCCTCTCCTGTCTGGCCGAGGACTGCGGCATTGATGAGGTTGAGGCTGCGATTGCCCGTATATTCACCGAGATGCCATCGCCGCAGGCCTTTGATGACTACCGCGAGGTGCTCGGCAGATATTTTCATCGCAACGACTATCTCGAGACCTGTTTCAAGAACAGCCAGACGCTTGCCCGTATGGACGGCGAGAGCGAAGACGACTCGATGTTTGTCCCTAAGGAAGAGGACGAATTCCCCTTCCGTCACAACGGCTATAGCGGTGACCAGTGGTAGCGCCGTGTGGCTGGCTGTGGCGGCGGGATGGGCAAGAGGTTGAGTCACCCCAGCCCCAAGGATATCCGCGACAGACCCGAGAATATCCGTGACTACTTCAAGAATATCCACGACAACCCCGAGGAAATCCACGACAGTCCGAGGAAGAGAGGATAGAAGCCCAGCCGCCCTCCCAGCCGCTCCCAGCGTTGTAGCAATCGCCACCAACAGGCAAATCACCATTTCTTCCATTCCCTACATTATTATATATATAAGGGCAGTCACTTTATTGTGCATTGCAGCCCACTTTGTCGCATCTATTACCCGCATTGCTCATCCGTTAGCCACTCACATTCCCATGCAGCATCCCATCAGAGTAATTTCGTGACACGCAATACCAGTATCAAGCTCCGCAACAATCATTTCAAGCCATGAAATATCCATATCCCTCCTCGCAATAATTCTGAAGATACCCTCGGCGACCGTGAAGATACCCTCGGCGACCGTGAAGGTACCCTCAGGAAGTGTGAAGGTGCCCTCGGCAATTCTGACGATGTCCTCGGCGAAAGCGCCGATAATCTCCCTTTTTGCATCAGTCCTTCCCCGACTTCCATCCATAATCTCCGCCCCAGAAACGGGGACTGCGGAGGGCGTATCTATGGGCTGGAATGGGCTGGAGATAGTGGCGCTGAATGGCGTAAATGCAACAATTTCAGCCGTTTTGTGAAAAAATAGGGCAAAAAACTTGCCCAAGTGACAAAATAGCAGTAATTTTGCAGCCGCTATTATTGGGCGCATGCCCGAAAGCAATAAGTTTAACATAATTAATTAATAAAAACAAGACAATGATTATTGTACCAGTAAAAGATGGTGAGAACATCGAAAGAGCTCTCAAGAAGTTCAAGAGAAAATTCGAAAAGACAGGTGTTATTAAGGAACTCCGCTCTCGTCAGCAGTTTGATAAGCCTTCTGTTTTGAAGCGTCTCAAGATGGAACACGCCATCTACGTACAGAAGCTCCGTCAGGAAGAGGAATAATTTTTCCTCCGAAAATTTGGTAGTTTGAATTAATTTCCGTATATTCGTTGCCGAAAACAGTAATGTAATAGGCGCGATGGCGATGATTGGCGAATTTTTGGACTACTTGCGGTTTGAAAAGAACCGTTCAGAGTTGACTGTTAGCAGTTATGCCGAAGACCTGAAGGCTTTTGAGGCATATTTCAAAAATTTGGACATGCTGCTTTCCTGGGAGACTGTCGATGCCGATGTCATCCGTGGATGGATGGAAAGCATGATGGATAAAGGCAACAGGGCCACTTCTGTTAATCGCAGACTGAGTGCTCTCCGCTCGTTTTTCCGTTATGCTCTGGCTCACCAAAAGGTAGCCCGCGATCCGTCGAGGATGATTAAAGGCCCGAAGAAGGCAAAGCCTCTGCCGCAATTTCTAAAAGAAGAGGAGATGAACCGGCTTCTGGATGTGGTGGAGTGGGGTGATGACTTCGAAAGCGTAAGGGCACGGACGATGCTGATGACTTTTTACGAGACAGGCATACGTCTCTCTGAATTGACAGGACTGGACGACACGGCGATAGACTGGGCTAACCATGCTGTCAAAGTGTTGGGAAAGCGCAACAAGCAGCGCATCATCCCTCTGGGTGAGGAACTGGAGCACACCTTATTAATATATATAAGGGTGCGTGATGAGCAGGTCAAGGCCGGTAACGGCGCCCTGTTTGTGACTCGCAAGGGAGAGAGGATGAGCGGTGACCAGGTAAGAAACGAGGTGAAGCGATGTCTGTCGCTTGTATCCACGCTCAGCAAACGGTCGCCCCATGTGCTCCGCCATACCTTCGCTACCGCTATGCTCAATCACGAGGCTGGTCTGGAAAGTGTGAAGAAACTGTTGGGTCATGAGAGCCTCTCCACCACAGAAATCTACACCCATACCACCTTTGAGCAACTCAAGCGAGTATATCAAGAAGCCCATCCAAGGGCGTAACTCTTTAATTAAATAAAAAGGAGGTAATTATGGAAGTTAAGATTCAGTCGATACATTTCGACGCTACCGAGAAGTTACAGGCGTTTGTCGAAAAGAAAATCGCCAAGTTGGAAAAAACTTATGAAGATATTCAGAAAGTAGAGGTGCAATTAAAAGTGGTGAAGCCTGCCACCGCTCTCAACAAGCAAGCCTGCGTGACTGTGGGTGTGACCGGCAAGGACCTTTATGTTGAAAAGACTTGTGACACATTTGAGGAAAGTATTGACCAGTGTGTCGAGAGCCTGAAGGTTCAACTCACCAAATTCAAGGAAAAACAGCGTAGCCATTAAAAAAAACTGCAAAAAGTTTTGGCAATAGAAAAATAATGCGTATCTTTGCAGCCGTTTTACAACACGTCCTAAAAACGAGTCGCTCGGCGGCTGCAAGGATTTGCCTCTTTAGCTCAGTTGGCCAGAGC
>UMGV01072767.1_pt1 | contig 13506 bp, 14 predicted proteins | sample 1965361 | NCBI WGS metagenome assembly UMGV01 (sample SAMEA4836081, study PRJEB28245) | human gut metagenome | biome: gut microbiome; material: fecal sample | place: Denmark | collected 2008
TGTAGCTAGGACTTTGTTCTATCTACTTATAATAGATAGAAACTGGGATACTCTTATAAAGAAGAAGTATAGTTTATAAAGTTTTAATTTTAATGTTCTTCTCATAGTTATCCCCCCTTCCTAGCCCTAAATAAGGCGAAGAAGAGAGTCTTAGCTACTAACCAAGTTTTCCTATTTACATATTACTACATAATATAAATATAGTCAATATATATTATTGATTTTTATACATAAATATCATATAGTGTAAAATAAAGAAACCCCAGTATTCACTAAGGTTTCCTTTTTTTATCCAAGCCTTTCTTACCCATTAAGAAAAGTTCATTGAAGTAAGATTCTGTACAAAGTACTTATCATATACATTAAGAGATACCAAATCAACCGGTTCATCTGAATTAAAGACAATACCACTTCTCTCAAACACTATATACACATCATCATCAATATTATCCCTATCATACCTAACCGACAACCCACCATTACTATTCATAGTAATGGAATTATATTCATCTAGTCCCCTATCCCTTAAAATATCCTTAAGCCTAATACCAACATACTCATTATAATAATTATCATAACCATCTGTCGTAACCGCCTTAATAAGGTACACATCCAAATCCCGAACATCCTCATTCGTAATAGTAGTATCATAGTTCCCCAAAGCAACTACTGTAAACTCTGGAAGATCATAATCAATCTTCTCTACTGACTTAACCCCAACTTCCTCTATACTCTTTTGATACCTATATTCACTAATATAAAATACCCCAAAAGTAAGAAGTGAAGAAAGAATAGCCACTAATATAACAAGTATAATATAAACCCTTTTATTAAATTTCATAACTACCTCCTACCCTTTAAAGAACTACTAATCTTACTAGCTAAACTCTTAGCTGCCTTAGTAGCTGCACTCTTAGCACTACTACTAGAACTCTTTGAACTACTACTTCTCCTATTACTAGAACTACTACTCCTACTGCTACTCCTATTGCTACTACTCCTATTACTATTACTGTTCTTGCTAGCATTCTTTAAATCACTAGAATTATACAAATTCTTACCCCCACTATCAGACCAAGTGCCACTATTATTATTATAACTACAACTACCCTTACAATCAGAGTTACCCTTAGCAAGCTTCTCATTAGCCCTATGTAAAGCATCTTGCTGACTCTTCTTTTCACTCTGTGATAAACTATTATTATTATTAACCTCGTGCCATTTCTCACTATTCTTCTTCATCTGACAGGTAGCATTACAACTACTACCACTTCCCCTGTGACTACCACTATTACTACTATGATATACATAAGTATACTCATTATTAAGCACTACATCACTCTCATTACCAGCACTATCCACTCCATAACTAAATAAATAATAGGTAGTACCACTCACATAACTCGGGTAAGTCGCACTGTTGAAACAACTATCCCCCTTCATAACCGTCTTACTCGTCGTGATGCACTTCTTAACCGTCACCGTGCCCAAATTATCCGTGTAAACAGGGTCTATATTACTACTACCAATACTACCCTTACTACTAAGAATAGGTTTAGTTTTGTCAAGCCCTAAAGGTCCTATGCACATATCATCACCACTACTAACTCCAGCTCCATTAACAACCTTGCCACATATCCTAATAACCTTACCCTCTTTACTAATAGCAAAGTTACTATTACTAACAGTCGTATTATAAGTCTCTTTCTTACCATCAATATCAATATAATAATCTACACTCTTAATACCACTCTTACCAGCACTAGCAATAATATTACCATTAATATCACTATTGTACCAATTACCATTAGAAGCTTTGCTACTAATATCAATACTAAGACTAGGCTTACTAGTATCCCTCTTTAAAGGACCAACACACTCTTCACCACTACTAATACCAAGCCCATTAGTAATACTACCACATATCCTAATACTACTACCATCACTATCAATATTAAAACTATCCCCATTAATAGCAGTCTTAACCCCATCAACCTCATAAAAATAATTCTTCTCTTTAATACCACTCTTGCCCGTTGTAGCAGTAATATTACCACTAATATCACTAGTATACCAACCATTACTATTACTACTACTATTCAAGTTAATAACTACACTAGGCCTTTGATCATCATAGCTTTTACATTCATTCTCATTATCAATAATATAATCACCCAGTTTCTCATAACTCTTTGTATCCCTATTCCTTTTAAGAAGAAGAAGACTATTCATAGTAACATTATCAGGTAAACTAGCATCCCTATCAATATATCCCTTATCAATAAGATTCTTAACACTCATACAAATAAACTCATCACCAGTAGTCTTAACATTACTACCACTACTCTCAGCCCTATTAACATCAACTACCCAGTCATCAGCCTTCTTATATTCTTCAGTATACATAATAGCACTCTTATATACTGACTCTAAATTAACTTCCTTAGCCTTAGCACTATTCTTATTAAGTAGTCCCCTAGATACACTAATACCAATACCAGTGCAAATACCAAGTACTACAATTACAGCTAAGAGTTCAACCAAAGTAAAACCCCTTTTCTCTTTATTTTCTTTAATACACTTATTCATAATAACCTCTTATTTTCTTAATCATATCCCCATCAAATACCCTATTTCTTAACATCTCTATCTCCCATTTATAAGGAGCATATAACCTTTCTTTACTATCATCATCCCTAGTTACATAAGGAGTCTCAAGTATCTTAGGAATATCCCTTAACCTCTCATTATATACAATATCCCTTAAAACATCATAACCAATATAACCAAAACCAATATTCTCGTGCCTATCCTTATGACTACCCATAACATTCTTACTATCATTAATATGAATACACTTAAGCCTATCTATACCAATAACCCTATCAAAACAATCAAGAACCCCATCAAAGTCCCTAATATCATATCCAGCATCCCATAAATGACAAGTATCCATACAAACTCCTAACCTACTATTATCATTAACACTATCAATAATATCCCTAATCTCCTCAAAACACTTGCCCATCTCATTACCCTTACCAGCCATAGTTTCAAGAAGAATCATAACATTACTACTCTTCGTATTATCCAAAATATAAGAAAGACCCTTACTAATATTATAACTAGCTCTACTCCTTTCCATATTAACACTAGAACCAGGATGAAGTACCATATACCTAATACCAAGTTCATTACATCTCTCCACTTCTTGCGTAAGAAAAGATACACTAAAATCAAAGTTAGCCTCATTACAAAGGTTCACAATATAAGGCGAATGCACTATAACTTTGTCTAGTTCCATCCCCTTTTCTTTCATAAGTTGGTACGCTTTCAGCGTAAGTTCATCATTAATACTATTTCTTCTAGTATTCTGAGGTGCACCTGTATAAAACATAAAACAATTACCACCATAACTAAGAGTCTCTTCTACGCATCCAAGTAATTGCTTATCTTTATTAAAAGATACGTGTGACCCTATATAAAGTTTATCCATATATACCTCCTATAAGTATTAAAAGGCGATAATGTCGCCTTTATTATTCTTTAGTTCAAATTCTATTAATACATTGTCCTATGAACAAGCAGGACTTTTAGCCTGATGAGTTTTCTCATTGTCATAATCTCCACCTGCTGCTGCTGTTAATATAACACAAGCACGGCCATTAGGTAATATTTCAACACTAGCATCAGAATAATTATCAGGATTTACCCCCGCAGCTGTCAAAAACGCTTTTCTTTTAGCATCAGTATCAAAAACACAACTTCCTCCATTACCATTTAAAGGAATACTAGAACAAGCAGATTGAAAACTAGCATCAACTTTTTGAATAGAAGAGTTATTAACCAACATTGCTTGATATTCCCTTTCAGCCCAGTCAGCAACTGTCTTTGCCGTAGTTTTAAATGCTGAACTTCTAGCACTATTAATACTACTAAGTACAGCTGGTATAGTAATAGCAACAACAATAGCAAGTATTACGATAACAGCAAGTAACTCTATTAATGTAAATCCTTTATTATTTAATCTCTTCATTTTTAAATTCCCTTTCATTATTTATCCTCCTTATGATAACTCAATAATAACATAAAATAGTATTAATTGTCAATAACTTTTTGTAAAATTGTTATAAACTTGTCACCATATTTTTTATCCTTAATAACAACTAAACCATCATAATCTATATACTCATAATTACCACTATGTTCTATAACAATAAGTCCCTCCTCATTTACCATATCATCCATAATAAGCGTATAAATAATATCATTAATAACCCTCTTATTATAAGGAGGATCTAAGAAAATAATATCATATTTACTACCCATTAACTTAATTTTCTTAAGCATATCCCTATAATCCATTTTATAAATCTCACAGTTTCTTATCCCTAAACTATCAATATTATCCTTAACAACCTTTATAACCTCTCTATTATTATCACAAAAATCACACCACTTACCCCCATTACTAAGAGCCTCTATTCCAAGAGCACCACTACCACAAAATAAATCCAAAATATTAGCATTATCAATATAACCACTAATACTAGCAAATAAACTCTCTTTAACCCTATCCATAGTAGGCCTAGTACCATCTATATTAAATCCTTTTAAATTCCTTCCCTTATAAATACCACTAATAACTTTCATTACATCCCCCTACTTTCTCATCCGTAAGTTCTCTAAACATCTTATTAATACTACCTACTATCATAGATAGTTCATTATACCTAATCATATACTCCCTATAATCAACATAACTATAAATCTTCTTACGATAATAAATAAGCATATTATCATCTTCCTCTTTATGAATTATCGAAAGAAGATCCATAATCTCTTTATTACTCTTAACCCTATCCCTATAATAAATAAGTTCCTCTATAAGTTTACTATCTTCAAGTTCCCTTATAAATACCTTAGCACCTTCTACCATTATTAACCTCCTTAGCAAAGAAAAGCAATATAATAGCACCTATAACAACAAAACTATCAGCTAAATTAAATATAGGATACCCATAACCAAATACCTTAAAATCTAAGTAATCAATAACATAGCCATAAAATATCCTATCAAATAAGTTGCCCATTGCTCCCCCAATTAATAAACCAAACCCCATTAAACTAACCCTATTCCTAATATTATTCTTATATATATAAGTAAATATACCAAGTAATATAAGAAAAGAAATAACTATAAGTAAAAAGGTACTTCCCGTAAAAATACTAAAAGCACCTCCCGTATTCTTAACTAAACTAATATAAAAGAAATTCCTAATAACCATAATACTATCATTAAAACTAAGAATATGTGTAATAATAAATTTACAAACAAAATCTAATATAAATGAAACAAAAGCTATAATATAAAGTCTTTTCATATCAGTTTCCTTTCCCTATCGTGGTGTATCAGCCAAATCCTGTGTAATTTTACTAGGATTAGTAATATTACCATTATCATCTAAATCAACTGTAAAATAATAATTACTACTCTTAGTATAAAGACCACTACCAGTATCCATAAATGGACAAGTATTAATAACACCAACTTTACCATCTTTACCTAAACAACCAAGTTTAACCATAAAACAGTACACATAATCACTATCTCTATAAACCTTAACCTCTGTACTATCATCATAACAAGCCTTATCAGTACCATCAGCATTCTTTTCCTTATTATTAGGATTAACAACCTCGTCCTTCTTTAAGTAACCACTATCTATAACCTTTTGAAAAGGAAAAGACCTCTTATATACATCTACATCACAATAAGTAGTACTATCATCACATTCATTCTTATCAATACTATATTTAACATAATCACCAGCAAAATCACCACCCCACCCCGAAGTCATATTCTCATCAATATAAGCCTCCACAGCCTTAGTAACATTATTAATAAATACCCTTTCACTTTTAACCTTAGCATTACTATAAGACCCATTAACAGCCATTATCGTAATAGAACTAACAATAGCAAGCACTATGATAACCGCAAGTAACTCAATTAAAGTAAAACCCTTATTATTCATAAATATCACCCCTAAAACAAATTAATAACATTATACTCATTCAAAAAATATAAAGCACATCCAACTAATAATACAATAAGAATAATAACAAGTAAAGACTTAATAACATAATGCCCCTTCTTATCCATATCCCCATCAAAGAAGTTATCATCATTAAAGTCATCATTATTAAACTGATAATCCCCTTCATAGAAAGTATTATCTAAGTCATTACCCCTATCACCATTATCACTACTACTCTTACTATTATCCCCCGTAGGGCTTTTATCATCCCCAAAACCCGGCATAACTTCCGTATCCTTATCACTCTTTAAGTCCGATAAAAGTTCAAGCGATAAAGTCCCCGTACTAACATCACTCTTTTGGTCCATTTCCTCTTCCTTATCAAACTCCTCACTAATCTTATTATACATCTCCTTTACCTTCTCTAAATCCGTCTTAATCTCCTCATCTGTTTGCAAAGTATGCAAATAATTAGCCGAAGTACTAACCACTTTATCATCCATATTAGCACGATTTCCCTTAACACTAGCAAGCATCTCATTAATATTATAAACCCGATTATTAGATTCAATATTCGGCTTTACATCTTCCATTTTATCTTCCTTAACAATTCTCGCATTCTTATTAGTGATACTACCATATTCCTTCATCTTCCTGTATTCTTCCCTACTAGTAACACTCGTCCCAATATCCGTAATATCAATCTCATTATCAGATACCGGTAACTTCAAATTCTCAAATTCATCATAAGCACCATATATCTGTCTGTATAAAGGAGCATTCTTCTTTGTCCTTTGTGCATCCTCTTTAAGTTCCTCTGTATAATATTTTTTCATTCTACTTTCCATACTAAACACCTTTACCCGATTTTTTTCTTCTAAGTATATAATAACACACTTTTTAGATTAATAAAAGTATTTTGTATTGATTTTTTTCCATTTTACACTTATAATATCTGTAAAGGAAGGTGAAATAATGAAAGCAAAAGTAGTAAAAGATAAATGTATTGGATGTGGTAATTGTGTATCCCTTACTGATGCAGAAATTTTCGATTTTGACAAAAATGGACTTGCAGAGTGCCTAGAAAAAACAATACCCGAAGATAAAGAAGAAGTAACAAAAGAAGCAATAAAATATTGTCCTACTGGGGCGATTGAAGAAGAATAAAACTTCTTTTTTTCTTTTTTTAAAGGCCCTATTGGAGCCTAGTATAGCGAAACAATTATAAGTTATAGATAATTCTCATTAATAATAACTAACGTGAAATAGCCAGTTATCGACATATTTTAACATCTTTATAGTGAATTAATGTCGATAACTTGGCTTTTCAGAAAATATTTAATAAAATTAAATTAGTGATAAAATGGAAAAATTATGCTATTGCTCATCCCGAAGAAGTTGGAAAATATCTATATCAGTATCAAGATGATGCAATATTTGGTACTGAAGCTAGATTACTCATAGTATATTTAGAAGATGACCTTAACGAAGAAAATATATATAAATGTATCACCAAAGCTAATTTAAAAGAACTATATCATATAAAATTCGATTATATACATTCTCATAATATAAGGAAAACTTACGAAACCAATTGCTATATAATATTGTTACATAAGTAAAAGATGAACCCCTCAAAGTTCATCTTTTTTTAATATAACTTCTAATTTTTAAGAGCCGTTATAGGTACCACATAAACCCCATCCGGTCTCATATAAGCATATTTACTCATTCCACATATTACACACAAAACCTTAGGAGCTCTACCTCCACTCTCTTTAATTGAATTACTTATTTTAAGCAAATTTTTAGAGGCCTCTTCTATTGCATAAGTACCAAGTTTCACTTCAAAAGCACACCATTCTCCATCTTCAAGTTCTATTACAGAATCAATTTCTCTATTCAAATAATCCTGATAATGAAATACTTTTCCCCCAAAAGAATCAGCATAAATTTTGAGGTCTCTTTCTACAAGCGATTCAAATAAAAAACCAAATGTCTTCAAATCTCTAATAAGTTTTTCAACCGTTAAATTCATAAGGGCACAAGCAATAGAAGGATCTGCAAAATGCCTTTTTTCCGATTTCTTTACTCTTATACTTGACCTAATATCAATTGAAAAAGGTTCATCATTATCAAATAAATACAATCTATTCAAAGCATCTAAGTATGAAGCCAATGTATCTATATCCACATCCTCATAATCAATTTCCTTTATATCATTTTTGATAGTAGAATTAGAAACAGTCGTACTTTCATTTCTAGCAAGAGATTTAAGAAGTAATCTAACCTTATGTTTATCCCTTGTAACACCGTCTAATTTATATAGATCATCATCAATAATTAAATCAATATATTCCTTAACAACAGTCCTAGCATCATCAGAAGAATATGAAATACAACTAGGCCAACCTCCTCTTATAGTATAGTGAGCTAAATCTCTTATATTGACTTCTCCTGTTCCCTTAGAAACAAATTTACCATCACATATATCCTTTAAAGATATAAGCCCACTAGAATCACCCGATTCATATAACGACATAGTTCTAAGTTGAATTTTTCCAAATCTTCCAGCACCACTATGTGATATTCCATTTCTTTTTGGTGTTGAAGAACCAGTTAATATATATTGACCTTTTAATCCACTCTTATCAACATCATATCTAATACTATCCCATAAATTAGGGGCAACTTGCCATTCATCTATAAGTCTTGGTTTTTCCCCCTCTAAAACAACATCAGGAACAACCTTAGAAACTTGTACATCACTTGATTCATCTCCCGTATTATCAAACATAAGTGTCTCGCTTTTAGAATGATATCTCCCAACCCAAGTTTTACCACAATACTTTGGACCCTCAATACAAACAGCTCCAAAAAGTTTTAAATATTTTTCAACTTTATCATCCACTATTCTTTTTTTATAATTATTAATAAACATCTTCTCGCCTCCTCTTCATTAATATTATATAATATTTTTATATAATTTTCAACATTATTCCGTGAATTTAATTAATTTCAACCCGTATTTTTTTCACTTTTCAATCCGTGACATTTATCAAAAAATAAGTAAAATTCAGGAGTTATCGACCAATTTTCACCTTATACACCTCAAAAGTGGTCAATAACCTTTCCATTTTCCTACATCTCACTCACTACCCTATCCCACTCAGCCGTCTTCCTCTCAATATCACCTTGCACCAAATCAATCTCCACTTGCACCAGCCTCGCCCTACTTGCATCCATATAAACCTCTTCCTTAAGAAGCTCCTCATTAAGACTACCAAGCCTCTCCTCCAAGGCCACAATCTCCCTTTCAAGCCTAAGTGCCCGCCTCTCTGCACTCTCTTCTTTACCCTTACCATTTACGTTATTGCGAGCCTTACCACTCTTCTTCTCCTTACCCACATTCACATTACTACTCAAATTCCTCTCCTGTTCCCTTTTCTCCAAGTACTCATCATACCCACCCTCAAAAATCCGGCACTCCTCACCCTTACCATCCATAACCACAATCCTATCACACACATTCCTAATCAAATACCTATCGTGACTAACCAAAATAATCGTCCCCTCATAATTACCTAGTATCCTCTGGATATTCTCCCTATTAACAATATCAAGATGATTAGTAGGTTCATCCAAAATAAGCACATTCGGCCTCTTATAAAAAACCTTACATAAACTAACCCTAACCTTCTCACCACCCGATAAATCCCTAATCCTCTTAAAAACATCATCCCCACTAAACCCAAAACTACCTAAAAGCCCCCTAATCTCTTGACTAGATAAATTAGACGCTTCCTCCTCAATCTCCTCATAAATACACTTATCAAAATCCAAATTACCCAAATCCTGCGAAAAATACCCCACATTAACCCGCTCACCAAAACTAAACTTCCCCGCTATCTGTGACACCTCTCCCATAAGCGTCTTAATAAACGTACTCTTACCACAACCATTTACCCCCATAATAGCCACATTGTCCCCTCTTGTAACTACCATATTAACCCTTGCAAGTGGCTCTCCATAACCAATCACCAAATTCTTAACCCTAAGAACTTCCCTATAACTAGCCATATCCGCACTAAGATTAATCCTAAACCCCCTCTCATTCTCCCTCTCCGGCTTATCAATCTTAACCATTCTCTCTATCATTTTAAGTTTTGCCATTGCCATACTCGCCTTACTAGGCTTATATTTAAACCTATTAGCAATATCCATAAGCCTCTTAATCTCCCTTTGCTGCATCTCATAATCCCTAAGAGCCCTCTTATAATCCTCTTCCCTCTTCTTAATAAAGAAAGAATAATTACCACTATACCCCTTAAGTTCCCCATAACTAATTTCATATAACCTATTACAAACCCTATCCAAAAGCATCCTATCGTGACTAACCAAAACAAAAGCACCACCATATCCCCGCAAATACTCCTCTAACCATTCCATAGCCCCAATATCTAAGTGATTAGTAGGCTCGTCTAGTAAAAGCAAATCCGGTTTAGACAAAAGAAGCCTAATCAAAGAAAGCTTCGTAACCTGTCCTCCCGAAAACTCTCCCATAACCCTATCCTTGTCACTAGAACTAAACCCAAACCCATTAAGAGCAACCTCTATCTCCTTCTTATAAGTAGATCCACCCCTATATTCCCGTTCATTAAGAAGATCCATATACCTATTAAACTCCTTCTCATTATACCTCTTAGAAATAACAACCTCTAACTCCCCAATCTCCTTTTCAATCCTAATAATATCCGGAAAAGCCTCCCTAATAAAATCCCCCATTAACATATCCCTATCATAAATATCATTCTGCTTAACATAACCAATTCTAAAATCCTTGCTACACTCTATCTTAACCCTATCATACCCATCTACTATATCATAAATACCACTAATAGCCTTAAGAAGTGTACTCTTACCACTACCATTATGCCCCACAATCCCTATATGATCGTTATCTTTTATAGTAAAATTAATATTAGCAAGAATATCCCTGCCCCCCAAATTAACACAACCATTCTCTATTTTATAATACATCTTCCTCACATCCTTAACCCTATTGTACCACAAAAAAGGAAGGTAATGCTTATATTACCTTATAAAATGCCCTATTGGGGGTAAGAATATATAATAGATGTAGTTATTTAGATATTGTATCTTATAATAATATATATTTAATCATTAAACGTAAAAAGAAGTGTATTTTAAAACACGCTTCCTTATTAAAATTATTTTTCTATCATCCATATATTAACAGGCTCAATTTCAAATTGATAATCTAAATCCTTATTAAATTCTTCACTTATTGGTAATCCTATAACTGAATACTTCTGTTCACAATTAAATCCTATTTCTTTAGTTGAAAGTATATCAAATCCAGGAGCGTTTAAGTATGCATTACCAACTATTTTATTATTATTTTTAATATTTATTAATAATGATCCATCTATAATTATTGGTATATTTTTTATAACAGGTTCTTTTTTAAAATTAATTTCTATATCAATAGACATATTTCCATCTATTTTAGTTTTATAATTAGTAACTTTACAATCTAAATATTCAAAATATCTTTCTGTATGCTCAGTATCACACAATCCGTTTTCTATTGTTCTTTTTGATAATTCCAAATCAAAAATTTCATCATCTAATGACGACTTCATATTTTTTGAATCTCTCATTAGTTTGTATCCTTGTTCTCTTTTTTCTCTAGCATAATTTTCCGCTTTTATATTTTTCTCCCTTATATCACTTGCAGTTGCAAGTCCTGCAGCAGCTCCACCTATGCCACTGGCAAGACCACCCAATATATATTCATCACTTTTAACAGCTCTTGTTTGTGTTGCAAGTTTACCTGATTGATAACCTAAATCCATTAATTCACTCATAGAATTTTTCTTTTTTATTTCCAAATTAACTTTGTTAAAATATTTATCTTTACCAACAAATTTAATTCTATCTTTTTCAAATTTATATAATTCTTCATCATGAATTTTTTCTAATAAGATACTTTTTCTAGATGGTTTATCTTTTTCACTATAACTTTTCTTTCCTTGTACAAATAATTCTTTAGGATTCATACTACTATCTATATTTAATCTTTTACAAATAGCTTCAAATATTATTTCATCATCTTCTGAATTTAATTCTTCAATTCCTTTTTTAGCACATGTTTCATATAATTCTAAAGCTAATTTATTTTTACTTATATCATAATCAAAGTTACTTGAATGACTCAATAAAGCTGAACATACATCAGCAATTTTAAATGAGGGTACACATGAACTATTAATCTTTTTATTATAGTTTTTTATTTCTAATTCTAATTCATTAATTTCATTTTTGATATTTATTTTTTTAAATAACCCTGCCATTTCTAATTTTAATTTTTTATTTTCAAGTTCTTTATTAAGTCCTTTTATCTTTTCTTTATATTCATCTATTTGACTATTCAATTTTTTCATTATTTGTTTTATTTCTTCAAGTTTATCTATTAAAACAGAATCACATTTAGATTCTTTTAACTCTTTTAAATATTTTACCATTGTAAAAACTAATAAAGTATCACTAGAATAGATTGAATCAAGTAATTTATTAGTAACAGATGTACTACATTCTAAGTTCATTATTGCATTTTCTACTCTTGAAAAGTTTTTAGCATTAATCATTATTATTTTAAGTTCATTTAATACAACCATTTGATTATAATTTTCGTAACCAGGGGTATATTTAAGTTTTTTCTTTAAAAGTATTTGATTTACTTCAAATGACCAATTACAACCTTGTAAATATGGTCCAAAGGTTTTTCCAAATCCATTTGAATAACTAGCACAAGTAAATAAATTAGCACGATATGTACTTCCATTATCAAATGTTATTTTCAAATTATATATTGGATTATAATTAAAATCCTTAGTTTCAGAAAGAGATAAATCTTTAATTCTATGAATTGGAATAGCAACAGGTAAAGTAGAAGACGGTATTAACGTATCACTTTTTGAATCCATTTTTGGTTCAGAACTTATAACTAAAAAATCTTTATACACAAGCATACAAGTATTTTTAAAATTATAATAGTTGCACCAATTTTCTAAAAATAATGATTCATTAAGTGAAGCTATTATCTTTGGTATTTTTCCACTATATACTCCTTCCTTAGATACAGAAAAAAGACTACCAGAAATATCATAAGAACGATCAAATATATTTTCTAGTCCATCAGGAATAATTCCCCATTTAACAAGAGAATCATATTGATTTTTATTTAAACATAAATCTGCATATTTTTTGTATAAATCATAATTATATTCACTTTTCATATTTACCACCAATATTATTATACCATATTTACTTATAACCGGACAGTTTTTTATACTATGTAGAATAGGTAGTTACAAACCCTACCCATTTTCATATCATATACTTGATAAAACAACCTTCTTATAGTATCATTAAATTGAAA
>UMGV01054173.1_pt1 | contig 13470 bp, 8 predicted proteins | sample 1965361 | NCBI WGS metagenome assembly UMGV01 (sample SAMEA4836081, study PRJEB28245) | human gut metagenome | biome: gut microbiome; material: fecal sample | place: Denmark | collected 2008
GTATTTATTGTGAATAGGTATAGTGAAAAAGGGGCATGCCCCAGCAAGCAGAAGCAGCATGGGGAATTATTGTAGGCAGGAAACCGCAAGCAGAAACAACGTGGGGAATTATTGTAGGCAATCCTCAAGCAGCAGCAACTCTGACAGAGTTGCGATTTCACAGCCCAGGGTTGCGGGCGAAGACCGCTACCCTGGGTAAGCACCCCCACAAAAACTTGCTACTCTGTAAGAGTGGCCAAGGGTGCGCACCATCCACTATGGACTAACCAAAATCCATCATCGGGTGCATACCATCTGCCACAATCCCCTACCAAGAGCCGCGGAAGGCTTCCTCAAGCAGCAGCAACTCTGACGGAGTTGCGATTTCCCAGCCCAGGGTTGCGGGCGAAGCACGCTACCCTGGGTAAGCGCCCCCACTAACCTTGCTACTCTGTAAGAGTTGCGATTAGCCGTAGGCGTTATTCTCAATCTTATGGTTTTCCAACTGCCAAGCAGCAGCAACTCTGACAGAGTTGCCAAGGGTGCGCAACATCCACTATGGACTAACCAAAATCCATCATCGGATGCATACCATCTGCCACAATCCCCCTACCAAGAGCCGCGGAGGGCCTCAAGCAGCAGCAACTCTGACAGAGTTGCGATTTCACAGCCCAGGGTTGCGGGCGAAGACCGCTACCCTGGGTAAGCTCCCCCCACTAACTTTGCTACTCTGTAAGAGTTGCGATTAGCCGCAGGCGTTAGTACACAACTGGATTGTATTGCGGGCAAAGTCCTGCCGGAGTAACGCCTGCGGCTAAGCGCAACACTTACAGCGTTGCTACCTTTTTTTATTTGTACCCAGGGTAGGGGCGCTGCGCACCTCAACCCTGGGCTGAGGAAACGCAACTCTGACAGAGTTGCCAAGGGTGCGCACCATCCACTATGGACTAACCAAACCATCATCGGGCGCATACCATCTGCCACAATCCCCTACCAAGAGCCGCGGAGGGCTTCCTCAAGCAGCAGCAACTCTGTAGGAGTTGCGATTTCCCAGCCCAGGGTTGCGGGCGAAGACCGCTACCCTGGGTAAGCGCCTCCACTAACTTTGCTACTCTGTAAGAGTTGCGATTAGCCGCAGGCATTAGTACACAACAGGAATTGCAGATTAACTGCCGGAGCTGACATTTGAAGGCTGGGATGGCGATTCTCTTTCCCCCATCCCCATAAACAGCGAATGGGTCAGACTTCACAGCCTGACCCACTCAAAACTAAATAAATCTAACTTAATAGAAAATTTGGTTACCCAAATGCAATCTTATATTGTTTAATATTCTACTTAAAGCGCTATGCAGAAGTAACCTGTATTGAGGTAATCATCCTTGACGCAAGAGCAGATACCCCAGACACGAGAACCGTCGTTCTTGATGATTTCAACATCAACATCGAAGCTCTTCTTATAGTTCATGTTGTAAACAAAGGTACCAGTACCCTTCTTGCCTACAGTGGCATCACCAGTCCAAGTACAAGTCATATAGTACCAGTTATAGTAATCCCACTTAGCCTGCATCTTGCCATCACCGAGATCTTTCACGGTATAGTCACCCCACTGGTAACCATCCTGTCCATTCCAGTTGACTACATTCTTGGTAATAGCCAGAATAGCAGCCTTTTCATCTTCAGTGAAAGGAATTGTAGTAGTTTCAACCTTCACTTTGATAGTCTTCTGCAGACCCATAAGGTCGGTAACAACGCAAGTTGTCTCACCAGCATTGATACCCTGGAATGTGATAGAAGTCTCTGTCTTGGCAATTACTCGAGCGATTGTCTCGTCAGCAACATCAATCTTGTAAGAGCCGTTACCCTCAAGTACGTTAAGAGTAGCCTTGCCATCAGTATGACCGAGCTTCATGCCGATGAAGAGCTCTTCCTTGTCGAAGTTGAGATTCATGTACATAGATTTCACGATAACACGCTTGTAATTGCCCTCGGCGTCAGAGATTATGACACCGGTAAGACCCATCTTCTGAGAGTTGAGGGTTACAGTTTTTCCTTCGAGAGTAGCTGTAACCACGTCCTCGTTCTCACAGATTACCTTGTAGTCGCCACCACCTTCGAGGATGTTGAAAGAGGCAGTCTCACCAATACCAACCTTCACAGTATCCATGTCACACTTGAGTTCGGTCTTGGTGGCAGGCTTCTGTTGCTCAGTATTGCCGTTATTGTCATCATCGTCGCAAGACGCCATACCGAAGGTAAGGGCCATTGCCAGCATGATGGTATAAATATATTTTGCTTTCATTGTTGTAATAATAAGTTTGTTTTATACATTACCAGTCTTTAGCATAGCTGCCAGTCTGAACGGTCTCCTCACCATAGAAAGGAATGGTGATGTTGTTGAAACGATATACATAACCATTATTGGGGTTGAGCGAGAAAATCATGGTACCACCGTAACCATCTGTTACAATCTTACGGGCACGGCTCTCAGAGATGATGCTACCACGAGCAAACTCAGAAGAAGCCTGAATCATACCGCTCTTGGGCAGACCGGGGTAATCACTTTCGAGGTCATAATAGCGGCCGTAATCTTGGATAGCCTGAGTTACAAACTCACCAGGCTGCATACCATCAACAGGGCCACAAGAAGAAGTTCCGCTATAAACGTAAGCCTGAATCAGAGCATTAGGCATAGCCTTGCGAACCTCGTAGCAGAGACGAGAGAAGTTGTTGTAAGTAGTGAAGCCAGGATAGTCGCCACGGTTACAGTACTCATCATCGAAGAAAACACCATCGAGTTCATAAGCCTCGAGTTTAGCCTTCAGCTCACGGGCAAACTTGCGGGCGGCCTCGTCACCAAGGCGTGTACAGCAAGCACGGTCGTGGTTACACAGGATACCCAGGATAACCTTTATACCCTTCTGCTGCAGAGGTACGAGATACTTCTGACGGTTGTCGAGCAGATGCTGCACGTTCTCGTTGTTGTAGTTGTACACCTCACCGGTCTCAGCGTTGTAGTTGATGTTACCAGAGAAGAGGATAACCTGGTCGATAACCAGCTTACCAGACTCCTTCAGAGTATAGCAGAGGTTGTGCAGGGGGTTAGCGTCGTTAACCTCCATACAGCTTACGACAATCTGGTTCTTGTTCGCCTTATGACAGTTGGGCATACGGGTGATGTCCTTTACGAGGAAGATAAACTCGCCCTTCTCTACAGAAGCCTCGGCGAGTGAGTTGCCCTTAACAGCCAATGGGATGGCGTAAGTACCGAGGTCCTCAAGAGCGGCGTCGGTCTTGTAGCCTACCTTAACGGCAGAAGACTTGGCCTGGCCGGCAGCTACCACAGCAGTACCCTCGATAGTTACGAGAGCCTCGGGCATTGCCTTGTAGTCGGTACCATTAGCCATGTTATACTTGTTGAGCGCAGCAGCGTCGTAAACTACAGTGAACTCAGCATCCTTGGTCTGAACCTGAGTCAGGTTGACAAAGAACTCAGTAGTACCCTGCTCGTTGAACAGCAGCGAGTCAGCATTGGTCATACCAAACTGGTCAGAGAGGAACACGAGGCTCTTCTGAGAAGGAGCGAAGGGCTCCTCACCAATCTGCTGTACATTGATGGCGTCCTCACATGAAGCCATAGCTCCAGCGGCGAGGATAGCCAATGCAAATGTCTTTATTTTATTGATATTCATAATTTTCTTTATTGTTCTTGTTGATTGAATGTGGATTATTTCTCGGGCAGAGATACATTTCTCCAAGAGAGAGCGCCAGCGGCTACGGCGTCGTTGCCATGACCGGTAGCATCTACTACTCTGTAAGCGCTTGTGTTGTCATCCATCTTCCAGTAACCTACGAGGCCGGGAGTCTGGGGGTCAACATTGTAGATGTGAGAAGCAATCTCTTCCTGAGTACGAACTACGTTCCATACGCGAACCTCAGACATATCACCCTCAAACCAGCGGTTGTCATCGTAAGACTTACCGATAAGGAAGTCACGGTCAGAACCGTTGCCCTGGATGTCGATAGCGGTCATGCTCATAGTGCCTTCACTCTGCAGTCTGCCGTTGATATAAATCTTGTACTCGCGAGTAGCACAGTCTACGGTGAGGGCTACGTGCTGCCACATCTTGGTCTGAAGACCCTTGTTAGAGTCGGCATCGGGGAAGTTGCCACGAGCGGTAGCAATCTGAATCTGGTTGTCGGGGAAACCGGCATCACCGATACGCATCAGGAAGCGACCCTCAATACCCATTACGGTAGAGATGAGTTTGCCGAACTCGCGGGGATAGAGCAGAGCCTCCATAGTAATCTGGCTCATATTGGCTACCTGGCTCTTGTCGGCCCACTGCACGGTGAGGTAGTTGCGGCTCATGTTGGTAACCACGTTGATAAGGGCACCTGCACGGAATACGAAGTAGTACTTGGAAGCAGAGCTTACAAGGTCGATGTCAGCAGTCTGAACCTCTACAGGGAGTACATAGATGAGCTCACGGTCGAGATTACCCAAGTTGGTGAACTCAAATGTAGCATCGGTACTCTTTACACTACCTGCGTCTACAGTCACCTTGTTGTTGACTACATTGTAGCACTCTTCGGGCAGGATTACTGCATTGGCACCATAGCACTTGTTATAAGTGCTTACCAAAGAGGGAGCTACATTGAAGGTAGCGTTAATGGTCTTCTCGGCGGGACGGGGCATGGTGATGCTGAGTGTCTTAACCACATCACCGGCATCGCCCTTGATGATAGTCTCCGCTCTCATTTCCTGAGAATTGATTGATGCCTTGTTGCCGAAGTTCTCTTCGTCGTTGTCCTGACAAGAAGCCAGAGCAAACACAGCCAGCATCATCGGAATATATTTGAAAATCTTCTTCATTGCTGTTTAGTTTTTAGCATTAGGATTAATGATAGAAATGGCTGAACGCACATTGGGATAAGTGAACGATGAGTGATAGTAATCATTGCTCATACCCTGGATGGCGATACCGGCAGGAACGAAGCCCTGATACTCGGCGGCAGCCCACTTGGCGGCACCCTTGATGGCAACTTCCTTGCCCCAGTAACCGGTCTTGGTGTCTGTGGGGTCGAGTGAAGGTGCGTTGACGAGGGCTACAAAGCGGTCAGTAGGCACACCCTCTTCGAGGGCCTTCAGAGCCAGGTAAGTAAGGGCAGAGGCTGAAACCTCGCTCTGTGCGGGCAGAATGAGATACTTGGCCTTGTCAAATACCTCCTTGGTGAGGATGTTCTGAGGCTTACCCATCAGGATGAGCTCCTTGTTGGCGTGACGCTCAGCCCAGTCGTTGGCGATACCGATGAATACGTTCTGCTGAGCGATGAACTCTGCCTTCTCGGCTTCGGTCATGAAGGTGGTAATCTTACCGTTGAAGGCCATGATTACACCGTCATAGTTGTACTTCTCTACGAGAGCGAGCTTGGCGCTTACAGTATCAACGAGGTAGCTGTTGAAAGCGGGGAATACCTTTGTGGGGTCTTCGTTTGCAGCGTCAAAGTCCTTCTTCTCTTCGTCATACTGTACCTTGATGTTCTCGTAGTTGATTTCGAATACCACCTTGGTACCCTTCTTCTCGCGTATTTCGTTCATCTCGGCGAGCTCGAAAGCAGCCAGGTTGTCGGGGTTGGTCAGCACGATGTAGTCCAAGCTGTCTGGTACAGAGTGGATGTGCTTGCCCTGAGAGTTGGGAGCCTTGTCGCTATTGTCAAACCATCCCATAGCCACCTTATGAGAACCCTTCTTGTAGTTTCTCAGGTGGGACAGATAGTCCTGATAAAGGCCGGGGTTCTGGTTGTCTACACCCGGATTGTTGATGTCAATAGACTCTACATCGGTGTCGCAGCTTGCCACGAAGGCTGTTGCGGCGATGCATGCCATTGATAATCTGATATATTTTAAGATACTTTTCATAATTGTCTATATTATCTTTGAATGTTTTACTTTGCCCACCACAGGTCAGTAGCCATATTGTCGGCACCACCGAGGAGACCTACAGCGTTAACATAGTTTTCGGCGTTGTTGAGACGCTCCTCCTGAGGATAAGCCAGACGACGGGCACCACGGGCTGAGTTTACTACGCCAGCACTGTTGTTGACAACAACGGGCATCAGCATAGGATAGCCGGTACGACGATACTCTGCCCAAGCCTCCTGACCGAGGGGGAAGTTGGCAAGCCACTTCTGGGTGATGATGCGCTCGAGGCTCTTCTCGAAGTCACCGTCTTCCCACTTGATGGTAATCTGTGAGGTAGCACCAGAGTAGGTGTTGAGCGCAGCGGGGTCCTTGTAAGAAGCGGGCATGCTGGTGTTGTCAGCCAGATAAGCGTCGGCACCATTGGCACCCCACTGTGCAAATGACAGCTTTACACCCTGCTCGTAGAATTCCTTGGCAGTACCGCCCATGTTCCAGTTGCGCAGAGCACCCTCAGCCTTGAGGAAAGCTACTTCGGCAGCGTTCATCCACATGAGCTTGCTGTCGGTGGCTACGATATAGTTACTGTATGCGTGAGCGATAGAACCGCCAGGGATGGCGATACCGCTACGGATACCAAAGTAGCCGTTGTCAACGAGACCGCCGAAAGTGGTCTTGGTGAACATCTTCTCACGACGGGGATCGTTGTAACCATTCATATAGGTTGTGATATCAGCGCTTACGCGAGAGTCACCACCATTGTATTCGTACATGATAATCTCGAAGGGGTTGGTAGAAACGAGAGTCAACTCGGCGTTGTCGTCGTTAGAGGTCATGGTACCTACCTCGTGGTTTACAGCCTCCTCAGCCATCTGCTGAGCCTTGGCGGGAGCCACCTTAGAGATACGCATAGCCATACGCAGCTTGAGAGAGTTGGCATACTTGATCCACTTGGTCACATTACCACCATACACACGGTCAGCCTTGTCGCTGAAGTCGGCAGTACGGTTCTGGGTCAGCACGTCGATAGCCGCGTTGAGCTGCTCAAACATCAGGTTGTACACCTGCTCCTGAGAGTCATAGGCAGCGGTAATCTGACCGTCCTTACCTACCTGAGAGTAAGGGATAGGACCGTAGCAGTCGGTAACGCGCTGGATACCTGACACCTTGATGATAGAAGCTACGGCGTTGGGGATAGGATCGTCGGTAGCACGGGCTACTTCGCCACAGTAGATGAAGAGCTTGGGGATGACATCCTTGAACATTACACGGCTCCATCCGTTCTCAGGGCTGAACTGACCGAAGTTCTTGCCAGCGAAACCTGCGTTGGAGTCAGCAATGTAACCACCGTAAGAACCACCCATCAGACACTCGGTGAACTGGTTGGTGTTGACATCGGTAGGAATTACCCAGCCTTCGAGGTTCAGCATGGCTGAACGCATAGCATAGGCGTCGCGCTGGGTTTCGTCTTTGGTGACGCCGTTGGGGTTGCGGTTGAAGCTCTCGTAGTCGTTAGTACAGCTGGAGAAGCTCAGGCAGAGACCTGCAGCAACCGCGCTCATTATGATATTTTTAATCTGTCTCATAGTTACTCTTAGAATTTGAGTTTGATGTTGAAACCAAGGTTGCGTGTGCTTGGTGTCATGAATTTGTCAATACCCTGATAGTAGTTACCGGTGGTAGCTGTGGTCTCAGGATCGAAAGGTGCCTTGCAGTAAAGCATCAGCAGGTTGCGACCAACGAGAGAGAGGCTCAGGTCACCGATACCGAAGAATACGTTCTTCTTGAAGGTATAACCAAGGCTTGCCTCCTGCAGACGAATGTTGGTAGCGCTGTAGGTATAGTACTGGGGAATACCGTCGGCAGCACCGATAGTGGTGTACCATGTCTCAGGATTCACGCGGTCTTCACCGTTTACGAGTACATAACCCAGGTCGCGGGCGTCGGCAGTGTTCTTAGACACACCGTAAGCGTCGAGGGCAGCCTGTGTAGCTGAGTAAACGATACCGCCAAAGCGTGCAGCAAACATGAAACCGAAGTTGATGCCCTTGTAGCTGAAGTCGTTGCGCCAAGCCATGTTACACTTGGGGAATACGGAACCCAGCTTGATGTCACCTACGTTGGTGTCCTTGTACACCTTACCGTTCTCGTCAACATATACACGGCCTTCGCTGTCGCGTACTACGTCGGTGAGAGAGTAGAGGTCACCCAGCGTACCACCTTCCTTGAGCAGGAAGTGAGCAGAACCCATACCGTTGAGGTCCAGACGGTCCTTGTTGATGATGGCGCCGGTCTCAGGGTGAACGTAGTTCTTTACGAGCTCGTTGATCTTGTTCTTGTTGGCAGAGAATGTGTAGTTAGAAGACCACTTGAAGTTGCCCCAGCTGTTGTCATAGCCCAGAGCCAACTCGATACCGTTATTGCTTACGCTACCGGTCTGGATGTACATGGTGCTATAACCAGAAGATACTGATATGTCGGGGTTGAAGGTCTGGTTGTAAGTCTTGGTCCAGTAGAGTGTCAGGTCAAGGCTGAAGTGCTTGAACAGACGGGTCTGCAAACCGAACTCCCAAGAGTCTGTGGTCTCAGGCTTCAGGTTGTACATAGGATAAATGGTCTGGCTCTTCCACTGACGGTTGGCCTCATCCCACTCATATACAGGGTTGGCGTACCAACGTGGGAAAGGAATACCTACAGAAGCGAATGAACCGCGAACCTTCAAGAAGTCAATCTGCTTGGGCAACTGGAATGTCTGTGATACAATCCATGATGCACCGATAGAGGGATAGAAGAATGAAGACTTGTTAGACTTGGGACCAGCGAGCATAGAGGGCCAGTCGTTACGGCCGGTAAGAGTCAGGTAGTACTGACTGTTCCATCCGATTTCAGCGCTCATGAAGACAGACTTGGTCTGGTCGTGGTAGCCACCGGGCTGACGCTTCTCGCGGTTGGGGTCAATCTGGTACTCGTTGAATACGTTAGGAATGAGGTTGTCATTGATAGGACCATCGATACCAGTAACACCCTGCTTAACATCAGAGATGATTGCACCGAGGTTGGCATTGACAGAGAGTCGGTCCTGGAAGAAACGCTTGTCAAAAGTCATCATTACGTCGCCGTAAGTCTGCTTGTCATCGGTCTTCACGAGAGCGTACTGACCATTCTCACCAGCGAGAGTCTTGTTGGTAGAAGCATAGTACTTCTTCTCGAAGGTATTGGTGGCGTTGTCTACGCGGATACGTGCAGCAAGGCTCAGATAGTCGGTGAGCTTATAGCTGGCGCCGAGGTTGAGCATATAGCGATACTTGCGGTTGGTACGTACGTTGCGGTAGTTGATCCAGTAGGGGTTCTGACCTACGAACTCACTTGCGAGGTCGTTCCAGTTCTGAACGTAGAGGTTACGCTGTGTATCCCAACGCTCAAACATCTTGAGGTCATCGATAGAGTTGCCGCGGGGGTAGAGGTATGCGGTTACCAGTGGGTTACCATATACACCCTGGTTGGTCATGTTGCGGTCATCCTGGATAATGTAGCTTGCACCGGCGTCAACAGTCAGCTTGTCGTTGAGCATCTTGGCTGTGTTGCGGATGGTGAAGTTGTAACGGTTGTACTCGTTGTTGGGGATTACACCACCTGAGTTGAGGGCACTGGCAGAAACATAGGTCTGGTTCTTCTCAGTACCGGTAGAGAGGGTGAAAGCCTCGGTAGTAACGACACCTGTCTTGAAGTAGTTGTCTACAGGGTCATAGCCACGATAGTTGGTCTCGTTGAGCTTGGCACCCCAGCTGTAAGACTCACCACCAGCGTCGCGCAGTGTGCTGCCTGTACCGTAAGCGTTCTGGAAGTCGGGAGTACGGAAAACTGAAGAGAACTCAGTGGTCTGGCTTACAGTGACCTCGGTCTTGCCTTCCTTACCCTTCTTGGTGGTGATAACGATGGCACCGTTAGAAGCGCGGTTACCGTAAAGAGCGGCAGCGGCAGCACCGGTAAGCACTGACATAGACTCGATATCCTCGGGGTTGATGTCGGCGATAGCCTCGGTAGTACCGTTAGAACCGAAACCAGAGTCACCGTCGGAGCCGAGGTTGAACATTGGAATACCGTCAATCACATAGAGCACGTTGCTTGACTGCTCGATTGAACGTGTACCACGCATCACAACCTTAGAGGCACTACCTGCACCGGCAGAGCTGGCGTTGATGTTCACACCGGCAACCTTACCGTTGAGGGAGTTGATGAAGTTGGCATCCTTGTTGGTGAGGAGGTCTTCACCGCTCACCTGCTGTACGTTGTAGCTCAGAGCCTTCTCAGCACGCTTGATACCGAGGGCGGTAACCACAACTTCGTTGAGCTCCTTGGTACCTGAAGACATAGACACGCTGTACTTGTCCTTGCCAGTTACCTTGAGAGTCTGGTCGGCATAGCCGATGTAGGTAATCTCGAGCTCTGCGCCTTCGGTGGTGTTGAGAACGAAGTTACCGTCTACATCAGAGATTACAGCATTCTGAGTGCCCTTCTCCTTGATGGTGGCACCGATGATGGGCTCACCGTTCTCGTCGGTGATAGTACCGGTTACCTTTTTCTTGGGATTGTTGGCCTTGGCGGTAGCCACGGTCTTACCCTGCTTCTTTGAAACGACGATGTTCTTACCCTTAATCTCGTAAGAAACACTCTGACCACGGAGGATCTGCTCCACAGCCTGCTTGACATCCTTCGCGTTAACACTGACTACCTTGGCGGTATTCACGTCAGCTGACTCAAACACGAACGAATATCCACTCTTTTGTCTCAATTCTGTCATTGCCTTCTCTACAGTGACTCCCTTGAGCTGCATCTGCAAGCTCTGTGCGAGGGCACTGAGGTTCATGCACAACAGAAACGCGCCTACCAAGAGGCCTTTTTTTCTGATATTCATTACTGTACTAAATTAGATAATTATATTTATTAACTCTTATTCGTAGGTTATTGTTTACGTTGGTGGGGCTTGTTCCCTGGCCGCCATCAGGGTGAGCCCAGGCACAGTCTTTATGACCGTGGGGCTCGTGATAAGGTTCTTTTCTGTTTTGTTTTTGTTGGGTGTCTGAGGTTAAAGTTGTAAAAGTAAGTTATAAAGTCGGGGAGTGCCCTTAGTATATTATGTAAGTCTTTCCTTGCAGTTTGTATCTGATGCGCCCGGTAGCAGAGAGGGCGTCGAGAATCTGAGTGAGCGTCTGCTCGTCGCGGTTAAAGGTAGCATAGAAGTTGAGAGTGGCGAGCTGCCTGTCGGCAATCACGATGCGCTGGTGGTAACTGCGAGAGAGCGTAAGGGCTATCTCGCGCAGGGTGGTGTCATGAAACATCAGTACTCCCTGGGTCCACTGGCGTGACGCTTGGGCGACGGAAGACTGGATGGTCATGTTCTTGGAGCCTTTCTCAAAGACGGCACACTCGTTGGGTTGCAACTGGTATTCACGGTTGGCAGAGTCGGCATGGCTGCCTAAGGCTACGCGACCTTCGACGAGAGTGACCATAGCATTAGGGTCGTCGGGGTAGTCGCGGAAGTCAAACTTGGTACCGAGCACGCGCAGCTTGAGAGCGCTGGAGTTGACATGGAAGGGGAGTTTCTCGTTATGGGCAACTTCGAAATAGCCTTCACCCACGAGCTTCACATTGCGTTCGCGAACACCGAAACCCTGAGAGTAGGTGATGCGTGAGCCGGCATTGAGCCAAACCTGTGTGCCATGGGGAGGGTCATACGGGTTGTGGAACCTAAGGGGGCTTCGACGCTGATGTCGGCGAAGCGAGACTCTACCATATCCTGTCCCTTTATATAAAAAAGGTAGGAGAAGACACCCACGGTGACAAGAAGGATGGCAGCGTAGCGCATCATATACATCACGCGGCGATGGCGACGCTGACGCTGATGAGCATGCACGCACTCCATAAACTTTTTGTAGGCAAGCACTTTGTCATATTTAGCCAGCTGCTCCATATTGGGAATGGACATCCAGATAGTGTGAAGCTGTCTGAACAGGCGGGAGTTGGCTTCGTTGGCATCGCGCCACAACAGGAGTTCAGCGACCTCCTCAGTACTGAGGTTGTCACTGAAATAGCCTACCATCAAGTCGTAAAAATGTTCGTCTTGCACGTCGTTGTCGATTTGATATACATCAATAAGACGAAAAATATCTTAAATGGGGTAGTCAAAAATGCGATTTTTTTCAAAAAAAATCAATTTTCCACCATTTTCACCGATATTTTTAGCCAAAATTAGCACTTTGGGGATGAGAGAGGGGCTATTTACACAAGGAATAAGGACCAGGCAGATGATGCTGACACTTTATTACTTCATGTTTACCACTACACCTTATTATATATATAGACTTACTGCTCCATAAAAAATAAATACAAAAAGCCTCGGCGTCTTCTGAAGGCTCCGCCTTTGTGGCGATAGACGCAGCCGTCAGCCGGAAAACAATTTTCCTTCGTGCCGCCAGCGCCATCACCACCGTCATGCACAGCATGACATCAGAAGACGCCAAGGAACAAAAAGCGGCCTGCGGCCGTAAAAAAAGTCCAGCTTACGCCGGTAAAAAAACAATATCTGGGAGGAGGCCCCTCGACTGCTCCCAAAAGCCCCTCTCTAACTCTCCCCAAGGGGAGAGAAAGCCAAAGCACCCCAGATTAACGCATTAAGATAGAACTCCTTTCCCTAAGGCAAGGCTGGGATGTTGCCCGTATTAAACCTGTTCCACTTGGTGAAGGTTGGAATGCCCCCCTATTAAACTCAATCCACTTGAAGAAGGTTGAAATGGTTGACGCTGAGCTCCTTCCCCTTGGGGAAGATTGGGATGGGGCTTATCCTTGGCAACTCTGTAGGAGTTGCGATTCCCCAGCCCAGGGTTGCGGGCGAAGCACGCTACCCTGGGTATCAACCCCACCAATCATAGCTACTCTGTAAGAGTTGCGATTAGCCGTAGGCGTTACTCGCAATTGATATTTTGCCCTATCACAAAAGGATAATTAACCAACCATCCACGGGCAAACGCATTAAGATAGCCCCCCTTTCCCTTGGAGAAGATTGGAATGGGGCTTATCCTTGGCAACTCTGAACCGAAGGTCACCGGCGTGGCGCAGTGCTCCGCGGAAAGGTAATGGAGTTGCGATTCCCCAGCCAAGAGTAGCGGGCGAAGCACGCTACTGGTATATATAATAAGATGTAGCAACTCAGTAGGAGTTACGATTAGCCGAAGGCGTTACCCCAACGCAAACCCATCGCCACCTATATGTAGGGGAATAATCCAACTGAGTATAACGCCTACGGCTAAACGCAACTCTTACAGAGTAGCTATGATTGGTGGGCGCTGGCACCCAGGGTAGAGGCGCAGCACGCCTCAACCCTGGGCTATGAAAACGCAACTCCTACAGAGTTGCCAAGGGTGCGTACTATCCACAATGGGCTAACCATACATGACCCATGTGTGCGTACCATCCACAATGGACTAACCAGGCATAACCCGTCGGTGCACACCATCCACAATAAATGAAAATCCACAAGCAGCGGCAACTCTGTAAGAGTTGCGATTCCCCAG
>UMGV01082812.1_pt1 | contig 13466 bp, 12 predicted proteins | sample 1965361 | NCBI WGS metagenome assembly UMGV01 (sample SAMEA4836081, study PRJEB28245) | human gut metagenome | biome: gut microbiome; material: fecal sample | place: Denmark | collected 2008
TCACTTTCTATTTACCATTTTTTTAAAAAATATTGATTTTGATTCTTTTATGATTAATAAAACCTATTGACATAAAAGTATATATTTGATAAAATGAAAGTGAAATTATAAACCCTTGATAGTTTAAATAAATTACCTAAGGATTTATATTATAAATAATACTCTCTTTAGGTAATACTAAAGGGAGTTTTTTGCTTTAATTTCATAAAGGTAATAGGAGGTGTTTATTATGAAAAGAAAAATAGTGAAACTATTTTTGATGTTAGGGGCGATTACCTTGAACATTATTTTTTCAGGCTGTTCTAATGGCAAAATTCCAGAAAAAAAAGATGAGGAAATTGTTAGTTTTCCAATGGAGTATTTTCCATTGGGTATTAGTTCAGTTCCTGGCCAACCAATAAAACTAGTTTTAGAAGATGCTACATTTTTATGCAAAACAGAAAAAGGTTCGTTTGAATATTATCATGATACAAAAGAATATAGAGCTAATTCAGGGGATACTATTTTTTATTGCCCAAACTACTTAGCAACAGATGAACTTGTTTATACTAAAGAAGATGCATACGTTGATATTTATATATTAAGGGAAGAAAAAATAATAGGATATGCAGTTATAAAAATGAATTATTATGATGATTCAACCATTTGGAAGCCAAAATTAATAGTATCAAATTTATTCATTGACAAAAGTGGAGAAACAGTTACTGTAAGTAATGAATATGTTGATGAAAGGATTATGAATTATCATAAATAATATAATTTTATAAATATGCATAAAAGCAATTGGAAGGAGAAATTTATTTCATAAAATATGATAAAAATGAGGTTGAAACTTCATATAATACATCAAATCTTTCTTATGCATTGAATGTAAAAACTAAAAGTGATTCAATTTTAGAAATTGATAATTCTTCATATAATCAATATTATAAATTGAATATTACTTCAGTAAACACAGTTAAAGCCGAATTGTATGATGATGAAATGGAATTGTTAGAAACATATACTGGAACAAACATTCAATTTTATAAACCTATGCTGAACAGTGTTTATTATTTGAAACTGAATTATGTGAATGTTGGTATCACAGGAGATATTAATATCAATATTTCTGCTCATAACCATACATATACATACACACAAAATGGTTCTAATCATACCGCGAGATGTACTACTTGTAATTACACAACTACTTTCTCGCATGTATATGATGAACATTATTGTATTCATTGCAACGCATATACATCTGCACATGATTATGATAGAAACTATTAATGGGTAAATAATACAACACATAGTGTAGAATGTAGTTGTGGTGCAGAAACAACTCAAGGACACGCAGTGTCTAGTGATGCATTTAATAATGGCCAAAGATATGCTGCATGTTTATTGTGTGGTGGAGTTGCTGAAATAGGATTAATTGAATATACTATTAATTCAAGCGAGATTACACAAATAACATCTAATGGAAGCTTCATATTACCAAATGGAGTTATTGTATTAGTCAATGAAGATTTAGAAGCTTACTTAAATGGTACATTAATCTTTTATCATAAAAGTGATACTTCATTAATTCAATTACATATACACAATTAAATTTCAAGGTGCTTATCCATAGGGTGAGTACCTTTTAATATTTGGTAATTGAATATATTATTAAAATATTTTGAAGATTATTATTTTAATTAAAGATTATCTATTTAAAACTTGTTTTATTATATTTTATTGAAAAATAAGTAAAGAAGTTGTATAATATTAATATAGTAATAAAGGAGTCTATTTATGTTAATATGTGTTGACATTGGTAATACTAATATAGTTTTGGGGCTTTTTGATGAAAATGATTTAAAACAATCATTTCGCTTTCAAACTGATGTTTATCAAACAGTAGATGAATATGGAATTAAAATAATGCAAATATTTAATAGTTTTGGTATAAAAAAAGAAGATATTGAAGGAATAATTATTTCCAGTGTTGTTCCTCAACTTGATTTAATTTTTGCCAGATTATTTGAAAAATATTTAAATAAAAAAGCAATATTTGTTGGGCCAGGGATAAAAAGTGGCATAAATATTCGTCTAGATAATCCAAAGCAACTTGGAGCAGATATTTTAGTTGGTGCAGTTGCTGCAGTTGAAAAGTATTCTTCTCCAATAATAGTCATTGATATGGGAACAGCTATAACTTTCTGTTATGTTAATAAAAATAAAGAATTGCTTGGAGGAATTATTATTCCAGGTATAAAGACTTCATTTAATGCTTTATTTAAGAAGACTTCAAAATTAGAAGAAGTGGGTATCGAAAAACCAAAAAATGTTGTTGGACGTGATACTATTTCTAGTTTGCAAAGTGGTATGGTTTACGGAATGTCTTCAACTATCGATGGATTAATTAAAAAAATGAAACAAGAAAATGGAGAAGCTAAAGTTGTTGTTACTGGTGGAGAGGCTAGATTTGTTATTGATATTTTAGAAGAAGATGTTATATACGATGAGAATTTGCTTTTAGATGGGTTAAGGATATTATATTTGAAAAATAAAAAATAATCATAAAAATATCACCTAAGTAATATATTTACATAGGTGATATTTTTATGTTAAATGAAAGAGGACCATTAATGTTTATTAACACTGCTAATACAAAGATTGAAAAAAGCAGTGAACAATTAGTTTATGATAGTAGAAATCCAAAAGTAAAAAAGGAAACAACATCACTTTTTTCAGATGAACTAAAACTAAAATTTGATGAAAGGAAAATGAAAAACATAATTGAGATGTATAACAAGAACCGACCAGTTTTTTGTAGTATAGAATACAATGATGAAATAGTAGAAGGTATACCTTGTGCAGTAGAAAATCAAAAATTAAAAGTATTAATTTCTGATGAAACTGCAAAAGAGTTAGATCTGGAAGGTATATTATCCATCTCAATTATACGTTTTTAATAAGTATTATGCATTAGCACATGCACCACTACATTTTTCACAACAAATTGGTTGGAAGCATTGTAAGCAACAAGCACAACCTAAGTCAAAGATAATTGTGTAGTTAGTACAAGTAGGAGTTTCTCCAGTTGTATCAATTAATCTTAAAACAACAGCATCTTTTCTTACATCTTCGATTCTGAAAACTGTAGTAGTAGTTGTAGTATTAGGAATAGTTATAGTTAAAGCAGTTCCACTGCATAAGTAAAATGTAACAGGTTTAGTATTATAGATTTGAGTCATTAATGTTGCATCACATCCTTCGCAAAGACTTTGCATTGTAGCTTCTTTTTGTAGTTGATCAATTTTAACTACTGCATCATAAATATAAGGTTTAGTAGTGTTGTTAGTAGCAACAGGAGTATTGTTTGTACAACAAGCCATAAGTAAAACGCACCTCACTTTCAATATAAGTTATGAAAAGAGGTGCTTTTTTGATTATGTTTTTTCCCTAATTTTAAATAATAAATAAAATTATAGTAGAAATTATTAAAAGATAAATGGCAAAGAATTTGAAATTGTTCTTTTTGATTGATTTGAAAAACAAAGATATACCTAAATACGTTCCAATAAAACTTGATATAAATGAAACAATGTATAGATAGTTGAAAGATTCAATAATAGAATTATCACTTATTAAAGATAAAAATGTAGCACCAATGCTTGTTGGTAAATACATAATAAAAGAAAACTTTAGGGCTTCTTCAAGAGAAAGTTTTTTATTTACTCCCATAAATGTTGTGATACCACTTCTACTGATTCCTGGGATTAATCCAATTATTTGACTTAGACCTATAGAGATACTTTTTTTAACATTAAGTTTTTCTTCATTTTTATTATTTTTAGTTAGTTTTGAAAGTATGAATAAAATTATGCTTGTGAAAAGAAGCGAAAGAGCTACTGTTAATATGGAAGAAAGATATTTTTCAATATAATCTTTGAAAAGTATGCCAACAATTCCAGAAGGAATACAAGCAATAATTACAAATATTACATACATGAATTTTTCTTTTGTTTCCTTTCTTTTATTTTTATTAAATATATAAGAAAAAAAATCTTTTATTATTTCTTTTATAAATTTTCTATAGTAAAAAGTTATTGCTAGAAATGAAGCTAGATTAACAAAAATTTTAAAATTTAAATCAGAAAATGTGATTTTAAAAATATATTCAAATATTACCATATGTCCACTAGAAGAGATTGGTAGTGGTTCTACTAATCCTTGCACTAAACCAATAAAAAGATAAAGAAGAAGTTCTTTTAAATTAAAAATTATGTTCATATTATTCACCCATTAATTATATTCTTTTATAACAAAAAATATTAAATAGTTTCTTCTCAATAATATAATAATGTGGTATAATATTACATATAATATGACAATAATAGATTAAGGAGAAAATTATGTTTTTAAAAATTGATAACCAAACAATTACTTTAATTTTATTAGCACTTTGTATTATACCAGTTGCTGTACTAGGAATATGGGCAATTATTAAAAGTACAAAGGTTAGGAAGGTAAAAAATAAAGAATATCAAGAACATATTGCTTGTGAAGATGTTGATTTAGAACAAAGAAAAATATTTTATGATGCTTTTGGTGGCGAGGACAATGTTTTAGAAGTTTCAATTGAAATGAATAGAGTAACAGTTAAAACTAGTGATATAAATAAAGTTGATGGAAGTAGGTTAAAAGAATTAGGTGCAACAGGAGTGCTATTAGTAGGTGATCTTGTCAAGTCATCATTTGGAGATCGTGCTAAATACATTTATAAACTAATGGAGAAATAGTATGGAAAACATCGATAGATTAGCAATACAAACATTAAGAACTTTATCTCTTGAGGAAATAAACGCAGCAAATAGCGGACATCCTGGAATAGCATTAGGTATAGCACCTATTATGTATACTTTGTATACTAAGGTATTGAAGATATATCCATTTGATGAAAAGTGGTATAATCGCGACCGTTTTGTTTTAGCTGCTGGGCATGCATCTAGTATATTATATGCAAGTTTGCATTTGGCTGGCTTTCCTTTAGAACTTGAAGATTTAAAACAATTTAGAAAATTGAATAGCAAAACTCCAGGTCATCCTGAAATAACTTTAACAAAGGGAATTGATGCATCAAGTGGTCCACTAGGCCAAGGAATCCCTGAAGCTGTTGGTATGGCTATCGCTGAGAGTCATTTAAGAGAAAAGTTTAATAAAGATGGTTATGATATAGTTAATCACTATACATATGTATTATGTGGAGATGGTGATTTACAAGAAGGTGTAACTCAAGAGGCAATTTCTTTAGCTGGTCATTTAAAACTTTCTAAATTAATAATTTTATATGATTCTAATGATATACAATTAGATGGTAAGGTTAGTTTAGCGAACACTGAAAAAGTTAAAGAAAAATATAGTTCTATGGGATTTGAATACTTGTTTGTTAGTGATGGTGAAGATATCGATGTATTGTATAAAACTATAAAGAAAGCTCAAAAGAGTGATAAACCAAGTTTTATTGAAATAAAAACTAAGATTGGGCATGGAAGTAGTTTAGAAGGATCAAATAAAGTACATGGTAATCCTTTACCTAGTGAAGAAGTGAAAAAATTCCGTAGTGAAATAGGTGGAGAAGCATTTACTGTAAAAGATGAAGTATATAATATATATGATAATAGAAACAAATTAAATAAAAAGCAATATCTAAAAGAGATGAAAGCTTTAGAAAAATATCAAGAAGCTTATCCAAACGAATATTTGCAATTTTTGAAACAATTTTCAGATGAATTTGATCTTGATATTAGAAAAGATTTACCAACATTTACAAGCGATTATAATAAGGCTACACGTGTTAGTAATGGAGAAATTTTAGAAAGTGTTTCTAAAATTGATTATCGCTTAATTGGCGGTAGCGCTGATTTGGTTTCTTCAACAAAAGTTAAAGGATTAGATGGTAATTTTGATGAAACAAACAGATTGGGAAGAAACATTAATTTTGGTGTAAGAGAACATGCAATGGCTGCTATTTGTAATGGTATTACTTTACACAGAGGTTTAAGAGGTTTCTGTGGTGGTTTCTTTGTATTCTCAGATTATATGAAACCAGCAATTAGATTATCAGCAATCATGGAATTGCCTGTTTTATATATGTTTACACATGATTCAATAGCAGTAGGTGAGGATGGACCAACACATCAACCTATTGAACAATTAACTATGCTAAGAAGTGTTCCAAATTTGAATGTTATTAGACCATGTGATGCTGTTGAAGTAAAAGAAGCATATGATGTATATCTAAAATCATTTAATAATCCAACAGTATTTGTTTTGACTAGACAAAATGTGCCAACTATTCGTGAAGATAAAGGTGAAAACTTACTTGCTTATGGCGCATATATAATTCATAAAGAAACTGAAGATTTAGAAAGAATTATTTTAGCTAGTGGTAGTGAAGTATCACTTGCAATTGAAGTTGCTAAAGAATTAAAAGGTACTAGAGTTATTAGTGTTCCAAGTTTCTTTTTATTTGAAAAACAAAGTAAAGAATATAAAGAAAAGTTATTACCAGTTGGCATAAAACGTATTGCTATTGAAGCAAGTGATGCAACACATTTTTATAAATATTTAAATGAAGATGATATACTAATTAATATTAATACTTTTGGTGAAAGTGCTAGCGCTAATAAAGTTATGGATTACTTTGGTTTTACAAAAGATAAAGTTTTAGAAAAAATAAAAAATAATTAAAAATAAAGACCTAAATTTTAGGTCTTTTATTATACATTAATTAACTACTTTTGTTATTTTCCCAATTACTTGTCCTTTTTCTTCTTCAGAACAATTATTCCAATACAGTTCAAAGATTACTCCAAGACCAGGTAATACTTTTTCTTCTTGAGTACTAACAGCATCAGTAATAGTTTTTCTCACATCATCATAAGTAGAATTATTTAGATTTGCAATGACAGCTTTTCTTATACTTAAATTCATTTTTTTCCTCCTTAGTTTGATTACATAATTAATATTTGATATTTTTGAAAAATTATACATTTTTGAAAATTTTCTATAAAGTTTTCTGTCTTGACAAATTAATAAAATATAGTATAATTATTTTGTAAAAAATAAAGTAATGTAAATACCTTGACGAAGAGAGTAGATAGTTATAAAAGTTTTTAGCGAGCTAATGGTGGTGAAAGTTTAGCATGAGTAATAACTATTGAAAATCACTTCTGAGTAGCGGGCTGAAAATAGTAAGCTTTAGCCGGGTCTTTTCCGTTAAAGAAAGAACATATGTTGGTATGTTTAATAGGTGGTTTGCAGAGTTATCTTTGTCCTTTAAATTTTACGGGGCAGAGATTTTTTATTTTTAAGAAAATTAGGAGGAAATATTATGTGCGATTGCAAAAAATGTAGCACTTATAAGAAAGTTGAAAGTGATTTAAAATTTGTTGAGCGAGAAAAACAAATTAAGAAATTTTGGGAAGAAAATAAAATTTTTGAAAAAAGCGTAGAAAAGAGCAAAGGAAACAAGAGTTATACTTTTTATGATGGTCCACCTACAGCAAACGGAAAACCTCATATTGGGCATGTTTTAACACGCGTAATCAAAGATATGATTCCAAGATATCGCACAATGAAGGGTTATGACGTATTAAGAAAAGCTGGTTGGGACACTCACGGTTTGCCAGTTGAACTTGAAGTTGAAAAGAAACTTGGTCTAGATGGCAAAGAACAAATAGAGCAATATGGCCTAGAACCATTCATTAAAGAATGTAAGGAAAGTGTATGGAAGTATAAAGGCATGTGGGAGGACTTCAGTGGAACTGTTGGATTCTGGGCTGATATGAATGATCCATATGTTACATATGATAATAACTATATTGAATCTGTATGGTGGAGTTTAAAACAAATTTTTGATAGAGGCTTATTATACAAAGGTTTCAAAATAGTTCCATATTGCCCAAGATGTGGTACACCACTTTCTAGTCATGAAGTTGCTCAAGGATATAAAGACGTAAAAGAAAAATCATTAATTGCTAAATTCAAATCAAAAGATTTTGAAAATACATATTATTTAGCTTGGACTACAACTCCTTGGACATTACCATCTAATCTTGCCCTTTGTGTAAACGCAGAAGAAGATTATGTAAGAGTAGAATGTGAAGGCGAGTTTTATATATTAGCTAAAGCACTATTAGAAAGTGTTTTAAAAGATAAAGAATATAAAATCGTTAATGAATTTAAAGGAATTGATTTAGAGTATAAAGAATATGAACCTTTATTCAATTTTAAGAAATTAGATAAGAAATGTTATTATGTGACTTGTGCTGATTATGTTACATTAACAGATGGTACAGGTATAGTTCATATTGCACCTGCTTTTGGTGAAGATGATGCTCAAGTAGGCCGTAAATATGATTTACCATTTTTACAACTTGTTAATAGTAAAGGTCAAATGACAGAAGAAACACCTTGGAGTGGAATGTTCTGTAAAGATGCAGATAAAGAAGTAATTATAGCTTTAAAAGAAAAAGGCTTATTATTCAAAACATTAGCTTTTGAACACTCATATCCATTCTGTTGGCGTTGTGATACACCTTTAATTTACTATGCTCGTGAAGCTTGGTTTATTAAAATGACATCTGTTAAAGAAGATTTAATTAGAAATAATAATACTATTAATTGGATACCTGAAACAATTGGTAAAGGTAGATTTGGTGACTGGCTAAATAATATACAAGATTGGGGTATTTCTCGTGACCGCTATTGGGGTACACCTCTTCCAATTTGGGAATGTGAATGTGGACATCGTCATGCAATAGGCTCAATTGAAGAGTTAAAGAGTATGAGCAATAATTGCCCAGATAATATAGAATTACATCGTCCTTATATAGATAAAGTTACTATCAAGTGTCCTAAGTGCGGTAAAGAAATGCATCGTGTTAAAGAAGTAATAGATTGCTGGTATGATTCAGGTTCAATGCCTTTTGCTCAATGGCATTATCCGTTTGAAAATAAAGAGAAATTTGAAGAAAAATTCCCTGCCGACTTTATTAGTGAAGCAGTTGACCAAACGAGAGGTTGGTTCTATTCATTGCTTGCTATTTCAACATTGATCTTCAATAAAGCACCATATAAAAATGTTATAGTTTTAGGGCATGTTCAAGATGAAAATGGACAAAAGATGAGTAAATCTAAAGGCAATGCCGTTGATCCATTTGAAGCACTTGAAACATATGGTGCCGATGCAATTAGATGGTATTTCTATTCTAATAGTGCACCATGGCTTCCTAATCGTTTCCATAGTGCAGCAGTTACAGAAGGTCAAAGAAAAGTTATGGGAACGCTTTGGAACACATATGCTTTCTTTGTTTTGTATGCTAATATTGATGAATTTGATGCAACTAAATATAAATTAGAATATGACAAATTATCTGTTATGGATAAGTGGTTAATTTCTAAACTTAATACTTTGATTAAAACTGTAGATGATAATTTATCTAATTATAAAATTCCTGAAACTGCTAGAGTATTGCAAGAATTCGTTGATGAATTATCAAATTGGTATGTAAGATGCTCAAGAGAAAGATTCTGGGCTAGTGGAATGCCTCAAGATAAAATTAATGCATATATGACTTTATATACTGCTTTAGTTACTTTCTCTAAAGTTGCTGCCCCAATGTTACCATTTATTACTGAAGAAATCTATCAAAATCTTGTTAGAAGTATTGATAAGAATGCAACTGAAAGTATTCATTTATGTGAATTCCCTAAATGCGATGAAAAACTAATTGATAAAGAATTAGAATCTAGAATGGAAGAAGTATTAGAAGTTGTTACTTTAGGAAGAAATGCTCGTAATAGTGCTAACATTAAGAATCGTCAACCAATTAGTAAAATTTATGTCAATGGAAATGATTTACCAGAATATTTTAAATCTATTATTGAAAATGAATTAAATGTAAAAGAAGTTGTTTTCACTAAAGATGTATCTAATTTTACTTCATATACATTCAAGCCTAACTTTAAAACTTTAGGCCCAAGACTAGGGAAAATTCTTGGTCAAGTACAAGGTATTTTACAAAAATTAGATGGTGCTAAAGCAATGAAAGATTTAGAAGAAAACAACCAAATAGTATTAGAAATAAATGGTCAAACTATTGAATTAACAAAAGAAGATTTATTAATTGAAGTAAAACAAAAAGAAGGTTACGAAACTGCTAGTGATCGTGGTGTAACAGTTGTTTTAGATACAAACTTAACAAGTGAATTGCTTGAAGAAGGTATGGTTAGAGAATTGATAAGTAAAGTTCAAACTATGAGAAAAGATGCAGGATTTGAGGTAGTAAATCATATTACTTTATCAGTTACTAATAATAAGAAAGTTGAAGATATAGTTAAGAAGAATCTTGAAGAAGTAAAAGCTGACGTTCTTGCTGATGAAGTTGTTTTTGAAGAATTAGATGGCTTTACAAAAACATGGAATTTGAATGGTGAAGATGTTACTTTATCTGTTAAGAGAAAATAATAGTGATTAAATTTATAATTTTAATAGTAATAATTTTAGTAATTTTATTGATTTTATCTTATATATGTTATAGGATAATGTCTTATTCTAATCCTAAAAAGAAAAACTATGAAAATATTGTTCTTTCTGGAAATTATAAAAAATACGTTAGTGAGATTGAAGACTTGTTAAATGAATTTAAGAAAAAAGAATATGAAGAAATTTATATAAAATCATATGATGGTCTTTGGTTAAGTGGTAAATATTTTCATGTTAGTGATAATGCTCCTTTAGCTATTGGCTTTCATGGCTATCGTAGTTATTCATATCTTGATATGTGTGGAGCTGGTAGTGAAATGTTTAAAATGGGTTATAATTTCTTGTTGATAGATGAAAGAGCCCATGGAAATAGTCAAGGAAAAACAATCACTTTTGGTATAAAAGAACAATATGATTGCTTGTCATGGATAGAATATTGTGTTAAGCGATTTAAAGAAAACACAAAAATAATATTATGTGGAATATCAATGGGAGCTTCAATTGTTCTATATGCAAGCAGTTTAGATATCCCCAAGAATGTTGTTTTGATTTGTGCTGATTGCCCATTTTCATCTCCAAAAGCAATAGTTAAGGAAGTTATTAAAAAGTTAAAACTTCCTAAAATTAGTTATATCTTTGCATTTTTAGGAGCTCTGATATTTGGTCACTTTAATTTAGAAAAGTTTAATGGTTTAGAAAAAGTAAAAAAATCTCATACTCCGTTATTACTAATCCATGGAACAAATGATAATTTTGTTCCTTGTGATATGGGAAAAGACATTATTAAAGCATATGGCGGTAAGGACTTTTCTAATAAAAAATTATTACTTGTTGAAGAAGCAGATCATGGTTTAAGTTATTTTTATGACAAAGAAAAATATAGAAATAGCATAAAAGAATTTCTGGATAAGATAATTAAGGATACTTAATAAGTATCCTTTTTTATATTTAACAAATTAAACTATAAGAATATAAAACTTAAAAACTTTACAGAAACCTTTTGTAAAGAAAGGCAAAAAGTGGTATAATAATACAAGGAGTGATTATTATGAATTTTTTAGATATTATTAATAAGTATAAGGAAGAATTTGTTTCCAATATTCAAAAGTTAGTTAGAATACCTAGTGTTTTAGAGGAAAATCCAACTGATAAAGAAGCACCTTTTGGAAAAGGTGTTAGAGAAAGTCTAGATTTTGTATTAAATCTTGGTCGCGAATTTGGATTCAAAGTTCTTGATGTTGATCATGTAGCTGGACATATTGAATATGGTGAAGGTGAAGAAATTATTGGAGTATTGTGTCATGTTGATGTGGTACCTGCTGATGGAGTTTGGAAATATCCACCATTTTCTGCTCAAATTGAAGGAGATAAAATTTATGGTCGTGGAACTAACGATGATAAAGGACCAGCAATTTGCTCTTTGTATGCTCTTAAGATGTTAAAAGATTTAAATATTATGCCTAATAAGAGAATTAGATTAATTTTTGGTACTGATGAAGAAACTGATTGGCGTGGAATTAAACGCTATTTCGAAGTTTGCGAAATGCCTGATTTTGGTTTTTCTCCTGATGCTGATTTCCCTATTATTTATGGAGAAAAGGGTATAATGAGTTTTGATATTGTTGGAAAAAATATCGATGAAAACTTGCCATTTGCTACAGGTGGTAGCAGATATAACATTGTTTGTGATAATGTTAAATTCGATTATAAACTTGATTTGAAAGAAAAATTTAATGAATTCTTAAAGAAAACAAACACTAAAGGTAAAGTAGAAGAGTCATATGAAGTTTGTGGAAAGAGTGCTCACGCTATGGAACCTAAAAATGGAATTAATGCAATAATAAAGGCGAGTGAGTTTTTATCAGAATACACTAACAATGAATTAATTCAATTTATTAACAAGTATTTAAAATCTTCAAGGTTAGAAGATATGAATCTAAATTTCACTGATAAAGAAATGGGTGATTTGACTTGTAATTTAGGAGTTTTACATATTAATGAAAAAGAGTCTAGATTGGGATTGAATTTTAGATATCCAATTAATTTTGATAAAGATAATTTCTTTAAAGTATGGAATAAACTACTTAACCAATATAATCTTAAGTTAGAAATGAAAGAAGATAAAAATCCACATTATGTTAATAAAGAAGATAAAGATATTGAAATATTACATGAAGCATATATAAAATACACTAATGATACAAAAACTCCACTTTTAACTATTGGGGGAGGAACTTATGGTAGAGCCTTGAAAAAAGGTGTAGCATTTGGTATTTTATTCCCTGGTGAAGAAGAATTAGCTCATCAAGAAAATGAATGCATATCAATAGAAAACACTATGAAGGCATGTGCAATAATTGCTGAGGCTTTATATAATTTGGTAAAATAAGATGAGATTAAGAAAAATTAAAAATATAGAAGAAAAAATCAAAAATTACAGTGACATTATTGTATTTGATGCAGTTTCAAAAAAGGGAAAATGGAATAGTCAATTTAAAAATGAGAATCCCATTTATTTAGAAATAGGCATGGGTAAAGGTAAATTCCTTTTGGAACATGCAAGATTGAATCCAAATATTAATTATATAGGGTGTGAATTATCAGATAGTGTTATTTACAAAGCTGCTGAAAAAGCTGAAAAGGCAAAACAAGAAGAAAATATTACTAATTTATTGATGATTAATAATGATGCTTGCATGCTAAATGATATATTTTCAAGCGGCGAAGTTAGTAAAGTATATTTAAATTTTAGCGATCCATGGCCAAAAAGTCGTCATGCTAAAAGAAGACTAACAGCTGATACTTTTTTAAATGTTTATAAGAATTTATTAGGTGTTGATGGTATTATTGAAATGAAAACTGATAATAGAAAATTATTTGAATTTAGTTTAATGAAATTTAATGAGTTTGGATGGATTTTTGAAGAATTAAGTTTAGATTT
>UMGV01013681.1_pt1 | contig 13428 bp, 11 predicted proteins | sample 1965361 | NCBI WGS metagenome assembly UMGV01 (sample SAMEA4836081, study PRJEB28245) | human gut metagenome | biome: gut microbiome; material: fecal sample | place: Denmark | collected 2008
TGCTCAAACGGCTTGAATTCTAAATCCGAAACTTGAGTATGTTTATATTTGCGTTTCCAAAAGGAAAGTTTTTGCCTATGAAACGGAACACAGACAAGCGAATAAACACCCTACAATGGAAGAAATTATTCATTGCTATGATTTTTGCGTGTTTTTGTTTAGGAGCAAAAGCACAGGCATACACAGACACTTTGAGCGTGACGGTGTATTTTTCTTGCGGCAGCAGCAATATTGCAAAATACCCCGCCAATATTAAATCCTTAGAAGACTTTATCCTGCAGTTGGACTCTGTGGGACAGATTTACGTAATCAAACCCGTAAGCCTCTCCCTCACCTCATCAACCTCCCCGGAAGGCGGACTTAACATCAACCGCAAGATTTCTCGCCGCAGAGGTCAGGCTGCTTTAGACTATCTTATCAATCATTCCGAAACATTCAGGGAAATTTCTTCGGCAATAGAATGTCAGACCGACGAACTCACCACAAATCACTTGAGGAGCAAGACAAAACGGACAAAGTATCCGAAGATGCGTTATGCCAAAGTGACACTTCACATCACAGGCGAGTCAAAAGAGCCTGTAGTGGTGGATGTTGAGCCGGAAACCTGCGACAGCATACCGGAAGAAACGGAGATAATACCGATAATCGTGCCGAGCGACATCGTGGCAACCGAGCCGCCGGTGATTGTTGAACTGCCGGATTCTCTTGTCTGTCGCCCTATCCTCTTCATGAAAACAAACCTTCTCTACGATTTACTGACAGTGGTTAACGCTTCCGTGGAAGTGCCTATCACAGACAGATTCACAATAGAGGGCACATACGTAAACCCCTGGTGGAGAGATACTTCAAACCACAAAACTCTGCAAATTCGCTATGGTGCAATCACTCCGAGGTATTACTTTATGAACACCGATGAGCCATACACCTCTTTCTTTGCAGGACTGACTGTAGGCACAGGTAAATACGACTTGCAGTGGACACGCCACGGAGTTCAAGGCACAATGTGGAACGTATCCCCTACTTTCGGCTATTCTCACTACATTGCCAAAAGGTGGAAGATGGAATACTCCGCCTCCGTGGGCTATTTGCAGACGGAATACTGGAAATACACTCAGGTTTATGACACACAAAAATACGGTACTATCAAGGTTAAAGACTATCCTTGGGTGTCGCATACTTTGAAAACCGTCTTTCCCGTATCTCTCAATGTGTCAATAGTTTATACGTTTAACCATACAAAACGCATAAAGCATCATGAACGCTAAAAATATCAGGCATATTATTTTTTTCGGCGTTGTGATGATGCTCTGTTCGTGTGCATGCGACCACCTCTATTATGACGCAAAAAGTCGCAATCTCGTGCAACTGAATATAGACTGGAGTCAGACGGCTTTCTGGGAGGAAAATGCTAAATACAACAGAGATAACCCTATAAACGGCGTGACAGTGTTTGCTTTTGACTCCGAGACGCACCAATTTGCGAAAGAGCTGCCGCCTGACGCAAACTGGCATTCACCGAGGATAAATCTTGACCCCGGAACATACAATTTGATAGTGATAAACGACAGCCGCGTAGAACTGCCGAATATCAACCTCAACACGGAGCAAAATTTTGAAGATTTCAGTGCTTACATCGCGGCAGACACGGTGTTTAACAATGAATACCCGGACTATCTGACGGTTTCAAGCGTACTTAACGTGCTATTCGAACCGCCATACAACGACTATTTCTATGACCAACCGGAAGAATACATTCACGACATAGTGACGATGGAAATACCCACCGTTCAGCATCCCGTGACAAAGAAAGTAAACATAAACGTGTATGTGAAAGGTGTAAACTACTGCAGAGGTATGCAGCCGTCGTATATCACCGGACTTGCCAAGTCTGTGAACCTTGCCACGGAAATACCCGGCAAGCAGACGGCAGTCTTTGCTTACAACCTGGTAAACCGTGAGTACCGCAGCAGCGACTACACCGAGGCTCTGCTCACACAGACGTTTAACACCTACAGTTTCAACAAAGAAAATCTCCTTGCCGGACAGAAATTTGAAGTGACGCTGAACTTTGTGCTTGTGAACAACGAAGTCCACACCGTGAAGGCAGACGTAACGGAGCAATTTGTTCAGTGGCTCAAAAACAGAGACATAGACGGCAATATTTACGACGATATAGACATATACTTGGAGTTGACATTGCCGCCCACAGACCCCTCCTCGTCTGACGTTGAGGGATTTGCACCCGAAACATTACCCTGGAACGATATAAAACAAGAAATAACACTATAAAAATTAATAACAATAAAAAAAACAAAATTTTATTATGATGAAGAAGTTTTATTTATTTGTATGCCCGGCACTGCTCGCACTGAGCAGCTGCTCAAATGAAGCAAATGAAAACGGCATCCTTGACAAGACAGATGCAATCTCTTTTGCAGCGTACCCAACAAAATCTCGTGCTGTTGATGCCGATATTACATCAGACAACATGAAAGAAGACAACTTTGGTGTTGCTGGTTATTCAAACAATGACATCTACTTGAACAAAGGCACAAATGGCGTAGAACAAAAATGGGATGCTACAAGCTGGGAATATGCAAACTTGGCAGAGTTGAAATTCTGGCCTGAAAACAACATGGATTTCTATGCTTATTTCCCATACTCAGACAATGCTTCATTTGCTGCAAGCAATGCTTCCGGCAATGTTATGACAATCACCGGCGTGGATTGTTCACACGATGTTCTCTTTGCATTTGCAGGCAACCAGAGCAAACAAACTCGTGTTCCTCTCACATTCCACCACGCTTTTTCAAAAATCAAAACTTTGCAGATTGAAATGCCTGCAGAGGGTATTGTTTATAAGAGCGGTTGTCAGGTAGAAATATCAAGTGCCGAATTCATATATACAAGAACTAAAGGTGATGTCAAAGTGGATAAAGATGGAGCTGCTTCCTATAATGTTGCAGAATCCAACCTTACTCTTAAAGAAACATTATCACCGTCCAGAATAATCAATAGCACAAATACCTCTACCAACATTATTGATTACGGCACAAGTTCAAAAGGCTATTTCTTTGCAACTAACGGCACTCCTGCCGTAAACAACGTGATTGGAACCGGAGCACTTATGTGGGACGGTGTAAAGGCAAATATTGGAGGAACAAGCAAACTTTCCACCAGCGGTCTTGTATGCCTCAAACTTACTTGCAAAGTATGGAATGGAACAAGCCATTACTACGTTGGTAGTGCCGACACATACGGTGAAGTTTATATTCCTCTCAAAGGCACATATTCAGATTCAAATGAAGTATCAACATTTGATGCAGGCAAACGCTACATTTACAAGATTGTCATGAAAGACAACGTAGGTTTCACAGATGCAGGTGACCCAATCCTCACTCCTATCCTCTTCAGCGTTAACAGCGTTGACGATTGGAGCGACGTAACAGTTACTATCACACTCTAATCAAAGAGAAAAAAATAACGTGAAGTTGCATAATACGGTAATTTTATTGTCCATTATTTTGCTTCTGCACAGTTGCAATAATGTGGATGAATTCTCCGGGGGAAAAACCTCCGGGGAATCACCCATTTTAATATCAGCCGAACCGGCAGAACCATTCTCCAGAGGTTATATCCCCACGGGAATGTATGATAATTTCAAAGTTTTCACCGCTTCCGAAAAAGGCGGCACACAGACAGTGGTTATGAACGGCTATGACGTGAAATTCATCACAGACGACTGGACTTACGTCACAGACACGCAACCGCTGATGTTCTGGGACAGCAAAGCAGATAGTTATCTCTTCACTGCAGGAGCACCCATCAGTGCCGTTTCCGCTATCAGCACATCCGCAATGACACTCAAACTCAAACAAAACAATGCAGAGAGTGCTATGGCTGCCGAGCCGCTGAAAATAGAGAAAAGTTCGCCAAACTTCGGTAAAACGGTAAATCTCAGCTTCGGCTATGCTCACTGCAGAGTGTGCGTGGCTTTCAAAAAAAATGCAGCGGCAGAAACATCGGTTACAGGTATCACGCTCACACCCGATGCTGAAATCACCACAGAAGCAGAATTGACCTACTCCTACGATTGGAGCACAGCCACTCCTACAGCCACTTCCGGTGTAAATTTCACCGCAAAAAGCAGCGACAGTTTCAGTTTTGAAAACGTGACTATCCCTGCAAACACGGCAGACGCGATAGCATCCGCCACTCGCTACTACTGCGTGCCGGATGCAGCAAACACCACCGGCTGGACAGTGTCACTCAGCTGCGACGGAGAACTGAAAACAGCCCCTTTCATAAACACTTACACATGGGAAAGCGGCAAAAACTACATCTATATCTTCACTCTGGAAGAAAAATCGCCCAAACTCGTAAAAGTAATCTCGGAAGAATTGAAATACTTTGACTGTAACGACATCATTCCGGGAGGCAGTTTCTCAAACGAAGATATGACCGAATAAAAACTGCAAAAGAATGAAACACACCTGTCAAATACTGTTTGCGTTACTTCTGCTCTCCTCCTGCACGGAAGAGCAAGTGCTCCGCGACTCCGTGAAAAAACTTGAAATAACCTTTGCGGAACCGCAATCCAGGAGCGTCTGGAGCGACAAAACAGACACGGAAGACAAAGTGGTATATATCTGGGAAAACAGCACGAATATGGTCACTGCAATCAAGCACGGCAGCAGTTATGTGCCGTTTTACGGAGACCTCTCTTCCGCCGCACAGTACCATTCACAAACCAAATTCGAAACCGTTGACTCGGAAAACTCCAAAATCAAGTTAGAAACCTTATACGGCGTGAAATACGATGTGGCAGACAATGCCTACGTTTATCCCGTGGCTGCCGGCGACGAAATGTACTGCTGCCACCCTATAAACGAGTATACCGTCGTGACAAGCGGTAGCGATGCAGTTACCGTGGATATGCATCTGCCCTCCACTTTCACCTGCAATCAACTTAAAAACGACCTCACATCGTTCAGAGATTACTCATACGTCTATACTTCCACCACAATACAATCCGTTAACGACAATAACGTTATTGCCAACACCTCGCACTTTAACTCCGCCTGTGCCATAATCCGATTTAATATTACGAACAATATATCTTCCGACATTATCATCTCCGGAATAAAAATGGAAGCGGAAGACGGCACTAAATTATTTCCGAACGCAATGCGATTCGCAAACGGCAGCATAGCGGAACAAGAAAACAAAACGGAATACTACAGCCGCCTCACCACAAGCATTGAGGACAACGTGACAATACCTCGCTCACAAAAAGGGGTGTTTTACGATATGTGTTTCCCTCTTGACGGCGATTTCAGCAGTGTGCCGCTTGTGTTCACAATAGACACAAATTACCTCACATACCGCCTGAAACTTGACTCCAACGTGATTGAAAATCACAAATTCGAGGCAGGAAAAATATATACTTTCAACTTTACCCTGAGTGAGAAAGAAATACGCCTGAATATGATAGAAATAGAAAGGTGCACCACATACAATATAGACAACACGGAATCACTCAACATAATTATTTCACCTGACGCAATATGGGACCAAACGGGCTACAGCACGGCACAAATGGTGTTTGTAAGCCTGGGTATGTCCATCACCATTGACAGCACGGACTATGAAGTGCTCTGGGCTACTTGCAACATCGGTGCTATGGAACCTATTGAAACGGGAAACCATTACGCCTGGGGCGAAACAACAACAAAAGATGCCAATCTCTACTCACCTGACGGCTACACTGGCACAGCCGCTTCAGACATTATGGGAACGGATTTCGATGCCGTAAAAGCATACCTCGGTGACGGCTATTGGCTCTGGAGAACACCGTCACAGCAAATGTGGCAAGACATAATAGACCAATGCAACTGGAAATGGAGCACCGTGAAAAAAGTGGCGGAAGGCGATACTTCCGAAGAAAATCTGGACTTTGACGCCTCCGTATGGGAAGTGACAAAAAGAGATGCAGACAACAAACTCATAGGACTGATTTACCTCCCTATCACCGGCTATTCCGGCTATGATGACAACACCGGCACTTACGGAAAAGTGAAAAAAGCAAGATGCCAATACTGGACCTCCACTCCATGCAGCAACACTGCCGGAGGAAGGGAAAAAGCATGGGCTTTTGAAACAACATACGTTACCGAGTCCGGTAGCGGCAACGGTCACATGACCAGACAGGCACTGAATCAGTGCGACAGATACAACGGTTTTTCAATCAGACCTGTTCTGCTTAAAAGAAAAAATTAGCAAATGAAAAAGTTTATACCACTCATAATATTATTGCTCCTGGTATCCTGCTCCTCGGAAAACATAATGAAAGAGCAGGACACGGCACTTGAAATCATGGTTGATGTGGTTGCATACAATCGCAACGTAAACGATGTATCTTCCAGAGCTTCCATAAACAGCGGTGTCATCACGTCTTTTGCCCCCGGCGATGACTTCGGACTGATAGTGGTGGACCAAAACGGCACGATAATTAACAACAACTACAAATTTGTGTTGCAAAAAACAGGTCTTGCGTACCGTGTAGATAATGCCGGAAACATAATTTCTTCCGATGTGTATTACAACGAAAACTACAAATACTACGCATACGCGCCTTACGACAGCAAATACAATAATTACACATCTATAGACGACGTAATCGCCAAACACAAAGCGGATTTTTCAAGTCTATACTCGGACCAATCCACACAAGCGAAATACAACGCAGCAGACCTCCTGGTGAGCAGAAATCACACAATAACAGGCACAACACTCAGGCTGGAATTTACTCACGCTATGAGCCTGATGAAGATTTACTACAACGGAGAGGCTTCCGATATGCTGACGGTGGAACACCCCGTTAAAAACACACTAATGTACAAAGCAGATGATTCCGAAACATACAATTATATCTATATTCCCGGAGAAAACGTGGAATTGTATGGCACGGCAACCTCAAAACAAGAGATTGAAAACGAAGGCGAAATCACAAACATCTCTTACTGGCAGACAAACGTGAACCTGAAAGAAAACGGACTCATTTACATTTCCATTTTTTCACAGCCCGCAGTGTCTTACAAAACCGCAGGCGTGGATATGGGACTGCCATCAGGGTGCATTTGGGCAAACCATAACTTAGGTGCGGAAACGGCATCAGACTTAACTGCAAGAGGCGGCAAATGGTATGACGCAGACGGCAATCTGAAAGAAGACCTTATGAACAGTGAACTTCACTCCTGCTTTGACCGCGGCGACTATTACTCCTGGGGTGAACTGGAAACAAAATACGACCAGCCTGCAGTGATGTTTAACAAAGAAACAGGCAGAATAAGCAAAACGGGAGATTCATACATCACAAACAGTAGCGGAGTAATAACATCCGTCACATCGCTTATTCCCGGTTCGGAAAAGGGTTATTATCCTGAGACATACGTAGATAGACAATACTCATACGCCGCTATCGACGGTAACATCGCCGGAACGGAATACGACGTGGTGAGAAACAAACTCTGGAAAGGCGAATGGCGAATACCAAACGAAAATGAGGTTGATGAATTGGTGCGAAACAGCAACGTGGAAATAGTGGATTGGTACTACGAAGACAATATCCGCTATGCACCGTGGATAGGTGCAACAGACCCTGAAACAGGTGCTTATCTCAACCTCCACTATGATAACTCCGAATTTTTCGGTACTGCGGAAGTAAGACCGTATCGCTACCTTGTCACCATATTCAAATTCACAAGCAAGATAAACGGCGAAGTGATATATTTCCCAGGCGGAACGTGGAGCGACTGGAGTATTGATATGCTCTGCTGCAACTCGCGTAACCACGAAGGAGTAAAAAACACGGAAACGTACACTTCCGACTACGGCGGAATGTATTATTTCGCATCTTCCGCTTCACACAGCCTAAAAGACTGCGCCAGCTACATGGAATTTGAAACAACAATAACCCGTGACGAAAACACCGGCAAAATCACGAATGTTAAACCCGTCACAAAATACTCATCATACGTAGACAAAGACGGTAACACCATAAATTTGGCGGGACTTACACAAAACGGACACCGCTACACGGGTATGCTCATCAGACCGGTGTATGGAGGTAAAAACTGGAACACAAACACGGAGAGCCAAAGTAGCATCCGAATATACGTAGAACAGCCATGAAGAAATTGATATATATATTATTCATTCTTTTACTCACGGCATGCCGCGACGACCTCAATTCACCGCTTGCCGAGGACAAAGGCACGCCAATGAAATTTGAAGCCGTGGTGATAGATGCACCGCAATCCCGAGGACAAGTGCTTGACGTTTACAACAATGATATTACTCGCGATTTCAAATCCGGCGACTCCTTCGGACTTTTCATTCTTGACGGCAGCAACAACTTTGTGACGCTCATCGACGGCAATAACGCCAAAAACATAAAACTCACCACTCCGGACGGCAAGGCTTGGAACCTGAACTCAGACATAAAAGAAGTGGTGCACAAACTCGGCTACAAGTACGTGGCTTATTACCCCTACTCTGAAGATTTTAACTCCTGCACAAGCCCCGACGATATCCTCGCTCGTCTCACACCACCCGCGGAAGACCAAAGTAAACAAGAGGCTACAGACTGGATGTTTACAGAAGCAACAGAACCGCAAACAAATGCCGTGACAGTGCTGAAATTCATTCACAAATACGCCAAAATAGACATCTTTAACTCATACACTCAAGAACACTCAAACAATTGGGACACAAAATTCCAATACACTAAAACAGTGGATGAAAATAACGTGGAGCATTACCGCTATATCCTTGATGCTATCACACCGCAGACGATGTCTGTCAGCGGAACATATTCCATAGGAAACTACCTCACAGGAATCAAAGAACTATCATACAACTGCGATGACGTAATAATTGAAAACGGTCACCACGCAATAGTTTATACTTACCGTATGGACGAGCGATGTGCCGTGGATTTGGGCTTACCCTCCGGTATACGTTGGAGCCCAATCAACCTGGGCACGGAAACATCGTCATATATGGACGAAGCCGCTATCGCCGCCCTCGGCAATGTTCTCGGCAAACGTCTTGCATGGGGAGAACTGTACCCCAAAGATACTTACAACTATGATACATACATCAATGACCCATACCAGAGCACTTCCATTCTCCCGACAGACATAGCGGGAACAGTCTATGACCCAGCCAGACAATACTGGGGAGGACACTGGACACTGCCAAATAAAGATGATATTCAGGAATTTATAGACAATACGGAGATTGTGAGCACGGAAACAGTGTATTGCGACGAAATAGGAAAGAACGTAAACAAGGTGACGTTTAGAAGCAAGATTAACGGCAAAGAAATCACTATGCTCTCAAACGGCTATGCCAACAACGGAGGTGTGGTATATACCGACTATCTATACTATATGTCTTCCAGTCTCAACACATACGCTTACTGCGCCGTTTTGCACAACAACCCCTCAATGAGAACAATTTCCTCCAACCGCTATTCCGGTTTCAACATCCGTCCGGTGCTGAAAGAACAATACACCTATACAGACGTAAATAAAAAAGATATTATAGTGAGAAATATTAATGACCTCGCTGTGGATCTCGGCATCACAAAAACAGTGACGGAAGGCGGGGAAACAGTAACATATAAGTTGCTATGGAGTCCGTTTAACTATGGTGTGGAGGCAAAAACATTCCTCAGGACATACAACGGTGCACCTATCAATGAAGATGCATTTATCGCAAAATGCCTCAAAAGCCAGGGTATGCGTCTTAGCTGGGGCGCTACGGAAGAACCGGAATATTTTGATACTAACGAATACAAAAACAGTGCCATAGCAGCAAAATACGCCTACGATAACACGGCAGACACAGACAAAGACACCAGAGACCTTAAACCGGAAGACGATATAGCACAACTGAATTGGCCCGACGGATGGAACATTCCCACAGCAAGAGACTTTGAACTACTCATAGCAAACACCACCGTTACTTCTGAAACGATAGACGGCCACACCTGGTATAGACTTACAAGCAAAAACAATGATAACTATATCTTGATTCCCGGTACCTCATACATTGATGATAACAAAGACAAAGAAAAAAAGGAAGTATGGGGTTCTGACGCATATTTGCAAAGCAGCACTATCGGAATAGCAAGTTCAAAACGTACTCTCTACGCCTTATTAATAAACAGTTCAGGAGGCAGTCTCGCAAACAGAGCCGGTCGCCCCACAGGACTTATGGTGCGTCCCGTGAGATATGTGAGAGTGAATTAAAGGGAAAGCTATTGCTAAATAACGTGAGTTCGACGAATTATAAGTGCTTGAAAATTTGGTGATTAGCGAAAATTGTTGTAACTTTATAGTGCTCAAATACAAAGAATTACAAACAATAATCGCTATGATCACCGAGGACAAAGTTACAGAATTATTTTGTATGGCAGATGATTTCTGCAAGTTTTTTGATGCCATGATGGAGAAATATACGCTCAAATCAGATAAAAAGCGGCGTTACCACCGTGATTCAACCATGTCAAAGGCTGAAATCATGCTAATCATACGTGAATTCATCGAACGTAACTACTCACCTATGATACGGGCATGATTAGCCGGTCGGTCTATTAGACCAACGCTAAAACAGCGTCCCAACGGGAGAAATCGTTTTTCTTGGCGGTATCAGCGACAGAATGGATAGCCATGAAGTCCTCAGCTCCTGCCTGACTTCGAAATCCACCGCTTCGTTTCTGTTTCACTTTCAGGATTCTGATTCCACCTTCAGAGGCGTTGTTGTGGGATGCCACCCGTGGGTCTTTCAGGCAGTAGAACACATGCTCTCTCAGTTTGCGCAGGCTGTTTCGCATTTGGTGGAATGGTTTCTTGAGCTTGTCGAGATTCTCATTGAGGAGTTTGTCCAAGCTTTCCATCCAGGTTGAGATGTCGGCCACGACCTCGGGGTTTTCGTTTCGCCAATGTACCGCTTTTCTCAGCAGTTCCTGTAGCCGAGATGACCAGTTCTGCTTCTTGTCAAGCTCCCCCAGCCAGTTTAGATTTCTCAGCAGATGGGCGATGCAGATCGGGTGTCCCTTCACGTTCATGGAAAAGTATGCGCTGTGGCGGTCAGTGGTCAGCACGGTGTTTTCCAACGCGTTCTCACCAAACCTGTCATCCACCTCCTTGGCGCTCCTCCCTTTGGCTATCCATGTCAACGTAAGCCTTGGGTTTTGCAGTATCCAGGCCCAATTAAGCTTGCCGTTAACGTAGAATCCGGATTCATCGGCACCCACTACAGGGCTTTTAATCAGCTCGGTGGCTATGCGGTCGCAAAGTGCGTCAGCCTTGTCACCGGCATGCTCGATGAAATTGCGTATCGAGCCCTCGCTGATGTCAACACGCATCACGTCACGCATAAAACTTTTGATACGGTTGTAAGGCATACACATTACGATATTGAGATAGATGACGATCGCCCTTATCTCAGAGGACAGGTAAACAGGATTCTTCCTCCGTGTATAGTCCACCTGATTGCGACATCCGCAGGTACAGGTCTTGTTGAGAAACCGGAGCCTTTTTACGACAGGTGTGATCTTGACACCGACACATTCTTCCTGGTATTCCTCCGTGCCTTCAATGTCAGACAGGTCACGGCCACACTCGCGGCAATAGTTGGGCTGGATGCTCTCAACCTCATCGGGTCGTACCGACATTCTGCGGGTATTGCCTTCATGACCCGGTTGACCGCCGGGCTTCTTCCCGCTTTTCTCTCGCAACGAGGTTGTGCGTCTCTTGATCTCGTCACCCATTCTTTCTTTTGAGGGAGGCAGGCTGCTGTTGCTGGAATTCTTCGGCGGCTGAGGATCCTCGTATTTCGACAGTCTTTTCCGCAAGTCCGCATTCTCGACATTGAGGGCTTCAATGCGACGGTTGAGACGCGCGTTATCATCCGACAACTCCTTGACGGATTTGTTTAGTCGCCCGATTTCGGAACGGAACTCCTCGAGATATGCTTGTATGTCAACTTGCTGATTCACTGATACAAAGATACGAAGATACGAAATATCTTTGATTAGCACAAGAAAAAACGAAACTATTTTATACTTATTTTTCTGAGAATCAGCACACTTACATTATCGGCTGTACAACAGGTCATGGTATTGGGTAACCAGAACAATTATTCGTAGTACTTGATGGTAGAATATAGGTGAGTAGTTACCATCGAACTCACGTTATTTAAAAACATGTAAAGGGCTACAAAATCCAATTGTAAATAGTTTTAAAGTGGTTAGTAAAGATATTGAGGCAAGTACTGTCAATTGTAAAATTGAAGGAGAAATTGATTTTTCTTATAACGGCAGGAAATTTAATGGAATATTCAAGACCGAAAGCTCAACAGATTCCATAGCTTCTGGTAATACGGTATATAACATATCCTTCTTTAATGGCATTCATATTCGTGACCATAAAAACAAACTTTCTCTGTAATTTGATTATTTCGGTGATATTGTTGTGCCACAACTTAAAATCGGAGAGTCCGTAAAGATTGATGGGATTAAATGCTTGTTTGAAAGAAAGTGGGATTCGGGTGAATGGTATATGAAAACATCAAAGATTTTGACCCCAGTTCAAATGTACAAAGTCTATAACAATCCGAAATGTAGAAATCCAGACGGTATTCGTTTCAGTACAGATAACTTTCTATTATACGGATTTGTCAAATCTAATCAAATATTAGTTTCAAAAGAAAATGGTGATGTATATAGATATTCTGCTTATGTGGATGATAATAATAAAGTGAAAATAAATAGAATTGAATGATGAAAAATAAATATTATATTTTAATATATGTTGCTGCTATTTTAGGCGGAGTTTTGGGCGCATATCTATTGGCTAGAAACAGTATATGGGGCCTTATTTTTGCTGCATTTTGTGCGATGTTTATCATAGAGCGTTCTGTTAACTCTTGGGATACTGCAATGGCTAAACGAGAGCAAAAAAAAGCAGCAGCAAAGAAAGAATTAGAAGAAAAAAGAAGATTGGATCTTGAAGAAAAAGAGCACAAGTACAATATTGCTAAAAATGAATTGTTTGCAAGAAACGGTAAACCCTGCAAAACCATTGTTATAAGTGAAAGTTGCTTAGATCAATTTAATTATAGATAATGAGTTTATTGTATTCGATAAAGCAAAGAAATTATGGCTTTGTGGGCATGAAATTTCAATAGACGATATAAATAGTTTTGCGATAGATGATGAATCTGTCATTCAGAAAGGACAGATTACAGCCGTTACATCAACAAATACTGGCAGTATGGCTGGACGGTCTATTGCAGGTGCTTTGCTTGGGGTGAGGCTGGTGCTATAATAGGCGGAGCTACTGCAAAAAAACAAAC
>UMGV01006200.1_pt1 | contig 13426 bp, 19 predicted proteins | sample 1965361 | NCBI WGS metagenome assembly UMGV01 (sample SAMEA4836081, study PRJEB28245) | human gut metagenome | biome: gut microbiome; material: fecal sample | place: Denmark | collected 2008
TTTTCCTCCTTTCCGTCATCGGTAGGTGTATTTGCAAAAGCTCCGGCGTTTTTCAGAGGGAGCATATTGCCGTTGATGAGGTACAGGTCGCCGCCGTCCTCTGCCGGGATGCGGTCGAGGTTTTCCAGTTCCCGGATGTCGTTTGCGGACATCCAGCCGTTCTGGCGGCCGATGGCGTACCCGTTCATGCGGCTCTGGTAATCGCCGCGAAGCAGACCTTCCAGATTGAACTTTACGAAATACGCCGCTTTTTCGTCCTTCGACAGAAGCGACCGCTGGATGGACTGCTCCCAGCGGATGACCCAGGGGTCAAGGGTGTACTTCACGAATTCAAGGGACTGCTGCTCGATATTAGAAAAGCTCGACTTTTCCAGGTCGCCCACCATGTGGGGCGGCACTCGGAAAATTCGAGCGATCTCATTGATTTGAAATTTTCGTGTTTCGAGGAACTGTGCCTGTTCCGGCGAGATGCCGATGGGCGTGTATTTCATGCCTTCTTCCAGCACGGCGATTTTATTGGCATTACCGCTGCCGCCGAAGGTGGACTGCCAGCTTTCCCGCACACGCTGCGGGTCTTTGATCGTGCCGGGGTGTTCCAGCACACCGCCCGGAGCAGCACCGTTGGCGAAGAACTTCGCGCCGTACTCCTCGCAGGCGATAGCCATGCCGATGGCGTTCTTCGCCATAGCGATGGGGCTGTAGCCCACCAGCCCGTCAAAGCCGAGTCCGGGGATGTGGAGCACTTCCGAGGGATGCAGTGTTACAGTTGTTTCTTTGTCCTTGATAACCTCATCCGAACCACGATAATAGGTGTAGTAAAGCCGGCCGTTCTCGTCTCTGTCCACCGACATCTTGTTTGGCATAAGCGGGTACAGTGCAACGATTTCATTTTTACCGTTGCGGATGATCTGCGCATAGGCGTTACCCCAGAGGAGCAGGTGCGTCATGAGCGTTTCCCGGAATACGAAGGAACTCATCTCCGGGTTTGGCTCATCATGGAGCAAGTGGTAGAGCGGATGGTCAAGCGCCATTGCCTTTCCTCCGCTGTCCGTGTATTTATATAGGTGCAGCGGCAATCCCGCCACCGCTTCCGACAGGATGCGGACACAGGAATACACGGCAGTCATCTGCATAGCGGATCGCTCCGTCACTGTTTTGCCGGAGGTCGTGCCGCCGAAGAAAAAGGCGTAGTTGCTGCCCGATGTGCGGTCTTGAGGCTTGTCCCTGGATTTGAACAGCCCTGAAAAGATACCCACTTAAATCACTCTCCTTCAAAATGGGCAAAAGAAAAGCGCCTACCGTTTCCGATAGACGCTTTCATATTCAAATGGTGTTTACAAGAATTTTTTCATGACCCGCATATAGTCACGTTTTCCATTGAAAATTGCCATAATATTGGCCGTGTTCGTTTCTTTTTCATACAGGTAGAAAAGAAGATACTCCTTGTGGACAAGGAAACGATAACCATTACTCTTTAGCACACGGTCTCTGGGGATTGCACCGGACTCCGGAAACTGCTCAAGGATCTTTACTTTCTCCTGGAGTTCCCTGACAAAGCGAATGGCCAGTTTTTTATCCTTTGAAAGATCTGCAAGATAGATAGCAATGTCACGGAGATCCGATTTGGCCGTATCCGTAAATACGATTTTACAATTCATACATCCAGATTCTCCAATTCACCGAGAATATCGGCGAAAGCATTGTCCGCAGACTGCACTCTGCCGAGTTTGATGTCATCCATCGCCTGAGCCAGATGGGAATATACGGCCAGTTTTGCTTCCAGTTCATTGATATAGTGAATCTGATCCTGAAAATCTTCGTGACTGAGAAGTACGGTATCTTCCTTTCCATTTACGGTAATCGCTACCGGATTCTGTCTGGTGAGCGCTGAAATCTGCGCATAGTTTGTACGGATATCCTTTGAAGGCCGGATAGAAATGCTTGGACTCATAAAAACACCTCCTATATTTGGTAGTCATATTATATCTCAATAATGCCACCGCGTCAACAGGAATATACAGAATTGGGGGTGAAATTCTAAGTCATATAAACAAAATACCTCGGTCATCATAGACCGAAGCACCATTTTCATTGCCGCAGCGGATGGCTCTATCCAATGCCATAATAGTCGCCACGGCACCGTCGATTTTCTCTGTGGGTTTCTCCTTGTCCGGCTTGATGTTTCCGGCAGGGTCAGAACGGATGAAGATATTGTCCATCATCCAGCGCAGAACCGGATGCCCACCATGGGCAATGCGCTGTTCCAGCACCAGCTTCATCAGTTCCTTGGTGGGCGGCGACATATCCTTGAAGCCCTGTCCGAAAGGAACGACCGTGAAGCCCATGCCCTCAAGGTTCTGCACCATCTGCACAGCGCCCCAGCGGTCAAAGGCAATTTCCCGAATATTGAAGCGGTCCCCCAGGCTTTCGATAAATTTCTCGATATAGCCGTAGTGAACGACATTGCCCTCGGTGGTCTGTAAATATCCCTGCCGCTCCCACACATCGTATGGCACATGGTCACGCCGGACTCGGAGATCGAGGTTGTCCTCTGGTATCCAGAAGTACGGCAGGATGATGTATTTGTCGTTCTCATCTTCCGGTGGGAACACAAGCACGAAAGCCGTAATGTCAGTGGTGGAGGACAAGTCCAGACCGCCGTAACAGACGCGACCCTCCAGATCGTCCTCGCTGACGGCGAACTCGCATTTGTCCCACTTATCCATCGGCATCCAGCGCACCGCCTGTTTGACCCATTGGTTGAGTCTCAGCTGCCGGAAGGAGTTCTCCTCACCAGGGTTCTGCTTTGCCGACTCGCAGGCATCCTTCACCTTATCGATGCCGACCGTGATGCCGAGAGATGGATTGGCCTTCTTCCAGACCTTCGGGTCCGTCCAATCGTCCGATTCCTCCGCGCCGTAGATAACGGGATAGAAGGTGTGGTCGATTTTGCGACCCTCGATGATGTCCTTGGCTTTCTGGTGTATCTCATAGCAGATAGACTTCGTGTCGTTGCCGGCTGTGGTGATGAGGAAATACAGCGGCTGCATACGGGCGTCGCCGGAGCCTTTGGTCATGACGTCAAAGAGCTTGCGGTTCGGCTGGGTGTGCAGCTCATCGAACACCACGCCGTGGGTGTTGAAGCCGTGCTTGTTGCCGACGTCGGCGGAGAGCACCTGGTAGATACTGCCCGTTGGCTGATAAATGAGCCGCTTCTGGGAATCCAGTATCTTGACTCGCTTGGAGAGCGCCGGACACATCCGCACCATATCCGCCGCCACATTGAAAACAATGGATGCCTGCTGGCGGTCAGCGGCGCAGCCGTAGACCTCGGCACGTTCCTCGCCGTCACCGCAGGTGAGCAGAAGAGCCACCGCAGCGGCAAGCTCGGATTTACCCTGCTTTTTCGGAATTTCAATGTAGGCGGTGTTGAACTGCCGATAACCGTTTGGCTTGAGGACACCGAAAATGTCCCGGATGATCTGCTCCTGCCAGTCGATGAGCTCGAAGGGCTGCCTTGCCCAAGTGCCTTTGGTGTGGCATAGGCTCTCAATAAACATGACGGCGTAATCCGCAGCGTCCGCATCATAGTGGGAGGTCTTCTCCATGAACCGTGTGGGCTTGTAGTTTTTCAGTTTTCTCGTTGTCCTCACCTCCAAGGCATAAAAAATAGCCGCCACCGAAATCGGTGCGACCTTCCGTATAACGAGCAGCAGCCCCTCTCGGAGCCGTTGCTTTGAATTGTTGTGGCTTACCAGTTCTCGCTGTGGAGCAGAAGCTCCAACGCAAGCTGCGTGTTCTCATCGGTGGGCTCAATGTCCCAGCCCCTGTCGTAATTGCAGACGATTTTTCCGTCCCGCTTGAGCATCAGCTTGGACATGCGTCCACCCTCGATGCCCCACTCGGACCCTCCGTCGTACTGTTTCATCCAGTAGTGAAAAACCTCACCGTCAACCTTGACGCTGCTTTCTTTCCACATGGTCGTTCCCTCCTTAGCGGCGTTCCAGGCGAATCGCTGGGCGCTGCGGGCGTTTGCCAGTCTGCCAATCGGTGTAGGTGGCGTTGACCTCGGTCATGCCCGCCATTTTGAAGCCCAGCTTGTCAAAAGCTGCAAGGGTGGGAATCAGGTCGGAGAAGGTGCTGCTGATCGTAAACTCGGTAATGCCGCTGTCGGCGAAGGTCTGGGCGATGGCTTCGATGTCATAATCCCAAATGACGTCGCTGAAATCGATGAGCTCGTTGCCTGCGTCAATGCTCTTGCGGTATGCCCAGAATGCGGTGCTGTTGATGCCGTAGTCCTGCAGGCGTTCTGCCCGCTCCGCAACGGCTCTCTCAAAAAGTTCAATTTTCTTCATGGTGGTTTCCTCCGTTCGTTTTGTTGTGAGTGTATATTACCTCTGAAATGCGGATATATCCAGTCAACTCGGAGGCATATAGTACACGATCATGCGGAGGGAAAAATGTGTATTTTACAGCGTTATTCCGGTTGGCGGCAGCGGTGGATGGAAGCGATGATCTGCTCCTGCTCCTCCGGCTTTACGCCAATGGAATCGAGTGCCTCCCGTGTGCCACAGTCTGGGCAGATGAGCGTCTTGTTGTCAAGCCGCGAAAGAGCCGGATGCTCATGGTAGGCTTGCCCGCACCTGGGGCAGACCGAAATTCGGATGATGTTATTCTCCTTCATAATATTCCTCCCCACATTTGAGATAAGCGTCTATCAGCACCAGACGGTCAAAGCCGAAATCATCGTAGCCCTGGATGCAGGTCTGCATATAGGAAATGGACGGAATGCCGATGGATCTGTTCTCGTGCATAATGTAGACGAATACCCGGCGTTTGCGGACCTTACCCGTGCGGATGCCTTTGATGGGCAGCGTTAGTTCCTTCTTGTAATAGAAATTCGGAAAGCCCTCATAGCGGTCGAGTGCCTTTTCGTCAGCCTGAGTGACTTCCCATACACCGACCGGCACCGAACTGCCTGGTTTCTTTTCGACCGTGAGGTAGGAGCCCGTTTTGCTGCCCTTGAAAAGCAACTCATAGCCTTTTAACTCAGATGTAGCGATGCGTCTTGCGGATGGGCAGCGCATCCGCATCTGGCGGACGTTGAGGTTGCTGCCGTAGGCGATGTAATAGCGTTTTTCCATAAAAATCTCCTTTCTGAAGTTGCCTTCTACCACCGAAAGCCCGCTATCTGCGGGTTCGGGGGCCTCTGGGCGGCGTCCTTCAGGCGGCTGCTCTGCCGTTTCGGAAGGCTGCGTCCCCGTCAAGGCGCTTCGTCAGGAGCTCTCTTGCGGTCTTGAACTCCTCGCCGATAAAGCCAAGGCGAAGGAGCCAGGTGCGCATTGCGTATTTGGGGTTTTCATTCTGCTGGGGTCTGGGGCTTGCTGTCCGCACCGTTTTTGCCATCTGGCTGAGTGCGAGGCAAAGCTGAATGTAGCTCTTGAGCTGTCCGGCGTGGAGTCCGTTCTGCCTGCCGTCTGCCGGGGCGTCGAACTGGAAGAGCCGGAACTCGACCGTGCCCTTGGTAAAGGTGGCGTGGAGGTTCAGCATATGGTAGCGGCTGTCGTTGTAGTGCTGGCTCCTGTCATGTTCGGCGTTCTGGCTGCTGTACCAAATGTTTGCAAGCGCCGCCATCGTGGTGGGCTTTCTGCGGTTGACCTGCTCCAGAAATCTGGGGTCGACCGTTTGGCAGTATTGGCAGATCCGACCGTAATCAAGGCAAAGGGCTTTCGCCAGGAGGTCTTCGTGGCTTGCCATGATGTTGGCAAGGTTGCGGAGCGTTTGTGGTGTGTGCCCTTTGGCACCGATGTGAATATGAACGCCGCAGCCTCTTGTGGCATCGCTTTTCGCGCCTGCCTTGCGGAGGCGGCGAATCAGTTCTTGCAGGGTTTCCATGTCAGCGTAGGTGAGGATAGGCGTGACCATCTCGCATTTCTCATCGTCTGGACCGGCAATGCTGCTGTCTCTCTGGAACTTCCATTCCCGGCCGCTCTCGTCCCAGACTGACCAGGCGTAATAGCCGTTGCGGTAGGAAGTGTCCCGGTAGCGCCCAGTCCCGAAGAACTCGGCGGCGACCCTTGCGGCTTTCTCTCTGGTGATGCTGTTCATTTCAACCTCGACCCCAATGGTCTGCTTTTTCATTTCGGCGACCTGGTTTTCTGTTCTCTGGCTCATTTTTGTGCCCTCCGTTTTGGCTTGTTTTTCCTTTCGGTAGTTGCATATTACCTCTGAAAGCACACGATATCCAGTTAATTATGAGCCATAAAGCACACGATATTGCGGGTCAGAAACTGTACATATTACAGCAGTTTACGGCAGATATCCACGCCGTAGGCCACGCTCGGGCCGCAGCTGTTATCCCACTCCACCATGATATTGCCGATATCGTCCACGCCGTACACGGTGCCTTTCGTGCCGATGGGCGGCGCTTGGGGATCGTCCATCTTTACCAGCTCGACCCGTGTCCCCGCTGGAAACTGTTTACGAAGCTGCGCAAGGCACTCGTCTGAAATGAAGCTGTTCATTCGGACACCTCCAGACTTTCGTTGACCCGCCGGATGAGGCGTTCATCCAGCATAGCCTCCGCCAGTTCCGGGTCCACTCCATCGGGGAGCATGATCGCCTTGGAGGGATCGATGGGCTTCGGCTTTAGAGCAGGCTCTTTGCGAGAGCCGTCTCTGAAAGCCGAAGAACCGGAGAGCTTGCCGAGCAGGATCTTTCGGGCTGTTTTGTACTCCGCACCGATGAATCCGAGCCGGAGCAGGAAACAGCGGAATGCGTATTTTTCATTGTCGGTGGGCTTTTCGGCGGCGTGGACCCGTTTCTGATTCCGTGCCATTTCGCACAGCTTGCAGATGAAAGTGTCGTAGGCGTTCATCTCGTCCGGGGCCGATGCTGCCGGGAACCAGGGGAAGGAAGCCTTTGTGTCCGTGATCTCCAGCGGCAGTTCATCCACGCCGAGGGCTTTTTTAATGAGGCTGCCCTTGGCGGCAATGAGTGCCTTGAGGTTTTCCAGACTGCTGTCGGTGAACAGGCTCTTTGGCATGGAGATGCAAACGCCGCAGGGCTCGTCCGTATCAGCATCTGTCTCCTCGGTGTGGCTCTGGTCGATGTCAAAGCCCTCATCGTAGATGTGCTGCAAGAGCCGCTCGATGACCTCGCTGTCGGCGCGGTCGTCAAAGGACAGGCTGCCGTTCCGGTCGATGATGAAGTAGTCTACCTCGTAGTTGAATGTAGGCGCTCCGCAGTATTTTGCGGGGGCACCGAGCCAGTCGGCAATGGTTTTTACCAGGCGCTTGCGCTCTGCGCCCTGTGCGTGGATCGTGATCGTCATGTCAGTGACCTCCTTGTTTTTTGGTAGTCACATATTCGCTCTGAATGCCCAGAATAGCAAGGCTCAGCTGCGGAGAACGATGTAGATTTATTCGCCGCAGGACTGTGCATACCACACAATCCTGTAGCGCACGGGTTGAGAGTCATTCAGAATATGACACTGCTTCACTAAGCTTATATGACTTGCCGTCACGCAGCACGCTGACCTTTTCATCCGTGCCAACCTGCTCGATGTATCTGCGGACAATGACATCGCAGAACTTCTCGTCCAGTTCGATGGTGCAGCAGATGCGGTCGGTCTGCTCACAGGCAATGAGCGTGGAGCCGGACCCGCCGAAGGGGTCGAGAACCACACTGTTTGCCATAGAGCTGTTCTGAATGGGATAGGCCAGAAGCGGGATGGGCTTCATGGTGGGGTGGTCGCCGTTTTTCCTGGGTTTGTCGAACTCCCATATGGTGGACTCTTTGCGCCCTGTGTACCACTGGTGCTTGCCTTTCTTCTTCCAGCCGTAGAGGCACGGCTCGTGCTGCCACTGATACGGGGAACGCCCCAGCACCAGGGACTGCTTTTTCCAGATACAGCAGCCGGAAAGGTAGAACCCGGCAGCGTCAAACGCCTTGCGGAAGTTCAGCCCCTCGGTATCGGCGTGGAACACATAGATGGAGGCATCGTCCGCCATGACCTTCTCCATATTGGAAAAGGCATCGAAGAGAAAGTCGAAAAACTTCTCCGTTGCCATGTTGTCATTTTTGATTTTTCCGGCACTGCCCTCATAGTTTACATTGTAGGGTGGGTCGGTAATGACGAGGTTTGCTTTCCGGCCGTCCATGAGGGCGGTGTAGGTTTCCTCTTTTGTGCTGTCGCCGCAGACGAGCCTGTGCCGCCCCAGCGTCCAGATGTCGCCAGGCTTCGTGAAGGTCGGCTTTTGCAGCTCGGCATCCACATTGAAATCATCCTCTTGGATGTCCTTGCCATCGTCAAACAGCTTTGACAGCTCCTTTTCGTCAAACCCTGTGAGGAGCGGGTCGAAGTCCGCTGCCTGCAAAGACTCGATCTCCACACGCAGAAGCTCTTCGTCCCAGCCTGCGTCCATCGCCATGCGGTTGTCGGCAATGATGTAGGCTTTCTTTTGTGCTTCGGTGAGGTGGTCGGCAAAGACGCATGGCACCTCAGCAATGCCTTCCTCCTTGGCTGCAAGAATACGACCGTGACCGGCAATAACGCCATAGTCACGGTCGATGATGACGGGATTGATAAAGCCGAACTCTCGCAGCGAGGAGCGGAGCTTATTGATCTGCTCTGGGCTGTGCGTCCGGGCGTTGTTGACATAGGGAACCAGCTTTGTGACAGGAACGAGCTGCATTTCGGTCGTTGTTTTCATCAGACAAGCCCCCATTCCGCAAACTTCTCGAAACCACCGACCGAGCGGATGTAGCTCCGTGCGATCTCCACGATTTCAGCGTAGGGTCTGCCATCCACGGTATCGTCCCCAATGGCGCAGCAGAGCATTACGGGCTTGCCGGTTTCCTGAGCTTTGAGGAAAGCGTAGATATTCACGGACACATCCGCCTTGGACAGGTCCTTTCCGTGCAGACCGCCGCCGGTCACCGAGTCGGCCATATCCGAGCCGAGCTTACGGTTGGTAGCACCGGTGTCTACATCGGTACCACCGGTCCAGTCTCCGAGCGGGTTGATCTCCGCATCGGGATACAGGTTGCGGAGCGAATCCGAAGGCGCATTGCTCTGACAGAGGATGAGCCTGTCGCCATCCAGAATATACTTCCCGTCATAGGGATACACGGAGAAAATGTCCCGTGCAATCTTAGACAGCTTTTTCTGCTCCTCGGTCACAGGCATTCCCTTGAAGATGCCGTTATCGCCGCAGCGGACACCGTCTGCCTGGTTGTCGGCGAGGTGACCGTCCTGCGGAACTTCTACATAGTCCACGGTGAGGTTTCCGGCAATGCGGTGAACGGCGGCGGTGACACCCGCCTTGTCCAGAGCAACAGAAGTCTCCGCAATGATGTGGCACACGCCGTGACCGATGAGAACTTCAACGGCAATGCGGGGATTCGTTTCTTTTTTGTATGCCAGGTCAACGAGCGCACCGGCAATTCTGTCTGCCACTTTATCCGGGTGGCACGGATTCACTTTTTCAAACATGATAAGCACCTTCCTATTGAAGTCTTCCATAATCTTGGTATAATTGAAGTGGATCGATGTCTACTCCTTCCCGATCCACCAGACCAAGGGTCCGCAAGGACAGCAGCAAACGAGAAAGAACGTATAAAGGAAGGAGAGTGCATATGAACGCCTTTTTATTGAAAATCGTAAGACTGTTTAACTACGCCAAAACTTATAGACTCGCGACTATTACTTTAAAAACGCCAATCATTGATTTCTCGTTTGCTCCCTCGTTTACTACGCAGCCTTCACTTGAGGGCTGCGTTTTTACCCCTTTCTAGCACGGAGCAGGCGTTCCATAAGGTCATCCTGCGGCGTAGACTCGCCGTATTCCGTGCTGCAGTTTTCTTTCACAATCTGGAAGATCTCATTCCAGAGCCGAACCGCCTGGTTCATGTAGTTGATGCCGATGTTAATAAACGGAGACGGGATCGGCTTTCCCGTGGTGGGGTGCTTGGAGAGGAACCCCATGCGGTTGGTCATCTCTTCGCACTGCACCCACCGAGCGGAACACATGGCATAGCGTTCCAAAAGCTGCGGCGACACCTTTGCGGCGCAGCCGATGCCTTTGAGCCATTGCCAGGTTTCTGTGTAAATCTCCTGTGCCTGCAGGACGCTGCCGTCCCGCTGCTCGGCAGACAGGAAATCGTGCGGCTTTGGCATTTCAACACCCTCGACTTCGGGAATGTCCAGCACTTCAAGTTTTCTGCCGCCGGGATTACCGGTTTCGGCTTTGTCCTTGACTGCGGACTTCTTTCTTCCCGCACCGGGTCTTGCACCGCCGCGCCCGCCTGTGTTATTCGATTTTGTGGGCATTTTTCTTCCCTCCATTCTTGAAAAACCTGTGATTTAGAAGTACAATTTCTTTAAAGAGGTGAGAACAATGAATGCAACCACCAAAAAACTGCTGAAAATAGGTGCGGGTGTGCTGACGGTTGCCGCGACAACCGTCTTGGCGATTATTGGCGAGAAAAACAGTTTTGGCTATTTTCTCAGAAACGCAAAAGATGAAGAGCTGGAAACCGAACGGGAAAAAGTTCGCCTTGATTTCTGCAATCCTAATCTGGACACCGATTATCGTATTAATTGCCAAAAGGTGCTGGGAATGTTCGACCGAGAAATGAGTAAGAGGGCTTGGGGCAATGAAAAACCCCATGCTCCAAGTTACCACAGTGAACATGGCTGGTATTTATCCAGCGATGATTGATGCCAGCGCAAGGCCGTCACAGAATTGTGGCGGCCTTAATTACCCTTTTGATTTCGCCTTTTTTGCGTATGTGACCCCACGCCCGTTCCCCAAGGAAACCGCTGTAGAGATTTTGACCGCCCCTCCGGGGTCGGAGGTTTGTATCAAAATGTGAGCGCAACCTCGACTCAGGTGTTGTGCCAGCGGTCACCGCGCTCGGCGTGGATTCTGGCGTGACAGGGTTTGCAAAGTGCAATCAGATTCTCTCTTGCATGAGTACCGCCTTCTGAAAGCGGCTTCATGTGATGGATTTCTTCTGTCTTGACATAGCGGCCTTGTTTCAGACAAAGCTCACACAGCGGGTGAGCAGATGCGTAACTGTCACGGATACGCTTCCATGCCCGTCCGTACCGACGCTTTGTCTCAGGGCTGCGGTCGTATTTTTCGTAGCGCTTGGCTTCGAGCTTCGCGTGTTCTTCACAAAATCTGCCATCTGTCAGATTGGGGCATCCGGGATAAGAACACGGTTGCTTCGGCTTTTGGGGCATAGTTTCACCTCACTTTTGTAATGCGTCTGATCGTTGAAGCCCTTGTTCGGAAGCCATCCACTTAATACCTAGCTTTTGGGAAAAATGTGTGGTAGAATACAAAATGCCAAAGCTGGACTCCAGCTTTGAGTACTGGGTATGGAGGTAAAGAAGATGTATGTCATAAACTATGGCTATATCGGACTTACCGCCGCCGTTCTGATTCTGTAGGCATTGTGCTGGATGATGAAGAGGGGCATTTTGGCGGTAAGTCCCAAGTTTGAGACAGTTGCATAGCAGCTTCTTGAGATTGCTAAATATCTCAGGATTGTCGCTGCTCTGGTCAAGGCGCTCATAGAAAGCTGCCCGGCAAGGCATGACGTCACAATCCCGGCCACCCGAAAGGGTGGTCGTTATTCTTTGCGTAAAAAGAAGCCCCACGGGATTTAACTCCCATGAGGCTGTCCTCGATTCTTTTTCGCTGATTATATCATAGCATAATGGCGAGGTGGGCATCTACCGACAAAGGCGGGTATTTCCGGCGTCTTTCAGATCCGGATCGGGTCATCGGGTACAGCCACCGCCGAAAGAGCCGCCTTGTGCCATCTGCGGATGGTGCTTTCGTCTGCGTTCAGCTCTCCGCCGATCTGCTCCCAGGTCATGTTGTGGATGTAGCGGTAGCGGAGAACCATCTGCTCGTTGACGTTGGCAACGGTGTCCACAGTCGTGCGGATCTGCCGTTTCAAGTCAACAAGGGTGTCGATCTCACTGTTGACCACCTTTTCAAGATCCATGATTTTTTCCAGGCACCGCACGAAGGGAGCATCCGTGTTGCGGGAGGTCTGCACCTTCTCTTCCCAGGATGGAGAGGAGATGCCGCAGGCCATTTCCCGCAGACGGGTGATCTCTGCAATGTTGGAATCGATACGCTGGTCGAGGCGGTATGCCTGACTGAGATATTCCTTTGCCGTCATACGCCGTACACCTCCCGGTGGAGTTTTTCAATCAGCACCTCGCCGTCCAAAGAAGTAAGCGTCTGAAACCAGCCGGAGCGGAAGAACCGCTCACAATCCGTTCTGACGGACTCGGCATCCTTGTCCCAGGGGTATTTCTTCAAACGGCGCAGCGCACGGCGATGGTCTTTCGCCGCCGCCAGAATAATGGCGTTTGCGAGGTTTGTATAACAGGTTTCCATTTTCATCCCTCCAAGTTGGCCTTGACCGCATCGATGAGCGCGGTCTGGGTCTTTTCTTTTTTGCGGAGCGCAGTCATGATGCGCTCGTCGATGGTGTCTTTTGCAATGATGTGGTGAATGACCACGGTATCGGTGGTCTGCCCCTGCCGCCACAGGCGGGCGTTGGTCTGCTGGTAGAGTTCCAACGACCAGGTCAGCCCAAACCAGATGAGGGTCGAGCCGCCTGTCTGCAAATTCAAACCATGTCCAGCGGAGGCCGGGTGGATGAGTGCCACGGGCAGCTCACCTCTGTTCCATCTGCGGATGTTTTCGGAATCGTCCAACAAGCTGAACGGAATATGCCGTTTGTGCAGCAGCTCGGAGATGCGCTCCAAGTCGTGTTTGAACCAGTACGCCACAAGGACGGGTTTTCCGTTTGCAGCTTCGATAAGATCCTCCAGCATATCCAGCTTGCGGTCGTGTAGCTGAAACACACGCTTGTCCTCTCCGTAGACCGCTCCGTTTGCCATCTGGGAGAGTTTGTTTGAGAGGGCGGCGGCGTTTCCAGCATCGATCTCCTCATCACCGAGGGAAATGACCAGCTCCGAGCGCATAGCATCGTAAGTTTTCCGCTCCTTCTCGGAAAGCATGACCTGCACCTCGTTCATCACACATTCTGGCATTTGCAGGTGGTCCGCCGCCTTCATGGAGATGGTGATGTCAGAGATGGCGTCGTAGATCTGTTCCTCCGCACCGGGCAGGGGCTTGTAGCTGAACACCACCTGACCGTTGCGCTTGTCCGGGCGGAAGAAGGTGTTACGATAATGGGTGATGAACCGTCCGAGCCGCCTGCCCATATCGAGGATGCGGAACTCTGCCCACAGATCCATAAGCCCGTTGCTGCTGGGTGTGCCGGTCAGCCCCACGATGCGCTTGACGCCGGGGCGGACTTTCAGAAGACTGCGGAACCGCTTTGCCTGGTAGCTCTTGAAGGAGGACAGCTCATCGATGACCACCATGTC
>UMGV01082949.1_pt1 | contig 13418 bp, 10 predicted proteins | sample 1965361 | NCBI WGS metagenome assembly UMGV01 (sample SAMEA4836081, study PRJEB28245) | human gut metagenome | biome: gut microbiome; material: fecal sample | place: Denmark | collected 2008
GGGGAGCAACAGGCGAGCAGGCTATTGAGGGCAGTTTTTCCACCGTCGCAGACGCCGTACCCCACGGATGTGGGGACGCCGATGATGGGCCTAGAGGTGAGTCCCGCAAGAACGCTGCCGAGTGCGGCTTCCATACCGGCCACGGCAATAATGATGCGGTGGCGGTTAATCTCTTCGATTTTGCTTTCCAGGCGCCAGAGGCCTGCTACGCCGCAGTCTTCAAACACTTGGTAGGGAATATTCATGAATTCCAGCGTACGCGCGGCTTCCCAGGTGACGAAGCCGTCTGCCGTTCCGGCTGAGACGACGGCCACACTGCCTTGGTGTTCCTGATTGAGTTTTTTGCAAAAGGCGGTACGGGCCAATGAGTCAAAGCAATAGTGCCGACTAACTTCGGCAGGACAGGAAGAGAAGACCTCCTCACTGAGCCGAGTAAAAAGAATTGCCGGCGCATCCGCTTGAGAGAACTCTTTCATGAGACTGTAGATGATCTCACGGGACTTACTTTGGCAGAAGACCGCCTCGGGAACCGAGGTGCGGGCAGCACGGTCATAATCAAAAAGCACGCGATTTTCTGTCATCGCCGGAAACTCCTTCGTCTAGCCGAAAGTACTGAAATATCCGCTCATTTTATTCGATGCGGGGGCGCCGTAAATTCAGGCAAAGACCGTACTTGTCAGTCAATTCTCTGAAGACGATAGGCTTTAGATCCGAGTCCTTTCCTTTCGGCATAGTCGAGAACGTCAACGGAATGTTCACGTTCCCATTCTTTGCGCAGTTCCGGATCAGAGGTAAGACCATAGACAATATCAAGCGCGGCTCGGTCGGCAGCAATCGGATCCGTGGAAGCAACGATGCCGAGATCAGGACGATCCGCCGTTCCGCTGCAGCCGTCGACCGGTTTCAAGGCGTTGATGATGTTGATAAACACCCAGCGTCCTTTCTTGTAGTCAAGGGCCGCGCTCACGGCGTCGGCCATAGATTCGGATGTTTCTTTCGGAGAGGAAGAATGATAGTAATCGGTGACTTCACCCGCGCTGTGGACCTGACAAGCACCTCTGGCCGTGCCGAGCAGATGGAAAGATTCTTCATTGAACCGCCGTAGCGCTGGAGGTTGTGCCCTTTGAAACGAACGATTGAAACTAAGGTGTCGTAATTGGCCAAGTGCGAACCGGTAATGAAGTTCTTTAAGTGATAGCCGTTGTGCACCGGAATAGCAATCTCTTTTTCGGCATCCAAAATATCGATCGGAGCGACCTTGTCATAACCGAGGGATTTAGCGGTTGCCAAATGAGCAGCAGCGTTCGAGCGGGCGCTGTCCATGTAATTGCTTTCAATCAGCGTTGCATGAAGTTCATCAGCGATCGGCTTCAGGAGAGCCGGATCGATCATTTTTGCGCGGTCACGCTGATTTCCGAATACAACCTTCAAACCGACTTTGCCTTGTGCGGGCAGTCCGACGGCTTTGAATATGTCTAAAACGGCTTGGGGCGAGACGCTCGGAGAATAAAAGACAACCGGGGCATTCTTATTGTCTGTTAGGTGCGTCAGTTTGATGTTTTCGATGGGTGTTCTTTTTAAAGAACTGTCGACGGTTTAAGCAAGAGCGGGGAGGGAGAGGCCGGAAACGGAGGCGCCAACCGCGAGTAAAACTTGTCTTCTTTTCAACATGATCGTGGGTCCTATGGAGAGAGGTGGCTGATGAAACAAAATTTACCGGTGGGGCCCTTTCATGTCCAATATTTATTTTTTATTCTTTTTCATAAAACTTTAGTATAAATGAACGGTCCCCATTAAGGCACTAATTGATTCATGAGAATGGACACTCTGAGAAGTTGGAAATACTTTTTCTCCCCGATTCCTGAAAAAAGCGGCTAACTCATCGTGCTTTTAAACCAAAATGTTTCAAAAATGCAAGACGGAAAAGCCTGTTTGAAAACAAATATGTCTAGGAAAAGGGCTAATTTGTAGGCGTTTAGATCATCAAAATATGGGTAGAAGCACCTAATAAAATTACGTTTCCCATGAAATTGAAAAACCTTCTCATTCTTCAAAAAGAATACTTAAAAACAAATAATTAGGCTCAAAATTTAATCTGTAAAGTCTAGGTAATTTCCCTGATGTATCGTGCAAACTGAACTTTTCACTTGTTTACAAAAACAAATCGGCGGATTATTCCGTTTGTTTCAGATGGAAACAATTTGTAAAAAGATCTCTGAAAGTTTAGACAGGAGAAATTCGCCATGAGTATTTATTTCTGGTTCCAATTTGCCCTGCTGATTGCATTCCTCTTCATCTCCGCTCCGCGCGGCGGTATGTTCCTGGGTTTGTTCTCCGGCATCGGTTTGATTGTGATTATGTTCGGTCCGAAACCTTGGTTAGGTCTTCCTCCGGGTAAACCGCCGGTCGACGTTATTCTGACCATCATCGCCGTGGTGGCAGCAGGCTCTACGCTGCAGGCTTCCGGCGGCTTGGACTGCATGCTTCAGATCGCTGAAAAGATTCTGAGAAAACGTCCTAAAGTCGTAACCTTCCTGGCTCCGCTCTGCACATTCACGCTGACAATTCTCTGCGGTACAGGCCACACGGTTTACACACTCCTCCCCATTATTTATGACGTCGCAATCAAGACCGGTATCCGTCCGGAACGTCCGATGGCAGCTTCCTCTATCGCTGCTCAGATGGGTGTGATCTGCTCTCCGGTGTCCGTCGCCTGCGTTTCTATGGTCGCTTTGATCGCCGGCCACCCGATGGCAAACGGTACTGAAGTCGGCCTGGTTGAACTCTGCAGCTTGACCATTCCTGCCGGTTTGATCGGTTTGCTCGTCATGGCTACATACTCCAACTTCCGCGGTAAAGACCTCGACAAAGACCCGCAGTTCCAGGCTCTTATCGCTGATCCGGAAGCCAAGCGCTATGTTTACGGCGACTCTATGACTCTCCTCGGCAAGAAGCTCCCGTCCAGACAGTGGACCGCAATGTGGATCTTCCTTGCTGTAATGCTCGTCGTTGCTCTGCTTGGTGCCTTCTCCGAACTTCGTCCGATGGTCGGTAAGAAACCTCTCTCCATGACTCTGGTTATTCAGATGTTCATGCTCTGCGCCGGCGCTCTCATCTGCATGATCACAAAGACTCCTCCGAAGTCCGTCGGCGGTACCTCCGTGTTCCGTTCCGGTATGGTTGCAGTCATCTGCGTGTTCGGTGTTGCATGGCTCTCCGATACGATCTTCAAGGCTCACCTCAATGAACTGAAAGAAGTCCTCGTTGAATACGTCAAACTCTATCCGTGGGCATACGCAGTTGTTCTCCTGTTAGTTTCCAAGCTCGTTAACTCTCAGGCTGCTGCTATCGCTATCGTGGTTCCGGTTGCTATCAGCATCGGTACTCCGACCGGTGTGGTTGTCGGCTGCTGCTCCGCTTGCTACGGCTACTACATCATCCCGACATATCCGTCTGACCTGGCTTCCATCGAGTTCGACCGCTCCGGTACAACTCACATTGGTAAGTTCGTGATCAACCACTCCTTCATCCTTCCCGGCTTGATCGGTGTGATCACCGCCACGATCTGCGGTTACTTTATGGCAATCGCTCGCGGCTGGATCTAAGCAAATACTTAGTACCCTAAATAAGCTCTAAGTCTTTGGTAGCGAGGGAAAACACCTAGTGTTTTCCCTCGTTTTGTTTTATGCTCATGGAGTACCCGCTTGAGCTTTTCGCACAAGTATTGGTAGATTCCCTTGAATTCCCAGATTAGTTAAAGGAGTTGTTATGAACTATTCCGGAGTGCTGGTGAGCGCCTGCCCCGGTCGTTATGACGAAATGCTCCGCGAACTTGACGCCATTGATGGTGTCGAAGTCCATCAAAAGGACCCCGATCACAACCGCTGCATCATCGTGATTGAAGCTCCGGATGTACCAGCGGAAATGGATCTTTTTAAAGCGGTCTCCAATCTTCCCAGTGTGGTCGACGCGGCCCTTGTTGTCCATAATTTCGAGGATGACGCAGTAGTACAATCCCCTAATAACTAGGCTTTTCCCTAATAGATTTCTTGTTCAGGAGACAATATGACGATTAATAATCCCCAAGTTAAACGTCGTGATTTACTGAAAGCCGGTGTTGCTGCATCCGCAGCGATGACGGTTGGCATCCCTCTGAGCGAAGTCGCTAGAGCTGCAATTCAGAGCAGCGAAGGTGAGATCGTTTGGACAAAAGGCGTATGCCGCTTCTGCGGTACAGGCTGCGGTCTTCAGGTCGGCGTCAAAGACGGACGCGTTGTCGCAACTAAGGGCGACCCCGATGCACCGGTAAACAGAGGTTTGAACTGCATTAAAGGCTATTTCAATGCCAAGATCCTCTACGGTAAGGATCGTCTGACACAGCCTCTGATGCGCCGCACTAACGGCAAATTTGATAAGAACGGTAAGTTTGAAGCGGTGACATGGGACGAAGCCCTCACCGAAATGGCGAACCAGTTCAAACGTGTTTATAAGGAAAAAGGACCGACAGGCGTCGCCATCCTCGGCAGCGGCCAGTACACCATTCCTGAAGCTTACGCAGCCAGCAAACTCGTAAAAGCCGGCTGGCGTTCCAACAACCTTGACCCGAACGCACGTCTTTGCATGGCGAGCGCTGTGGTCGGTTTCTATCAAGTGTTCGGTATCGATGAACCGGCAAACAACTACTCCGATATCGAAAAGTGCAACACAATGGTCTTGTGGGGCAACAACATGGCCGAAGCCCATCCGGTTCTTTGGTCTCGTGTTGCCGACCGTAAGCTGACACACAAAGAAACGAAGATCATCAACCTCACGACCTATAAGAACATGAGTTCTAACATGGCCGATGAAACGATCATCTTCGCTCCGAATGGTGACCTGGCAATCCTCAACTACATCCTGAGAGAAATTGTTCACCGTGACGCAATCGACCACGATTTCGTCAACAAGCACTGCATCTTCGCAGCCGGCGCAATGGATATCGGCTACGGCATGCGTCCGACCGATAAATACGCATTCCCGAAAGAAAAGGATATTCAGGCTAAACAGAACGCCATCATTCTGAGCAAGGAAGAAGCAATCGCTCAGGGCCGTCCTGAAATGGCCGGTAAGGAAGTTAAACAGACTCAGCAGGGCGGTAAAGCCGGTGCTCACTGGAGCATCTCTTTTGAAGACTTCAAGAAGGGCGTTGAACCCTACACCTTGGACTTTACGGCTCAGATCGCTAAGGGCGATCCTGACGAAAGCCTGGAAGACTTCAAGAAGAAACTTAAGAATCTTGCCGATATCTATATCGACAAGAAGAACGACATCCTCAGTTTCTGGTGCATGGGCTTCAACCAGCATCAGAGAGGCGTTTGGGTCAATGAACAGATCTACTCTGTCCATCTGCTCCTTGGCAAACACGCTCGTCCGGGCAACGGTGCCTTCTCCTTAACCGGTCAGCCTTCCGCCTGCGGTTCTGCTCGTGAAGTCGGTACTTTCTGCCACCGTCTGCCGTCTGACCTGCTGGTTGCTCAGAAGCCGGCTCGCGTGAAGAGTGAAAAGATTTGGGGCATTCCTGAAAAGACGATTAACCCGAAGGTTGGCCGTGCTTATATGGAAATCCTCCGCGGCATGGAAGACAACTCCATCAACTTTGTTTGGACACAGGTGATCAACCCCTTCCAGGCTGCGCCTAACTCCAACCACTGGCTCAAGGCTGCTCGCCATCCCGAAAACTTCGTTGTGATTGCAGACGCATATCCGACATTCTCCTGCCAGTACGCTGACTTGATTCTGCCGGCTGCCATGATCTTCGAAAAATGGGGGCTCTACGGCAACGCCGAACGTCGTACACAAGGCTGGCAGCAGATGGCCAATCCTCCCGGAGAAGCTCGTACCGATCTGTGGATGATGATGGAATTTGCAAAACGTCTGCAGGTTAAAGACTGCTGGGGCGAACAGCCGGTTCCGGGCCTCAAGGTAGAAGGCTACACTGACGGTAAACTGCCGAGCGTTCTCGACGAAGCCGAGAAGATGGGCATTAAACCCGATATGACGCTCTATGACGTTCTCTTTGCACGTCCTGACAACCTGAAAGTGGCTTGGCCTGATCCTGACCTCGTCAGCAAGATCAACAGCACAACTGCTCCGGGCAACCTGAACTGGTTCCCTGAAAAGGCCCTGTTCAACGAATATCGCAAGTTCACATTGGGCGACGGCCATGACCTGGCCGACTTCACAACCTATATGAACTCCGAAACACGCGGTTTGATTTGGCCGGTTGTTAACGGTAAAGAAACACTCTACCGTTTCAATCAGGACTATGACCCGTATGTCAAGGAAGGCGGTTACGCTTTCTACGGTAAGCTCTTCAAGGCGATCCCGACAGGCAACCTGTTCGGAGTCACGGATCCGAAACCGGTTCCGCTGCCCAACAAGGCCAAGATCTTCTTCCGTCCGTATGCTGCTCCTGTCGAACAGCCGGATAAGGAATATGACCTGTGGCTCTGCACCGGTCGTATCCTTGAACATTGGCATACCGGCAGTATGACCATGAGAGTCCCTGAACTCGAACGTGCTCAGGCGAACTCCTTCTTGTACATGAATCCGAAGGATGCTGAAAAACGCGGCCTGAATAACGGTGACGTCGCAGTTTGCGAAAGCCGCCGCGGTCAGGTCAAGGCGATTGTTCAGACCAACCAGCGTAACTTCATGCCGAGAGGAATGACTTGGCTCGCCTTCTTCGACAGAAAGGTTCAGACCAACCAGGTCGTTATTGACGCGACAGACCCGATTTCCGAAGAACCGGATTTCAAGAAATCTGCCGTCAAGGTCTATAAAGCTCAGTAACTTTTAACGGGAGGGCCGTCCGGCCCTCCGTATCCTCCATGACGAATCAAACCCGAAGAGACGTTTTAAAGAAAGGTTTGCAAGTCGCTGCCGTCGGCGTGGGCGCCGGTCTGATTTGGGATTTATTCCTGCAGAAGTCCGCTAAAGCCCAGGGGTTTGTTCCCCGTCCGCCCGGAGCACTGCCTCCTGATCGATTTGAAACCGCCTGTTCTAAATGCGGGCTGTGTGTGGAAGCGTGTCCTTACGACACGCTGAAACTGGCCCGTTTCAACGATATCGCCGCTCCCGGAACTCCGTTCTTTACGCCGCGTGATATTCCCTGCTATATGTGCAGAGACATCCCCTGCGTGAAAGCCTGTCCGAGCGGGGCGCTGTCACACGAGTTAACCGACATTACTGAGGCAAAAATGGGTGTGGCCGCGATCGACCACTACACATGCTTGTCTTGGCAAGGTCTGCGCTGCGAAATCTGCTATCGCGACTGTCCTGAACAAAACAAGGCGATCGTGATCGTAAGCCAGCCGCGTCAGATCAGTAACCATGCGATGTTCGTACCGGAAATTCATCCCGATAAGTGCACCGGATGCGGTTTGTGCGTTCATAGCTGCCCGACCGATAAACCTTCGATCAACATTGTTGATCCGGATGCGTTCCTCGGTAAGATCGGCGACCACTATCGTTTGGGCTGGAAGGAAAAACTCGATGCTCGAGCTGTGCCCGATGCACCGATGACGAGTAAAGATGGGAAGCCGCTTCCTCCGGGAGGCCTGGACTTCTTGAATTCGGAGCTGCCATGATGGAAAACAAAAAAGTAATTCGTCATCTGGACGCGCCCCGCACGTTCGGAGAATGGCTGCACCGCTATCGTTTTACGATTGCGCGCCGTTTTGTTCAGTTCTGCATTCTGCTCGCCTTCATCGGTACATTCCGCTTCGGCTGGAAAGTCCTCGGTCATCCGCTTCTTGCCGGAGATCTTTCTTCATCTCGAATCTTTGACACCGTTCCTCTGGCAGATCCGTTCGCCGCACTGCAGCGCCTGGTCGCTCAGTACTGGCTTTCACCGGAATCCATGATCGGAGCCGGAATCATTCTCGCCGTCTATTGGGTTGTAAGCGGCAGATCGTTCTGCTCATGGGTGTGTCCGATGAACTTGGTCACGGACTTTGCCTTTTGGTGCCGTAAGAAATTAGGCATCAATACGAACGTCTTGTCTCTGTCTTCCGGTACGCGTTATGTGCTTCTGGCGCTTGCCCTGATCCTGTCCATAGTAACCGGAACGGCGGCATTTGAAGCTATCAGCCCGCAAGGCATTCTGTGGCGTGAGATCGTTTACGGAGGATTCTTAGGTCTGTTAAGTGCTGTCTTCGGAATCTTTGCACTTGACCTTGCCGTGACAAAACGCGGCTGGTGCGGCCATTTGTGTCCCTTAGGCGCCTTCTGGGCACTGTGGGGAAAGATCGGTCTGACCAAGGTCAAGTTCGACAATGATACGTGCACCCGCTGCGGCGACTGCATTAAAGTCTGCCCCGAACCGCAAGTGATTAACTTCAAGAAAGCGGCGGAAATCGGTATGTACGCTTCCGGAGAATGCACGAACTGCGGTAAATGCGTGAGCATTTGCCCGGAAAACAGTCTGAAGTTCGGAATTCGCCTGATTAAAGATTCAAAGAAAACTCAATAGGAGTTCATATGAAAAAATTATTCATGCTTTCTCTTGCTGCACTGGTCTTCGTCCCTGCCGTGTATGCACAACAGCCTGCTCAGACGTCTGAGCTCGCCAAATTTGCTCCCCCGATGATTCCGCATCCGATCGCGGCTTACATTCCGATTACTCCGGAAAAGAACGTCTGCGTGATGTGCCACATCCCCGGCGAACCGGGTATGAAAGTAGCCAAAGGCTCTCCCACACCGCTGCCTCCCAGCCATGTGACCGGCGATAAGGTGAACCCCAACCGCTACGAATGCTTGCTTTGCCACGCTGAAGTCATGCCGCAGAAGTAAGATTCAAAGCATCAAAAAAAGCGCACTTCCGAATTTGGTTGTGCGCTTTTTTCGTTTGCCTGCGGCTAAAGATTCTTTTGTTCCTTTGCCCAAACAGCCGCTTCTACCCTGGAGCGGAAAGATAGTTTGTGGAGCACATGTTTGACGTGTACTTTTACCGTACCGTCGGAAATCTCGAGTGCTTTGCCGATTTCTTTATTAGTTTTGCCCTGAGCAATGAGCTTTAAGACACTCTTCTCCCGCTCCGTGAGTTCGGAGAGGCGGCGCTCTTTGCTGAAGGACTCTTCTCTTAAGCATTCGGCCAGGGCTTGATTCATGGAGGCCGAGAGAACCGTTTGGCCTTTTGCCGCTTTCTGAATGTCTTCAAGAATTTGTTCCGGTTCCTGATCTTTGAGCAGGTAGCCGTTCGCACCGTTTTGAAAGCACTGCAGCAAATCGGAAGGGGAGTCGGACACCGTCAGCATGATGACGCGGATCGACGGATCAAATGCTTTAATGGCAGTGAGGATCTCAACACCGCTGGTGTGCTTCATGTTTAGATCCAGAAGAACAATGTCAGGATCTCTTTCACTTACGGCAACCATTGCGGCTTCAAAATCGTCGGCTTCTGCGACGACGTTAAAGGACGGATCCATCTTCAATAATTGGATGACGCCGCGCCGAAAAAGCGGGTGATCATCTACAACAATAATGTCATGTTCGCTTGTCATTATGCAACCGTTTTCTTGAGAGAATTAAAACGAAGAACGACTGAAGTTCCATGGGGGATGACGGGTTCCACGTGTAATTCCCCGCCCAATACCTTAGCACGCTCATGCATGATTTCCAAGCCGTAATGTCCTTTTTTGCTCTTCAGATCAAAACCTTGTCCGTTGTCTGAGACGCGCATTTCAAAGGTTCCTTCCCCCATGGGCTTAAAACTGACTTCCACTGCGGTTGCCCGAGAATGCTTCTCCACGTTGGTGAGCGCCTCCCGCAGAATATGGAGCAGATGGACATGGCTTTGGGCATCCAGCTCGAAACTTTGAATCTGATTATCGACGGTGTAATCGATGCCTGAGCGCTCCTTGAATTCGTCGAGAGAAGAGAGAATGTTCTCTCGAAGGTCCGGAGACTTAGGCTTCAAGCGGAAGGTCGTTAGAACCGAACGAAGCTGCTGGTAAGCGGTGATCACACCGAGCTTGAGCTCATCGAGGATGCTGCGGACTTCAGCTTCATCGGACTTGTTTTTAAGCGCGGCGTCCAGACGCGTGATTTGAATTCGTGAGAAAGATAAGGACTGTGCGATCGAGTCATGAAGTTCACGGGCGATCGTCGAACGTTCTTCAAAAAGAATCAGACGGCGAGACTCAACGTTCTTTTCGGAGTTGTTGATCGCTAACGCAAATTCTCTGGCGATACTTCGGAGCAGTTCTCTGTCGATATGCACCGGAGCTTCTCCGCAAAATATCGCAGCAAAAGACAGCCGCGTCGTCCCGACGGCTCCGGGGACAAGAACGAGCGTGCAGTCTTTCCCAAGGACTTCTCTCTTAAAGAAGTTGTATTTCTCGAACGAAATGTTCTGACCTTCAAAAAACTTTCTTATTTCCTCAGGGTCGATCGGATGCTGACTGAAGCGGGCGGCAAGACGAAGTGTTTTGTCGCCGTCGTTTCGAAGATAGACGGCGCAGCTCAAAGCCTCTAAGTTTTCAGAGCAAAAATCCAGCGCTTTTTCCAAGACCGATCGGTTGAGTTCAGCGCTTAGGACGTTCTTAAGTCCATATAGCAAGTTAAGCGCCTTATTTTGGCGATTCAGGTCGGCTGTTTTTTCACGAACTTGTTCCTCCAAGGAAGAGTACATGCGCGATAGGTCGCGGATCATGAAGTTCATGCTTTCTGAAAGCGTCCCAATCTCATTATGTTTTTTATAACTGCTGGACTTGCTGAAATCTCCGTTCCGAACAGAGGAGGCGAGGTTGGCTAAATCCTCCAGGGGCTCAAACAGCGTATGGCGCAGAAAATAGCGCACACCGAAGAAAAGCACAAAAGCGAGCAGCATGAAAGCGATAAGACCGGCATGAATAAAGTTGCTTTTTGACTCGAGGTCTTGCTCCAGATCGAACACGAAAGTGTCAATCACCGACACAAATTTAGGAACGGCATTTAAAAAATCATGGATCTTTTGCGGCTGCTGAATAGTTTCAAGTGCCAGCGGTTTTATTTTTGAATAAAAATCGGAAGAAATAATGTCGTAACTTTTTCGAAGTTCGTTGGAAGCCTCCTCGGGGATGGCATTGGTCAGGCCCGGCAGATTCAAGCGTCTTTCGAATTCTGCGATGGCCGCTTTGATATCCTTGCTGCGCACAGCTTCAGAGTCCTCTGAGCTCCTAGCGACCGTTAGAGCCAGAACGTAGCTTTGCATGCGAAGGGAGCCCGAAACATTAATGGCGCTTCCTTTTCCTGTTGAGTCCTCCGAGATTTGAAGAACGAGGAAGAGGGCGCCAAAAGCAAAAGCAGTAACGACGAGCAAAAGGCAGGAGATCTGCCAAAACAGCGAGTGGCTGAAAGTTACGAGGAGTTTTTTCAGGTTCACTTTCGGCTTCTCCATGAATGAACAAACGGTGCAACTTGAGTTAATTCTAATGACGGACGAGCGTTTGTTCGATTATTTTCAGAATGCCGAAATAAAAAGGCGCCCGAAGCCAACACTTAGGACGCCTGCGGAAAGCTAATAGCTAATTAGCGGATGCCTTCGGTCGGGAATTCTTTGACGGCATGCCACAGAGCCTCTGCGCCTTGGATGAAGTCTGTGATTTCCATGGCTTCGTTCGGGTTATGAGAACCCTTCTGGTTGGCCACGAAGATCATGGCGGCTGGAATTCCGAGATTGCCGAAAATTACCGTGTCATGACCTGCTCCGGAAGGCAGTTTCTTAACTTTGAGGCCTGCCTCGGTAGCCGATTTGGCTAAGTGCTCGCTGAGTTCTTTATGAATAGCGAGCGGCTGGCTCTTGATCACACCGTCAAATTCAAATTTGACGCCGCGCTTGTCTCCGACTTTGCGGGCTTCTTCTTCAAACAAAGCGTGGAATCCGTCGAGCGTTTCCTGGGACAGGGAGCGAATGTCTGAGCAGAAGGTCACTTCTCCCGGCACGATCGCGATTGCAGAAGTCGGAGCGGTGTGAACGACGCCGATCGTGAAGACCAGATCATGTCCGGCTTTCAGCCATTCATCCCACAAGCAGTCCATGCGATAGGCCAATTCGGCGAAAGCGAGCACGGCGTCGTGTCTGAACTGCTTGTCAACGGCGCCGGAGTGGGCGGTCTGGCCGATGCAGCGGATCGTCTTATGACGAAGATTGCCGCGGATGCCTGTGACAATGCCGACACGGTATTCGTCGGAAGAATCAAGCGTTGGTCCCTGTTCGATATGCAGTTCGATAAAGGCAGCCATTTTACTGAGGTCAACCACCGGTTTGCCGGTCGTCAGATCATCAGGATTGAAACCACATTCTTTGATGGTCTCGGCAAGTGTTTTTCCGTTGCTGCGGTGTTTGAGGGCTAAGTCCTTTTCGGTGAGCTGACCGGTCATGCCGAGAGAGCCGACATAGCATTTGCCGAACCAGGAGCTTTCTTCCATTCTCATCATCAGAACCGTGTAATCGCGTTCGGGCTGATATCCGGTTTCGCGCATCCAGCGGGCAACGGTCAGGGCGGCGACGATGCCGGCCAATCCGTCGTAGTTGCCGCCCTGAGGAACAGAGTCGGCGTGAGAGCCGCTTACGAGTGCGGGAAGATTGCGATTTTTTCCGGGGACAGTCATCCAAACGTTGCCGGCCTTGTCGGTGCTGATTTCGAGCTTGAGTTCCTCGCCGATCTTTTTGAAGTATTCAAGGACCTTTGTTTCGACCGGACCGTAACCCTGTCTGGAAACGCCGGTGGTGTCTTTGGACATGGCTCGAACATCGTCAAAGCATTTTTGAGCAAAAGAAAGAGACTCTTTCTGGAAGTCAGTTGTCATAGGTTCTCCTGGTGTGAATATTGAATTCTCAATAAAGAGGAAAGCGACAATTCGGCCCCTGAATGATGGGGACAAAGTGATTAAGGTCGCAAATAAACGGGACAAATAATTTTATGTCTAAATATAAGAAAAATGTGCAGATGTAAGGGTTACCCACATTACAAAAAAGTGACAAATGTGAAACACTCACGGCAGGCTGAAATAGTGATTTCTTACCATTTCGGCCGGGGAGAGTTTTTTCCGAATCGGGAAAAGCAGTAAACAAAAAATCAATAGGTATTTATTCGATGTCAATTACAGCCTGGATTGCAGTGCTCGTCATTATTGCGACGATTTACTGCTTAATTAAGCGCTATGAGACACGTTTGGTGTTGTTCACTGCCGGCTTGTTCTTATGCTGCATTTCGATGAAACCGATGGTAGCTTTAGACCAGTTTGCTAAGAGTATGACAAACGCCAACTTGATCATGGCAATCTGCGGTGCGATGGGTTTTGCTTACGTCGTTACGCATACTTCCTGCGACCGTCATTTGGTTAGCCTGCTTGCAGCTCCGCTCAAGAAATTGGGCATTCTGCTGATTCCGGCT
>UMGV01081521.1_pt1 | contig 13413 bp, 13 predicted proteins | sample 1965361 | NCBI WGS metagenome assembly UMGV01 (sample SAMEA4836081, study PRJEB28245) | human gut metagenome | biome: gut microbiome; material: fecal sample | place: Denmark | collected 2008
TCTGAAGCGCTTCAACATCCCGGAGAGTCTGCTTCCGAAGGTGTGCTGTTCCAGTGAGATCTACGGCAAGACCGATGCGTCCGTTCTGGGCGGCGAGATTCCTATCGCCGGTGCGGCGGGAGACCAGCAGGCGGCGCTGTTCGGACAGTGCTGCTTTGAGCAGGGAGAAGTGAAAAATACTTATGGGACCGGCTGCTTCTTATTAATGAATACCGGACACGAAGCCATTACCTCCCAGTCGGGTCTGTTGACCACTATTGCTGCCAGCACAAGCAAAAACGTAGAATATGCCCTGGAGGGCAGCGTGTTCGTAGCCGGTGCCGGGATCCAGTGGCTTCGTGACAGTATGCGTATGCTCAAGACCTCTGCACAGTCCCAGGAGTATGCGGAGCATGTGCCGGATACCGCAGGGGTCTATATCGTTCCGGCATTTGCGGGCATGGGAGCTCCATACTGGGATCAGTATGCCAGAGGAACCATCGTCGGCATTACCAGAGGCTGTACCAAGGAGCATTTCATCCGTGCCACGCTGGAATCTATTGCATACCAGACCGCAGATGTGCTGGAAGCCATGGAGAAGGACAGCGGCATTGATTTAAAGAGCCTGAAAGTAGACGGTGGTGCCAGTGCCAATGATTTCCTTATGCAGTTCCAGGCGGATATCGTCAACACCCAGGTACGCCGTCCGGCATGTATCGAGACGACGGCTTTGGGAGCGGCTTATCTGGCAGGACTTGCCGTAGGCTATTGGAAGAATCGTGATGAGATCCGTGAGAACTGGCAGATCGGAGCAGCCTTTGCACCGCAGATGGAGGGGACACAGCGGCGACAACTATTAAAGGGCTGGCATCGCGCAGTGAAATGCGCTCTTGCATGGGCAGAGGATGAGGTATAAATTATATGATGCCAGGGTCAAAAGGTCTAAGCCCACATGAGCTTGCTCATAGGTGGGTGAAAGACCTTAGGACCCGCCCCGATATGAGCATAAAAGTAGGATGATAATCCTACGATATGCGAATATTGGGTAGGATTGTGGGAGTGCGTAGCACGGAGCAATCCGCAGGCATCAAAGTAGGGGGCTTTTGACCCCGACATCATTATGACCATGGTATTTTTTGGCAAAGCAAACTTGTAATGTGATAAAGTACTGTGGTATTATGATGTCTGGGTGAAAGGTTATCTTGCAACCCAGACATTATATTTTTACGGAATGAATTGCAGTAAGGGGTTAAGGGGAGTTCACGGAAAGGAAACAGGATGGATTTAAACGGCTTACCACAGACCGTGCAGAACTTCATAAACGATACTATCCAATATAGAGAATCAGGCAACTGTCTGGACTATGACACCTGCCAGAAAATATTGGAGTATGCGGCAGATACCGGATCACAGAAGCTGACAGGGCTTGGACTCTATTATCTGGCGGAGTGTTATTGGCAGAAGGGCGAGTATGAGAACACCATGCAATGCCTTACAGAGGGTGTCGGCTGCCTGGAAAATGCCCGGATGTACGAGCTGTTGGCCAAAGCCCATAATATGATGGGAGCGGTGTCCGACCGGAAGAATAACCGGATGTTGGCGCTCAGATCCTACTATAACAGCCTGAAATATGCGGAAAAATATCATTTTTATTATATACAGGGCATGGCGGAGAGCAATATTGCCTATACCCTGGTCAGAATGCGCCTGCGGCAGGAGGCGATACAGCATTACCGTATAGCGATCGCCTGCTATGATAAGTCAGAAAAAACATATCAGCTGAATTATAACAGGATCAACTGTATGATCGAGTGCGGCTGCTGTCACATGTACCTGGGAGAAATGGAAGAAGCCCTGCAGCTTTGGAATGAAATAGAGAAGATCCTCAGAGAAGCACCGGAAAGCTATTATTCGAAAATAACATTAGAAATGTATCGTATTCCCTGCGAATTATTAAAAGGGCATGAGGAAGAGGCTTTAAAGCTTGCATCAGATCTTCTGGAGCAATTGTCAGACCGGGATGTTTTTGAAGAGATCATGGATGAACTGGTGATCCTGGCGGGAATCCTGGCTATCCTGCCCGATGGAAAATATCTGGAGGAACTGATCCGGATCATCGATGAAAAACATATTGAAGTGTATTACAATATCTTCCTGGATCTGTATCCTTTTAAAGTGCAGAGCATATTACGCAAAGGAGACATGGGGGAATATGTGAAATATACCCGGCAATATTTAGAAACATATGAAAAATTCCGGCAGGAAAATCACCGCGCGTTGGTCGGTGTTATGGAATTACAGGACCGGTTGAGAAATGTAACGCTTGACAGAGAGAATATGCAGGCTTCTAACCGTGTACTGGAGGATCTTGCCATGCATGACGAACTGACCGGATTGGCTAATCGTACTTATTTACATGAATATCTGACCGGCTGCTTTGAACACGCCTATGCGGAAGAAAAGCTTCTGGGCGTGGAGCTTATGGATATTGATTTTTTCAAAGAGTACAATGATCACTACGGTCATCTGATGGGGGACCGGTGTCTGAAAGCCATTGCCGGAGTTCTGCAAAAGATACAGATTCCGGGACAGGTATTTTGTGCCAGATACGGTGGCGATGAATTTATGATCGTATATACCGGGATGACAGTGGAGCAGATCCGGAGAATTTCAGAGGACATTCTCAGAGAGGTCCGTATGTTAAAAATACCTCATGAGTGCAGCAGGTGCAGTAAATACGTATCCATCAGCCAGGGAGTCTTTGCAAGAATCCCGATGGAAAATAACAGAGAGTGGGATTTCACTTCCAAAGCGGATGAGCTTCTCTATAAGGCAAAAAACTGTGGAAGAGACGGCATCTGTCTGTCCACAGAAAAGTCCAGTGATAAGTGTATAGAGATCAAATAAACAGCGCAGACAGCGCGGATGGGAGATCGTAGTATGTTAGTTCAGAAATACAAAGACATGCTGTCGGGAAAATCAGTGATCCGGCAGCTTTCGGAATTCGCTACGGCAAGAGGACAGGAGATCGGATACGAGAATGTATTTGATTACAGCCTGGGGAATCCTTCCGTTCCGGTTCCCAGAGAATTTACCGACCGTATGATCCATATGCTGGCGACGAAGGAACCGTTGGAACTGCACGGCTATAGTCCCAGCCTCGGTATTACAAGTGTCAGGGAGGCAATTGCGGAGAACCTGGAGAAGAGATTCGGCCTGCCCTATCGCAAAGAGCACATTTTTATGGCGTCTGGGGCGGCGGGAGCGCTGGCACATGCTTTTCGTCTGGTGACGGAGCCGGGAGATGAGATCCTGACTTTTGCACCGTTTTTCCCGGAATATCATCCTTATGTGGATCTCACCGGGGCAGTACTGAAGGTGGTTCCGCCCAATCTGGAGAACTTCCAGATCAACTTCGAGGCGTTTGAAGAGATGCTGACAGAGAAGGTCAAGGCAGTACTGATCAATACTCCCAACAACCCCTCCGGTGTGGTATATTCCACCCCGACATTGCAGAGACTGGCAGATATCCTGAGAGAAAAGTCCAAGGAATACGGTCATATTATTTATCTGATCTCTGATGAACCTTATCGTGAGATCGTGTTTGAAGGCGTAGACAGTCCCTGCGTATCCTATTTTTATGACAATACCATCATGTGTTATTCTTTCTCCAAATCACTGTCCCTGCCGGGAGAACGTATCGGTTATGTGGCAGTGAACCCGGCATGTGAGGATGCGGAGACCATGATCAATATGTGTGGACAGATCTCCCGCGGTATCGGACATAACTGTCCTCCTTCCATTATCCAGCTGGCAGTGGCACAGGTGCTGGACAAGACAGCGGATCTGTCGGTGTATGAGACGAATATGAACATCCTCTATAAAGAACTGCTAGACCTGGGATTCACCTGTGTGAAGCCCGGCGGAACCTTCTACATTTTCCCGAAGGCGCTGGAAGAGGATGCCAAGGTATTCAGCCAGAAAGCATTGAAATATGATCTCGTTCTGGTACCGGGCGACAGCTTTGGCGCACCCGGATATTTCCGCATGGCCTACTGTGTGGACACGGAGAAGGTAGAGAGATCTCTGGAAGCCTTTCGAAAATTTGTAAAGACTGAGTACGGAAAGGAGTCATTGTAAGATGTATCAGGCAGGACTGGTATTGGAAGGCGGTGGCATGAAGGGTGTCTATACCGCCGGAGTGTTGGATTTTTTTACCGAAAAAGGAATTGACTTCTCCCATATCTATGGGGTATCTGCCGGAGCGTGCCATATGTGCAGCTATCTGTCCCGACAAAAGGGACGGGCGCTGAGTGTCAGTGTGGACTATCTGGATACGAGACGATATTGCAGTCTGGAGAGCTTATTGACCAGCGGAGATCTGTTCAATGTGGATTTCTGTTATCACCTGATCCCGGAATATCTATATCCGTATGACTATGAAACATTTGAAAAATATCCCGGCAAGGCCTACAGCGTGGTGACCAACATCGAGACGGGACAGCCGGAGTATCTGCGTGTCCGTGATATCCGCAAGGATATTGACAAGATCCGTGCTTCCGCATCCCTGCCGTTAGTGGCACGGAATGTAAAAATAGATGGGAAGCTGTATCTGGACGGCGGCATCAGCGATGCGATCCCTCTGGAAAAATCAATCCTGGACGGCAACCGTAAAAACATTGTTGTCATGACCAAGGAAGTGGGATTCGTGAGAAAACCCGCCTCCGCATCGCAGTTAGGACTCATAAAACTCAGATATCTGAAATATCCTAAAGTATATGAACTTATGGCAGACAGACATATTCGTTATAATGAGAGCCTGGACTACATCGAAAGACAGGAGAAATGTGGTCAGGCATTCGTGATCCGTCCTCATAAAAAGAGTGATGTGGGACGGATCGAGAAAGACAAGGACAAACTGATCGCCTTATACGAAGAGGGGTATCGGGAGGCAGAAGCCTGCTATGAGGATCTGCTGGCATATCTGGAAAAATAAGTACTAAAAATATAAGAAAGTATAGAGAGAAAAGAAATGTTAGAAATTATCAAAGCGATTATTTACGGTATTGTAGAAGGTATTACCGAATGGCTGCCGATCAGTAGCACAGGACACCTGATCCTGGTGGAACGGCTGATCCCTTTTCAACAGACCAGTGAAGGATTTTTCGATATGTTCGATGTAGTCATTCAGCTGGGAGCTATTTTAGCGGTGGTTGTATTGTTCTGGAACAAGATCTGGCCCTTTTACCTGAAGAAAAATAAGCAGCCGAAAAAGGGAGGCATTGTAAAATCCGCAAAAGATCCCGCAGTGGGAAATGTGGCACTGAGCATGGATGCTTTCTGGATGTGGGTGAAGATCGTTGTGGCATGCATCCCGGCAGTCGTATACGGTCTGTTATTTGATGATGCGGTGGGAGAAGCCTTCCAAAAAGAGATCGGAAGCAGTGGTGTTACAATTCAGGTCATAGTGGTAGCTGTAATGCTGGTAGTGGTCGGCGTACTGTTTATCGTGATCGAGAATTGGAATAAGGACCGTGTACCTACCACAACAAAATTGTCTCAGCTGACCTACAGAGATGCACTGATCATCGGTCTGTGCCAGCTGGTAGCGGCGGCACTGCCCGGAACCTCCCGCTCCGGAGCTACGATCCTGGGAGCTATTATGATTGGTATATCGAGAACAGTGGCAGCGGAATTTACCTTCTTTCTGGCGATTCCCGTTATGTTTGGAGCCAGCCTCCTGAAGGTACTGAAGTTCGGATTTGCATTCACGGGAATGGAGCTTGCCTGCCTGCTGGTCGGTACGGTGGTATCCTTCATTGTATCCCTGTTCGTACTTCGTTTCCTGATGGGATACATTAAAAAGCATGATTTTAAAGTCTTCGGATGGTACCGGATCGTACTTGGTATTATCGTATTACTGTACTTCCTTGTATTCGCATAACAGTTGACAATTATAGGGAAAAGGAATACACTACCCTTATCGAGCACCGGAATACGGTACTTGTGAGGAGAATGAAAATGTTTTTGTACATGATTCGTACAGAAGGGAGACGGTAACATGGCAGTAGTTAAGAAAACTGTAGCACCTGTAGCAGCAGCGAAAGTGGAAGCGCCTAAGGCAGAAGTGAAGAAAGCAGCACCGACAACTCCAGTTAAGACAGAAACTAAGACCGCTGTGAAGGAAGCTGAGAAGGCACCTGTAGCAAAGGCTGAAGTAAAAGCACCTGTAAAGGCAGAGGTTAAAAAACCCGCAGCTAAGAAAGAGACAGCAAAAAAGGAAACCGCTAAGAAAGCACCCGCTAAGAAACCCGCAGCAAAAAAAGCAGAGTTAAAGAGCGAGATCAGTGTTCAGTTCGGCGGCAAGTCCTATTCTCAGGAAGATCTGCTGAAGATTGCAAAGGATGTATGGAAATACGACCTGAAGCAGAAGGCAGCTGATCTGACCAGAATAGAATTATATGTAAAACCCGAAGAGAACATGGTTTACTATGTAATGAACAAAGAGACCACCGGAAGCTTCTACATATAAACTATTCAGAGTAATAAAAAATAAGTATATATACGTTGAATGCTTGCATTCATAAGGATATATACTTATTTTTATATTACGAAGTAACCCTATGAGCAAAAGAAAAGCACCGTAGGTGCGGTTTTGCGAATAGGGTCTGAATAGTTTACCAGGCCCCAAAGTTGAATAATCACTTTGGGGTCTTTGTATCATTATTATCACAATGTTAAAGGATGACAGAATGCAGAAAAAATCAGAAAAGATTATTCTCACATTATATCTGCTGGGTTTTCTGGCACTGGCGCTTACCATCGCCCTGTTGCAGCCCCTGGCCAATACACCGCCCCTGTTCGGCAACCCGCCCGATGAGCATGCGAGATATCTGATCCCGCAGTTTATCTGCAGATACGGCAGAATCCCTACGGGACTGGAGGAAGAAGTGCGGATTCCGGCGTATGGATTTTCTTATGCGTTGTATAACGTGTTTCCTTATATTGTACAGGGGTATATCATGCGTTTTGTCAGCCTGTTCACGGAATCCGAGATCGCGTTGCTGTACACGGCACGCCTGGTGAACGTGACTTTTGGACTGTTGATGGCAGTTGTTGTATACTTTATTGGGAAGAGAGTATTTCAGGATGACAGATTCCGTTGGCTGTTCTGTTTCGCGGTGACCTATCTGCCGGAAGGACTGTTTATGCATACCTATGTGAATACGGATTCCTGCTGCATGCTGTCCACGGCGATGATGGTATATGCGCTGGTCTGTGTCTACAGGGACGGCATCAACGTCCGGAACAGTCTGTGGATGAGCGGAGGTATTATTTTATGCGCACTTTCTTATTATAATGCTTATGGATATATCGTAAGCTGCATTTTACTGTTTGTAATGTTCTTTTTACAGAAAAAGGAGAGTGGCGGTTATTCTTATGACTGGAAGAAGATGTTAAAATACGGCTGCTTTATTGCGGCGGTGGTCCTGATAGGAATCGGATGGTGGTTCATTCGAAGTTATATAGTACTGGACGGAGATCTGTTAGGACTTGCCACCCGGGAAAAAATGGCAATACAGTATGCGGTAGAGAGCGTAAATCCCCTGACGATGCAGACCTATCACTCCATGGGATATACAGTATTCGAAATGTTCCGGGAACGATATACCTTGTCCGGACTGTTCCACAGCTTTGTGGGGGCATTTGGTTCCATGTCCATATATGGCTCCATTTGGCTGTACCGGGCATATAAAGTATTTTTTGCAGCAGGCATTGTGGGAGCGCTTCTGTATCTGATCCGTTATAAAAAGCGGCGTAAAATATCCGGAAGAGAATGGTTCTTTCATATCAATATGTTGTATTGCATTTTCATGCCGGTTTTTCTGACAATTTATTATGCATATACCACAGATTATCAGAACCAGGGACGTTACCTGCTCCCGGCATTGATCCCGCTAATGTATTACATGACAAAAGGGATTCAGAAGCTTTCGGAAATCAGCTTCAGAGGCAGGACTTTTCCGAGATGGCTGGTAAATGCAGGCATTGCGGTATGCTTCCTGATCATTATCGGAGGCGCAATAGAAATGGTATATGTACGGGCACTTCCCGTGTATTTAGAGACAGGACTGGTACTGGAATAGTGCCGGTCCTGTCTTTGTATGGAAACGATTCAGAAAAGTCCGAAGAGGCGATTTTGCGAATGGAACTCGGAATAGTTTTTTTTAATAGTTTGTTTAGAATTATTTTCGGGAAAATCAGTTGACAATAATATCCTGTAGTGATATTTTAGGGTAAGAAGATGTTAGCACTCATTTTAGACGAGTGCTAATAATCCCAAAGGGAGTGATGGAATGCAATTGGATGACAGAAAAAGAATTATATTGCAAGCCATTATCCGGAACTACTTGGAAACGGGAGAGCCGGTAGGCAGCAGGACCATTTCGAAATATACGGATCTGAATCTAAGTTCGGCAACCATTCGGAATGAGATGTCAGATCTGGAGGAGATGGGTTATATCATACAGCCCCACACTTCCGCAGGAAGAATTCCTTCCGATAAGGGATATCGCTTCTATGTGGATACCATGATGGCGACCAGAGAGCAGGAAGTCAATGAGATGAAGGATATGCTCTTAGAGAGACAGGATAAGCTGGAGAACCTGTTAAAACAGGTAGTCAAGACCCTGGCTCAGAACACACAGTATGCCACCATGATCAGTGCTCCGCAGGTACATCATAACAAGGTGAAGTTCATCCAGCTGTCCCGGGTAGATGCCGGACAGATTTTGGCAGTCATCGTTGCCGAAGGCAATGTGATCAAGAACAATATCCTGGCAGTGGATCGGGAACTGGATGATGAGACACTTTTGAAGCTGAATATCCTGCTGAACACACACCTCAATGGTTTGTCCATGGAGGAGATCAATTTGGGAATGATCGCAGCGATGAAACAGCAGGCCGGAATCCACAGTGAGATCGTCAGTGAGGTGATCGATGCCGTGGCAGATGCCATCAAGGCAGACGAAGATCTGGAGATCTACACCAGCGGCGCGAACAACATTTTCCGGTATCCGGAGCTGGCAGATCAGTCCAAGGCAAGTGAACTGATCAATGCTTTCGAGGAGAAGCAGCAGTTAGGCGGTCTGATCCAGGAATCCCTGGCAGACGAGGGCAGCACAGGTATCCAGGTGTACATCGGAGACGAGACACCGGTGCAGGGCATGAAGGACTGCAGTGTTGTGACCGCTACTTATGAATTAGGCGAAGGCATGAAGGGAACCATAGGAATCATAGGTCCCAAGAGAATGGATTATGACAAGGTCATCGGAACGCTGCGGACGGTGCAGAACCAGTTGGATGACCTTTACCGCAAAGAATAGACAGATTCCAGAAAGGAAAGTAAGAATGGCAGATCAGGAAAAAGAAATATTAGAGGAAGAAATGGAACAGGATCTTTCGGATGCCGAAGAACTGAAAGAAGAGACAGAAGATGAGGAGCCTGTGAGCAAGGAAGACAAAAAGGCAGCAAAGAAGCAGGCAAAACTGAACAAAAAGGAAGATTCCTACAAGGAGAAGATCGATCAGCTGGAAGACAGAGTAAAGCGTCAGATGGCAGAGTTCGAGAACTTCCGTAAGAGAACCGATAAAGAGAAGCAGGCGATGTTCGATACCGGTGCCAAGAGTGTGATCGAGAAGATCCTTCCGGTAGTAGATAATTTTGAAAGAGGTCTGGCAACGGTTCCCGAGGAATCCAAAGAAGATCCTTTTGTAGACGGTATGAACCGTATCTACAAACAGCTGATGACAGAGCTTGAGAATATCGGTGTAAAACCCATCGAGGCAGTCGGACAGGAATTCGACCCGAACCTTCACAACGCAGTGATGCAGGTGGAGAGCGATGAGTATGAATCCGGTGTGGTAGCCCAGGAACTTCAGAAGGGCTACACATATCATGACATGGTCGTAAGACACAGCATGGTAGGCGTTGTTCAATAATTTGATTATCACATATTTTTGAAAATAGAAACTATAAAATGAAAACAGAGAGTAAAAACAGGAGGAAAATATTATGAGTAAGATTATTGGTATTGACTTAGGTACAACCAACAGCTGTGTAGCTGTTATGGAAGGTGGTAAACCCACCGTTATCGCAAATACAGAAGGCGCAAGAACCACACCCTCTGTTGTAGCATTTACCAAGACCGGTGAGAGACTGGTCGGTGAGCCTGCAAAGCGTCAGGCAGTTACCAACGCAGAGAAGACCATCTCTTCCATTAAGAGAGATATGGGTACCGATCGTGGCCGTACCATCGACGGCAAAAAGTATTCTCCTCAGCAGATCTCCGCAATGATCCTGCAGAAGCTGAAAGCAGATGCAGAGAGCTATCTGGGTGAGAAGGTTACCGAGGCAGTTATCACAGTTCCCGCATACTTCAATGATGCTCAGCGTCAGGCTACCAAGGATGCCGGTAAGATCGCAGGTCTGGATGTAAAGCGTATCATCAACGAGCCTACCGCAGCAGCACTTGCTTATGGTCTGGACAATGAAAAAGAGCAGAAGATCATGGTATACGACCTTGGTGGTGGTACCTTCGATGTATCTATCATCGAGATCGGTGACGGTGTCATCGAAGTACTGGCTACCAACGGTGATACACACCTTGGCGGTGATGATTTCGATAACAAGATCATTCAGTGGATGCTGGATGAATTCAAGAAGGCAGAAGGCGTAGATCTGTCCGGTGATAAGATGGCTATGCAGAGACTGAAGGAAGCAGCTGAGAAGGCTAAGAAAGAGCTGTCCAGTGCAATGACCACCAACATCAATCTGCCTTTCATTACCGCAACCGCAGAAGGACCTAAGCACTTTGATATGAACTTAACCCGTGCCAAGTTCGATGAACTGACCAGAGATCTGGTTGACAAGACCGCTATCCCCGTACAGAACGCTATGAAGGATGCAGGCCTGAATTATTCTGATCTGGGTCAGGTACTGTTAGTAGGTGGTTCCACACGTATCCCTGCTGTACAGGATAAGGTAAGAGCATTGACCGGTAAAGAGCCCAGCAAGTCTCTGAATCCTGATGAGTGCGTAGCAATCGGTGCTTCTATCCAGGGTGGTAAGCTTGCCGGTGATGCAGGTGCCGGTGATATTCTGTTACTGGATGTAACTCCTCTGTCTCTGTCCATCGAGACCATGGGTGGTGTTGCTACCAGACTGATCGAGAGAAATACAACCATTCCTACCAAGAAGAGCCAGATCTTCTCTACCGCTGCTGATAATCAGACCGCAGTAGATATCAACGTAGTACAGGGTGAGCGTCAGTTCGCCAAGGATAATAAGTCCCTCGGACAGTTCCGTCTGGACGGTATTGCTCCCGCTCCCAGAGGAATCCCTCAGATCGAGGTTACCTTCGATATCGATGCCAACGGTATTGTAAATGTATCCGCTAAGGATCTGGGTACCGGCAAGGAGCAGCACATCACTATTACCGCTAGCTCCAACATGTCCGATTCCGATATCGAGAAGGCTGTCAAGGAAGCAGCTGAATTCGAAGCACAGGATAAGAAGCGTAAGGAAGCTATCGAGGCAAGAAACGAAGCAGACTCTTTCGTATTCCAGACCGAGAAGGCTCTGAACGAAGTAGGTGACAAGGTACCCGAGAGTGACAAGACTCAGGTACAGGCTGATCTGGAAGCTGTTAAGGCAATCCTGGAGAGAACCAAGGATCAGGAAATGAGCGACAGCGATGTAGATGAACTGAAGGCTGCAAAAGAGAAACTGACCCAGAGTGCACAGTCCGTATTCACCAAGATGTATGAGCAGGCTGCACAGGCACAGCAGGGAGCCCAGGGCGCAGGTCCTGACATGAATGCACAGGCCGGCGGCAGCAATGCAGGTGGTTCCGCAGATGATGATGTCATCGACGGAGATTTCAGAGAAGTATAAATAACTTCACAAATAGAGCAATCCGTGATATAACAGTAAATGCTGTGTAACAGTGATTGTGATAACAGGCGGCACAGGGTATGCGAAAGCGTGCCCTGTGCATAACCGTCTTAAGATTTATGTGATAGAGGTGCAGAAATGGCAGAGCAAAAGAGAGACTATTACGAGGTCCTCGGTGTAGATAAGAATGCAGATGATGCTGCAATCAAAAAAGCATACCGTGTACTGGCGAAAAAATACCATCCCGACATGAACCCCGGAGACAAGGAGGCAGAACAGAAGTTTAAAGAAGCTTCCGAGGCTTATGCCGTGCTGAGTGATCCCGAGAAGAGACGCCAGTATGATCAGTATGGTCATGCGGCATTTGACGGTGGTGCAGGCGGAGCCGGTGGATTTGACTTTAACGGTGCAGACTTCGGAGACATCTTCGGAGATATTTTCGGAGATATTTTTGGTGGCGGAAGAAGCAGAGGTGCCAGAAATAACGGACCTATGAAGGGCGCCAATATCCGCACCAGCGTGCATATTACATTTGAAGAAGCTGTTTTTGGCTGCAAGAAAGAAATTGACCTGACGGTAAAAGAGACCTGTAAGACCTGTAACGGCTCCGGCGCAAAGCCGGGTACCAGCCCCGAGACCTGTACCAAGTGCGGTGGTAAGGGTCAGGTTGTATTTACCCAGCAGTCATTCTTTGGTACGGTACGTAATGTACAGACCTGTCCTGACTGTCAGGGAACCGGTAAGGTGATCCGGGAGAAGTGTCCGGATTGTCGTGGTACCGGATACATTCCGATGAAGAAGCGTTATGCAGTAGATATCCCTGCAGGTATTGACAACGGACAGTCCACCCGTATGCCGGGACTGGGTGAGCCGGGTGTTAACGGCGGCCCCAGAGGCGATGTGCTGGTAGAGGTAATTGTCGGTCGTCATCCGATCTTCCAGAGACAGGAATTCGATATCTTCTCTACCGTTCCCATCTCTTTTGCAGTGGCTGCACTGGGCGGGGAAGTACTGATCGACACCGTAGACGGTAAGGTGGTCTATGATGTGAAGGCAGGAACGCAGACAGATACCAAGATCCGTCTGCGCGGCAAGGGTGTTCCTTCCTGGAGAAATAAGGATGTCCGCGGTGACCACTATGTAACACTGGTGGTACAGACACCCGATAAATTAAAACCGGAGGCTAAGGAACTGCTGAAGCAGTTCGATGCACTGACCGGAGATTCCCTGAATGCAGTGAAAAATGCAACCGAAGCAGGAGAAAACGGATCTAAGGAGAAAGACTCCAAGGATGGCAAGAAAAAGAAGTTTTGGAAATAAGATTGGTAGCGCCTTTTGCTGACAATCTTATGAATAGCGTGGCTCATTGCGGAGAACTCTGTATTTAAAATCCTATTTTTTACTAAAAAAATACAAAAATACGAGATTTTACCATGCAAAAAGCTGTTATTTTCGCTGAGCGTGCAAAATGAAGAAAT
>UMGV01018078.1_pt1 | contig 13385 bp, 11 predicted proteins | sample 1965361 | NCBI WGS metagenome assembly UMGV01 (sample SAMEA4836081, study PRJEB28245) | human gut metagenome | biome: gut microbiome; material: fecal sample | place: Denmark | collected 2008
TTGTCTTGGACCGTCGCTCCCGTCGCACTTTAATCTGATCGAGAGTTAGCTTCTGGACTTTAAATGTTTGAGTTCATAAACTTGTCATATTTGACACCATACTCGGAACAGAACTCCTTCAGATCCTTAGTCTCACTGCACAGCTGATACAGATCGTAGATTTCCTGATAATTGACTTTTTCTTTCGGCATAACTTTTCTGTTTTAAAGTTGATGCCGCAAAGGTAATATTTTTATGTGCTGGTGTCAAGGCGGAAAAAAGACGTTCACCTTACAATCCAACTATTCAGCATCTTTTCAAGGTGTGACTCTTCAAGATACTCGTTGTACATGTCCCAACAATACATGATAGGACTATGACAGTAACAGATGTGCAGCTGGTCGGCTTTAGTAAGAAGCCTTGTGCTACACAATGTGAAGAGGATATGACTACATCATAACCACGCAGGTCAAACTGCTCTACCGCAAACGGGAACAAGGGGAAATATGCCCTATGTTTCTTTGTGTCCAATGGCATGTGCTGGATGAATGATGTATGAACTTTTTCCCAAGGGATACACGATTCATCACAAACTTCTTTCTTAGCCACAAGAGTGTATATATCTGCATTTGGAAATACATCCAGTATAGCCTTTACAACTTTATCTGACCCACCTACAGAGACAAGTCATTCTTGTACGATTGCTACTTTCATGTTTATGCCGCTTTAAGTTGGTTACAGACAGCGTAAACATGCGTGCCATTATTTATCCGATGAGTTACCCCCAATAATCTTTAGATCCATAATTCTAATATTTAATTCATTATAAACGTTTTTGCATGCTTCTATCATATTTTTAATTAAAAAGTTATTTTTTACGCGTTGTACTCCATTGTCCGCAAGCCTATTACACAAAATATTGTCTTGTAAAAGTTCATCAATGGCATTAGCATATGCCTTGTCATCGCCATTAGGTACTTCAAGGCAAGTCTCGTTGTTAATACTCACCCAATTTACCCCACTACCATAAATACTGAAAGTAACAGCAGGTGTATGGCAATACATTGCCTCTGCCAATGCAACTCCAAAAGCTTCATTCTTTGTTATACTTGGAAAGGCAAAAACTTTGGCAGCATATAGATAGCATCTTAAATCATCATCAGAAATCTTACCAACGAAATGCACTCTATCGGAATGACAAGAAGCTTTAAGCTCTTCTGTTAGTGGTCCTTTACCAGCTATAACAAAGGCACAGTCGCTCTTCACCATTTTTTCTGCTTCTATAAGATGAGGCAAGCCTTTATATTGAATATGTCTTCCAACAAAGAAGACAATATCTTTGTTACCAAATTTTTCTCTTATCGAAGCAATCTTGTCTTTATCACCTTCTTGAGGAGCAAGAGTACTTTCATCTATAGCATTTGGAACAACACGTACTTTATCTTTAAATGGCTGCAACGGAATTGACCCATTACGATAATTGGGACTTGTAACTATTACCAAGGATGCTCTTTTCAAAAGCCTTGTCTCAACAGGCTTGATCAAAGGATATAACTTCCTTTGCTTAATGATGTCCATGTGCCAATGAATTACGAGCTTCACATTCTTTGGTATCATAGTCAACAGCACAAAAGCAGGATATGGATTCGCCCAATGGAAATGGATCACATCAGGCCTAAACTCCTTTATCGCTCTTCTAAGAACTGAAAAGTATGAAAGTGACAAGGCTTGCCTTGCTATTGTCAATTTAGCACCTACTCTATAAATCTTTACTCCATCAACAATATCTATTCTATCATCCTTTTGTTCATTGAAACATACAACAGCTATATCGTTGTCATGTTTCATATTATCCACAAGATATTTGCAGATATTCTCTACGCCGCCAATATATGGGTAGTAATACTTTGATATATGTAATATTCGCATATTTAAATTCTATAAATTAAGTCCATGCATTTATCAAATTAATTGTATCGTTTTGAGGTATGTTAGCATCTTCGATATGATTGATCTTTACAATAATTGGCATTTCTGTTATTTGACCGGCTATAACACAAACACCTGTTGATAAAATTGGCAATGATTCCGCTGAGACTCTATCTAAATATGATATAGTATTATTAACTTGCTCTATATCTTTATCATTTACCAGACGATGAATAAAATAATTATGCAACTGGGAGATTATAGTTGAAGATATATCCGATGGACGCTGGCTGGCAATAGTCATAAACACTCCGAACTTACGTCCTTCCTTGATTATTTCCTCAAAAACCTCCAATCGGTAGTCCTTCCATTCCTCACTTTCACGCATTGACTGATAGGACAGAATGTTGTGGGCTTCATCGACTATGATGTTCAAGTATTCATCATTCTTTTCCCTTTCGTGATTGCGTTTGTATTCTGAGTACAGTTTTTTGGTTAAGAGCAATGGAATCATCTTCTTTGTATCAGTATTCACGTCGTTGAGGTTGATGACTACTACATTTGAATTTTCCCAAAAACCATTAACATTCTCATTCCCGAATGTAAACACCTTGACTATACTCTTAGCTTTGCTCTTAAGTTTATTAATAGCAGGTGCAATGTGCTCATTCATAGCCCTATTGTCTAAAACATCATAAATGAGTTGCATATACATTATGGCCATGAAATTCTCAACAAAATTATCTGTGAATGAAAACAAATCGACTTGTTTGAATAGTTGTAAATCGTGAACTAATTGAGGATTTTGTTGCAAATTATTAGATGTGCTGTTTTTTAAATAGTAATAACCATATTTGTTTTGGAAGGCATAGTCATATTTAAAGCATTTATCTATACCATCAACGATGTTAGGCGGCAAGATGGAGACAACATAGTCGATCAGTTGCTCAGATCTTACTTTGTCAGACATGCCAAATATATCTACTATTAAGTTCTTTAAGCTGTTTTTAAAATGCTGATTATCTTTGTTTATTTTTATATAAAGCTTGATACACCTGTTAATAAACGGTCGCTGCGTTTTTTCTGTGGCATTGGCAAAGATGCTAAGCAAATCCTCGTCCAGCATATCATTATCCGACAATGGTATTTTGTCTTGACCGTTAGGTTTCGAGGTAGAAAGATTGTACACCTTCTTCTCATCTATGATTGCATGTGGAGCCGAGTACTCACCATTGAAGTCATAGAAAAGGAAGTGTGCCTTTTCTTTGAATTTGGAACTGTCCTTGAACGCAAGAAACAATTGGCGATAAAGTTTGGACAATGTGTATGATTTGCCGCTTCCTGTGTTACCGAATATTCCTATATGGCTGGCAAAAAGCCTGCTTACACCCAATTTAATAGGTACAAGTTGGTCTGTTGACAATGTGCCTATATCCAATAGTACATCATCTTTACCTGCGTATGAATGGATTTTCTCAAACTCAACCTCTGTTAGAAGATGGCATTCATTGTCAATGAGCGGCAGTTCTGTTATACCTCGTACATATTCTTCCCCTTCAAGATGACCAATTAGTTTAAGATTCAAGATTCTACTAATATAGTCTTCTTCAGAAGTGTAACGCTCATAGGGCTTTGAACCAATCCTTATGATTTTTTCTTTGTTATGCTCTATCTTTTCTGACTCGACCTTCCCGATTAAAACTTCAAAGCCTTTGAGTATCTTTACATAGCTACCAACAGCTACGTTCTTTATAAGGTGTCCCTTGTATATAAGATGACTTGTGTTTTTGTCACGGTCTACCAATACTTGCACATCGCGACCGTACACAGAGCTAACAACACCTATTCTGAAAACAGAATGATGAGTTATAAAGTCCTTGTTTTCTTGTATGGCTCTTTTTGTTGTCATATTGAAGAGTGTATGCTCGCAGCGATAGTGTCGAATACTAAATTAATAGTTGGCAGGTCGAAATGGTCGATTTTCTTGCAAAGATCTTCATACTTTTTATCTTTGCTATTATTTTCTCTTTTAAAATCTGTCGGAGTTATAATGGCAATGTTGTTATTAGTGCCTTTACCTGTAATGCCAAGGTTGCGAAGATATTTGTCTTTGTCATTGTCACTAAAGGCGAACACTATAACTTGAAGAGTTGGATTTGTTGCAGCAGCCCGTTTGGTCAATTGTGCAAGATGTTCATCAGCAAATGAGAAGCCCATTACAAATAGCACGCTATTCTCGCGTTCAAGAGCGTTGGAATAAATCCGCATTAGCTCATAGAAATGATAATCCATCACAGATGTCTTGAATTTCTCCTTTGTCGGATTTATCATTACGATTTGATCATATTCTTTGAAAAAATCATTGAAGATATCAGTGGATGTAAGCTTGATTTTGCCTGCATCATCAACCAACTCGTGGAATGTCTTGTAAACTTTATTCCCATTCGATTCATTTTTAGTCAAGTTTACAAAATAGTTTGCAGGAATTTTACTAAGTAGCTCTTCTATTCTGCCACAGCGATATTTGTTGCTGAAAATGATATTGTCTTTCGCTTCCCAATTCACAGAACCATGAATCTTTATCAAGTTGAAAACAGGTATCTCTGCAGCTTTATGATATTGCATGCTCGATTTTGAAAGCGAAATCTGGAAGTTAGATTCACTAAATGTTGGATTTAGTGTACCCCTGAATCCATCATTTAGTTCCAATCCCGAATTTGACAATGTGTCCTCAACCAATAAATCTATATTAGTAGTGAACAAGTTGACCTGCTTTTCAAGTAAAAGCGAGCTTCGTTTATTAATAATGTCATTCCATATATGAAAGAAATCACTGTAAGCCGTTTGTGTCGTTAGGAAGTTTGTATCGCTGCGAGGAAAAATATAATTGGGTGAAATTACACCGTCACTGTAGGCCTTATATATTGATGCCTTAAGGATTTTCCTTGTATCCTCTTTCAGAGTCTTGTCTTTTTCTAATTGAGTCAAATAGTCCTCAATATTTCCCAAAGTAATCAGGTAAGGTCTTGACACACCAGAGCCGTAAAGAAAGTTGATATGGGCAGACTGAATTATGTATTTTAGTTCTTCTATCAACATTTTTTGTTTTTTGATATTATATAAGTTACACCGGAATCTATTTATATCGAATTTCCAGATAATGTCTTTTTATCCCCTATATAATCATATACAATTTCTGGCCTTAAGTAAGGTCTATGTAAGTAAACCCATCCTTACACCAATATGCTGCTAGATGCATTCCATCCGATCTTTTCCATTCAGCCTTGTATACACCTTGTTAATAGTTAATACAGGTCTCGTCGAACCATTCGGCAACATTTGTATCAAAGTATTGTAAGCATAGTATGCAGGCTTGGAGTATTCTGATTTAGAGCATCAATGTATATCAATTCAATTAAAGGTACTATTGATGAGTATCTTTTAAAAACCGATTGTAATATGGATTATTTTTAAGCCACTTCTTTCTTGAATACTTGTTGAAAGCCCAGTTAAGTATATTAGATTCAAACAGTATTCTTTTCACCAATGGCCTTATAACCTTTTTTATGCCACTTGGCTGTTTCCAAAATTGTGAGAAGAAATGAACAGAATACCCCCCCCTGTTAAATGATCTTAAAGTAGGTACCTCAAAATACTCTTTAGGGTAAAGAAAACAATTTTTATCAAACTCACAAAACTTACCATTAAGTTTGAATTCCGGGTAAGTATCCAATATAAAATTAGTCAATACACCATTGTTTGGTGAAGAGGGATTGTAGCTATTACTTTCATACCACTCAAGGAGCTTCTTAATGATAGGATGATGCGGCGTAGACATCATTACGGCTGTAGACAAGGCATTATCATACATATAACCAAAGACGATGTCTGCTTTATAAAATTTATCATCGAATGGTTTTTCAATACGAACATCAGTGTCAAGATATATGCCGCCATATTCATATAAAGCTTTTAGTCTATAATAGTCGCTGACAAATGCCCATCCTTTAAGAGCAAAAGCATCGCGTATAAACTGATTCTCATTAAATTGACAATTGCTCTCATTCCACTCTATTACTTTATCTGCGCAAAGCTTAGAGTAGGAGGATATGCATTTTCTTATTAGGTATGGTTTCTCATTACCTCCATACCAGCAATAATGAATTATTTTAGGTATCATTGTAACTATCTGTTCTGTGATGGTATACTTAAAACTGTTATCAAAAGGACTGTTAAAGTCCTTAAAGAGTTCATGATTGGTATCCTTCTCGGATAAGATGATTTGCTCTGTAGGAATCTTCCAGTCGATGCCAATAGAGTTGTCAAGAATACTTATATACCTCCATCTGCCTCTGGATGATAGAAATTGTCACACTTATACTGAAAGACTGCTGTCTCAGACAATACTGAGAAGCCATGAGCGAATCCATGAGGGATAAAGAACTGACGATGGTTATCCTCTGTCAACTCCATAGCAACATGCTTACCGTATGTAGGAGACCCATTACGGCCATCCACAGCTACATCAAGCACTGCGCCCTTCACGCAACACACAAGTTTGCTCTGGGTGAATGGCGTACGTTGGAAATGTAAACCACGCATCACACCGTAGCTGTTCTTACTCTCATTGTCCTGGCAAAAAATCAACATGACGAAGATTCACGTCAAACTCACATTGTGAAAAACTCTCGAAGAATTATCCACGAGCATCCTTGTAGAGGCGTGGCTCAATAATCACCAGCTCCTCTATACCGATCTTTCTTACTTCAATTTTTATCCGTCTTTGTGCATATTATCATTGTACTTTTGGTAGTCATCGGAAAGCATGTTATCTATCTTCACAAACTTGTTGTTAGGCTTATCCTCGATATTCTTTAACTTTGCGAAAGGCATAGGTCAACTTACCGGGAATGATAATCATATACTCAAAATACTTATTTGCGATAAAACGAAAGGAATGGAAACCGATAAAATCAGTTTTCCCCTTGTTAATAATAGTATTCTTCTCTAATTTCTATTTGCATAACCTCTTTATGATAGCAAGCAAGATAACGAATCGCTTTGTATACAGTTTATACAGCCAGGAATGATTTGACTTTTCTCCCGATGGTGACAGATTACCACCATGTCGGCGATAATTCATTAGCACTTCATCTATAAAATAGTATCGAAATTTTAGCATTCCTAACATACCAATCCAATAATCGTGCCCAACAATTCCTTTAGGAAACGGAAGACAATAATCCTTTACCTCACGACGAAATGCCATACAGCATCCAAGCCATCTTGTCTTGTAGAAGTTTGCCCAGAAGCCAGTCTTGTTATGAAGGGTGTCATAATAAGTTTTACCAAGACTCTTACCTGTACCATCTATAAGATCGGCATTATGAATTACCAGTTGGTACTTCTTTAGATAATCCATAACAACTTGTACTTTATTAGGCTTCCAAGTGTCATCCTGATCTGACAAGAAAATATAATCACCCTTTGCATTGCCCAGCGCATTCTCGAAATTATGTACAAAGCCATGTGGAGCACCATGATGCAGAATTCTTATTCTCTTATCATTATACGAAGATATTATATCTAAAGTTCTATCCTTACTTCCATCATCTGAAACAACAAGTTCGTCGTCATCAGACAATTGTGAGAGAATAGAATCTATCTGCTCTTTGATGAACTTCTCACCATTATATGTCGCCATGCAAACACTTATCATTACTCGTCACTTTTTATAAGATCATTGTATATTACCATTAATTCCTTACGGATATGTTCTGGAGCATGCCTCTTTCTTGCTATATTGAAGTTTAGGTGACTCATCTGCTCCATTGTTGGCACATCACCAGACAGTTTCCGTATCACACTAGCAAGGTAATACGGGTCATTGCTTGACACAAAATATTCTGAAGGGTAATTATCATCAAACAAAGATATAATGCCACCTACGCCTGTTGTGATAATGGGCATCCCTAAATATTGTGCCTCACAAATAGCATTTGGACTATTGTCGATACAGGCTGTATGGACATAAATATCTGAATCTAATAAGATTTTATTTATGTCTTCTGAGCTACATCGTCCCTTTAGATTGAAATTGTTGTCTGCGAATTTTAGATTGCTTTCAAACTCAAATTGCTTTAAGAATTTCACAGAAGGCCCAATAATAGTCCATTCAAATCCCAAGTTTGTAAACTTCTTTAGAATGCTCGCTGTCTGCAATGCCAAAGTGTAACCCTTAAGGGTGCTATTAGACCCCACACTTACCAACCTGATTTTTCTTTTTTTCATATCTTTCATCTGCCAACTGCTTGAATTTCGAAAGTCAGGTCGGAGAGCTTCCTCACAATGATAATATTTGGCTTTGGGTGCAAACAAATTAATTAGAGCCTTGTCCCATTTTGTTCTCCCCATATAATTTTCATTTATAGAGAGGATATGCTCCTCTCTTTTAGCCCGAAGAGTTGATTTGTGTTGTGCTAATCTCCTTCCAAGCAAATAAAAAGGATTATACCACATTCTCAACAACTCCTTAGCAAAATACGCCCGCCTTGTTCCTGCAGCAAGCCTATAAGATGGCCAGCTACCCTGCATATGGATAACTATAGGAATATCCGTATGCTCCTTTATTAAGCCAAAGCACCATTCTGAGCCAAAAATATGAATAAGGTCTGGCTTAAAATCATTTATAACGTTCAAACTCTGGGCCACTATCTGTTTGTCCTCAAACCTTGTGGTCATCTTATCTAAGAATTTTGTGTAGGCTTTACCTCGATACATTGGATAGTATGATATATTGCCCATCATTGAATTCTTCGCTTTTTTTTCTGTAGTACAAAAAGCAATTCCTAACTCCAGACTTTGCTCATCCTTAAGAACATCTAACAAGGACTCTATCCAAGTACCAGCAGAAGCCTTTTGGCCATTATATAATGCTGGAGTTATTGAAAACCATAATACTCGCATTAATTCAATTTTTATGTTTAATTATTTTAGCAGGTATTCCACCAATTATGAGATTGTCAGAAAAGTTTTTAACAACACATGCATTAGGGGCTATTTCGACATTGTTTCCAATTGTTATATCACCAAAAATTCTTGCCCCTGGATCTATAGTTACATTGTCTCCTAATTTGGGGCATCCCAGTCCTGGTGCTTTATGACCGATGACAATATCTGGACGAAGTACCGCATTTTTACCTATATGGGCATTCTCATTAATAATTATTGTTCCCCTATGATATATCGTCAATCCTTCATCAACTGTATTAGGCGGTATCTGATAGCCTGTGATGTAACTGTATTTTTTCAGTTTGTGCCTGTAATAAATGATAAAAAGAATATCCCATGGTTTCTGTTTCTTATTCATATGGTATTCTAAATATCTCATAGTCTTGATATAAAGCCAGATATACTTTTGATCTGATATTGGCGTTACACCTAGATCATTTCTAAGTCTCGGTAGCAAACCACTTGTTCTTGATTTATAGCCGATGGCATCTGCAGCGAGGTATTTTTTCAAATCTTCTTTTTTATAAATCATATTCTATATAATTGCATCTGGAATGTATATTGGCAGATAATCAGACTTATACGGTAACGTTCCACTTAGTCCATGAGCATAATCGAAATAGAAGCATCCCATAAATAACACTATGAATAAAAATGAAAGTATTATTTTTGTATCGTTCTTGTATCGTTTCAAATATGAGCAGATAACTAAAAGGGATGGAATAAAGAAATAGAAAGAAACACGATACGCCGTCTCAAAAACATTTGCCAACGCAAGCAGTGTTAAGGTATATATAGAGGTTACTATACAAAGATAAGCACTATCATTGCTTCCTATTTTTTTCAACTTATAATAAATACCAACTATTAGAAATAGCATAGAAACTACTATATTGGTTTTCGCTGTATTTACGCCTGAATCTGTATAGTTTTCTATAAAGTCACTTCTGACAAGCCCAGAAATTCCAATAAAAACAAAGAGAAAATTAAATGAAACCAGCATAAACAAAGCCATCACAATGTTCATTTGGTATTTGAATTTCTTATTTTTAAGCCATAAAATGGGAAGTAGGGCCAAACCTATTAAAGCAGAATTGTGAAACAAGTATGCTGCAACAATGTATATAAGATACTGTTTCCATTTTCCCTCAGACAAGACCACTACTCCTAAAGTAAATATTGCAATTGCTATCGACTGTCTCATCATGGAGAACCCTAAGCAATAAAAATAAATCAAATATCCAAATAGAAATAATCCTGTATCTATATTTTTTCGCAACTTATATGCAGCTGTATACAAACATCCTATCTTTATAGCTGCACACACAGTCATATATAAATTGATCTGCTTTGTTATATGATAACAGATATAAAGGATGAGTTGGAAGCCATACTCTTTACCTTCATAATCTCGTATCCACTGTGAAAGACTTTGATAGTACCGGTTTTCGTAGAAAAATGCAGTTCCATAACCTAACATATCTCGCCCTACGTATTGGTCACGTAGACCTTCAATGGCTATAGGTATGACAAGTGCTATAAAAAGGAAAAGACGATTTCGATTCTTCTCAAAGAGCTTATAAAAAACTATCGAAAGAAAAATAATTAGAAGATATCCTATCATAGTTGGCCTTCATGATTTATTTTACCAGTCGCTGTATTCTACACATAAGATCGAATACTCTCTCTCCTAAGTGCATTTTGATCCACATTGCAAGCTTTTGCTTAGGAGGAAGCCATGTCCCATCATAATGATGGATACTCCGTGTATTTTTAGTAATTTCTAATTGTTTACTTAGATTAGACATGGGACAAAAATATTCTTTGGGGTATATCCAAATCCCATTTACTTCCTGAACTTCTTCCTTATTTTCAAATCCCTTTCTATATAGGGATTGAGTTGTTATTGTAACAACAGTTTCTTCCGACACAGATCTATCAGAAATTATATAGTGCAATTTAGAATATATGTCAAGAATTTCTTTATAGAAAGATAAATTTACAGTTGCGCCTATGCCCAAGCCTGGATTAATGCAAGTTCCTATAGACAATGATTTATCTTGTGGAAAGCCCTTCATGGTTTCTCCCTCGCAACCCATGAATGGGCCACGGGCTATAATGTCGTCCATGTTACGGATCACCTCGACATCGGTATCGAAGTACAGCCCTCCGTACTTATACAGAATGTAGAATCTAGCATAGTCACTTACAAAGGCGTATTTCTTAGCCTTGTACGCTTCTGCCGTATATGGAATGATGTTCACGTCAAAATTGCTCTCGTTCCACTCCTTGATTTCATAATCAGGCAGGAACTTACGCCAAGAAGCTATGCACTTCTTCGCACTCTCCGGCAGCGGTTTGCCACCGAACCAACAGTAATGAATTATTTTTGGTATCATAATATTCTTATATTTTTCTTACAAACAATTACTAATTGTCTGCAATTCAGGTGGAATCATTCGATAACCGGATTTGTTGAGATTGTATTGAAAATGAGAGACGTGGCCACAAAAAGAAGGTAAAAGTACGACAAGTTCTGGGTGCTAATCGGGCCTTCCTTCTTGAAGCGACTGCCTTCACCAGCCATAGGCATGATGATATGTAATGGTCTCATATATCTATCTATTTATAGTAAGTTAACTCTTCAGTTGTTGTGTTATGAGGCAAAGGACAAACAGAGTCATCTATGTGGCTTCTGAAATAATGACATACATACTTATCCAACTCATTACCTCCGAATCTATAGATTTGGCGTTTAATTACTTTCGCTGGTATACCCGCAAAAAGGCATCCTTCATCTTCGCGTGAATAGTCCTTATTTAGCATACTAAAAGCACTTAATATACTATGATTTGGAAGTCCCGCCCCCCCCAGTGTTAACGAGCTCGAGCATAGCCAGCAATAATTGCCCAATACAATAGGGGATGAAAATCGTCTAACAATTCTTGATGTCATATTAGCCATCCAATGCTCATTACTATCAAGAAGTTGAGAACGATGAGCCATACTTAGACTCTTACCAACTACAACATGGTTATAACAGCCTAAGAAGCAATCACTTTGAATGTTCAAACAATCTCCGGCTTCAAATATTCCATTTACGTCAAGAGTACTTCCTTGGGCAATTATTGCATTTCCATGAAAAATTATTTTTCCATTTATTCTTAATTCTGAATGAGAAGTATTTTCTGTTACGCCTCTTCTTGATATATTAAATTTTACCATTCCCTTCCGGCAAATGTCAGGCATCTCTATAACACCATTAGCAACAAACAATTTAGGCCTCCCATATACAAAGATTGGGAGCTTTATCGCTTGTCTCAATGGTAAGCAACAGAAGTTAATATAGATAGTAAGAAGAGGATTTAACCAATTGTCATTAACTATAGTCTCTATCTTACTCAGTATCTTCCTTATCATGCTTTAAATATCTACCTTAAATATAAAAGTCATTTCTTTACCCAATACTGCACAGTACCCGGTACTTCCCAAAGTCATGCTCATCGAGAACTTGCTCAATAGGTTTGAGCTGTGCGTCCGTCGTATGCTCGTGCGGGAAGTACTGATGTTTGGCACGGCACGTGGCAGCAAAGACATGGCGGTCGATGGTACTGTCGTTGAGTGTGCTGATTCTACTGTAGTTCATGCGGACTTGACGGAGAAACATGTCATAGAGCGGACCGGTCATAGGTAAACCTAATTTTTGTGCGTCTTCGAGTAGTTCAAATGTTACAAGCAAACTGTCAATGACCTTTGGATTGCCATGAGATGTTGATGTGATGCCTTTGGGATTAATGCGGTACAAGTACACGTCGTCGGGAATGGTCACCATCTTATTGCATATGATGTACAAGATGAAACAGAAGAGGGTGTCCTCAAACCAGTAGCCTTCTGGAAAACATAGGCTCTGAAACTTTGTTGACCGGATAACCTTGCCCCAAGGGAAACCAAACAGCTTGCCCTGCCATTGATCCGTCACCGTGTATTCGTGACGACAACCATCATGTTCTTCATTGTTGTAAAATGTCTTGTAACTACCCTCAACTATGTCGGCTTCATATTTTACTGCTGCATCCATCATAGCTTCAATAGCACCAGGTAGCATTTTATCATCAGAATCAACAAAAGAAACATATTTTGCCCTAATGTGTTTAAGTCCTGAATTTCTGGCGCCACTGAGGCCTTTGTTTTCCTGATCAATGATAATCACGTTAGCAAGGCGTTCATACTTTCTGAGAATCTCACGGGAACCGTCAGGCGAACCGTCGTTGACGGCAACAACTAAGAACCTATATTTTGTCTGTTGGTTGATGATGGAATCCATACATCCCTCGATATATTGCTCAACTTTATATACAGGAACGATAATCTGCAGGTCGTATTCCTCCGTTATCTTGTTATCACATACGCAGCTCCCATAGTGCTTGTGTGGGGGAGACTGTCCGAGAACTACAGCGTAGCTAATA